>MDSV01052630.1_pt1 | contig 24118 bp, 23 predicted proteins | sample 810851 | NCBI WGS metagenome assembly MDSV01 (sample SAMN05326640, study PRJNA326480) | marine metagenome | isolation source: seawater | place: Atlantic Ocean: North East | collected 2012 | reverse complement strand
TTGAAATACTACAAACCTATAATCTTTTGGATGTAAATCTTTTTTCATGCCATCAGCCTTATTGTATATCAGATAAACTTAAACCTTGCTTTTTCAAATACGGAACAAGGCCCAACTTATCAATTGTTTTTAATGCAGTAACTGAAACTTTTAATTGTATAAACTTACCTAGTTCAGGGACGAAAACTTTCTTCATTTGCAAATTAGGTAATTGTCTTCTTTTAGTCTTTCTATTAGACTTAGAAACATTGTTGCCTACCAATGGTTTTTTACCAGTTATTTTACAAATTCTTGACATAATTCTCCTGTTTATTCACGTTATACAAATTATCAACGGGCGATATATTACTAATATAATTTTAAAATAAAAAGTTTAATTTTTTAAATCTAACAAAGCTGCTTTAATATTATTACATGCTTCTATAATAATATCATCTGATGTTGCATAAGATAAACGAATGTTATTTGGTGCACCAAAGCTATCCCCTGCTACCGTAACCACACCAGTGCGATCTAAAATATATAATGAAAGATCTGAAGATGTTTTAATCATTTTTCCATCTGGGGATAATCTATTTAAATAATATCTAAAATCAGGAAATACATAAAATGCTCCATTTGGCTTTTCGCAATCTACATTTGGAATAGCGTCGAGCTGACTTAAGATTAAATCTCTTCTTTTATGAAAAACATTTTTCATATCTAAGACACGGTCTTGACTTCCAGTTAAAGCCTCAATCGCTGCATATTGTGCAATAGAGTTTGGACATGAAGTGCTTTGACCTTGTAATTTTGCTATTGCTTGAACTAATTTTTCATTTCCTGCTATATAGCCTATTCTCCATCCTGTCATTGCGTACGTTTTAGAACAGCTTTGAAATGTTATAATATTTTTTAAATCAGGACTAAAAGTAGCAATACTCTTAAATGAAACATCATAAGTTAATTGTTCATAGCATTCATCAGAAAAAATCCAAATATCTGGTCTATCTTTTACAATTTCTAATAACTGTAATATTGCATTATCGCTCCATACGCCTCCCGTAGGGTTTGATGGAGAATTAATAATGATACCCTTTGTATTTTTATTAATTTTATTTTTCAAATCTTCAAAATCTGGTTCATTTTGTTTCGATGGATTTGTTTCAACAAAAACTGGTTGAGCACCAGTCACTGTAACAAAATCTGGAAAAGAAACCCAATATGGTTTAAAAATAATAACCTCATCTCCTTTTTGAAATAGTACCTGGCAAGCATTATATAGAGAGTGCTTTCCACCACATGAAACCACAACTTCATGGGTTTTAAAATTTAAATTATTATCTCTTTTTAATTTCTTACATATTGCTTCTTTTAATTCAAACGTTCCTCCGCCAGGAGTATATTTTGTATATCCTTTTTGAATTGCATTAATTCCAGCTTTTTGAATATTTTCTGGAGTAAAAAAATCAGGCTCACCTACGCTCATATTATAAACTGGTTTGTTAGCTCTCTTAAGCTCAGCTGCCTTACTGGTCATTGCTAACGTCGCGGAGGGCTTTATTCTTAAAATACGATCTGAAAACATATAACTGTTAACTACTCATAGAGTCAAGAAACTCTCTATTATTTTTAGTACGTGATAATTTACCTAATAAAAATTCCATCGCTTCTACAGTTTTCATATCACTTAACATTTTTCTTAACAGCCAAATTCTAGATAAATCTTTTGCCTTAATCAACTTATCTTCTCTTCTAGTTCCTGTTCTATTAATTTCTATTGAAGGATAAATTCTTTTATCGCTTAATGTTCTATCTAACATTAGTTCCATATTACCAGTACCTTTAAATTCTTCAAAAATAACCTCATCCATTCTACTGCCTGTATCTATCAGCGCTGTAGCAATAATTGTTAGACTTCCGCCATCTTCCACGTTTCGAGCAGCACCAAAAAACCTTTTTGGTTTATGCAGCGCATTAGAATCTACACCACCTGATAAAATTTTACCGCTGTGAGGTATAACCGTATTATAGGCCCTAGCAAGCCTGGTAATAGAATCTAATAATATTACAACATCATCTCCTGACTCAACGCATCTTTTAGCTTTTTCTATAACCATTTCAGCCACTTGTACATGGCGTGTTGCAGGCTCATCAAATGTTGATGCTACAACTTCTGCTTGAACACTTCTTGCCATATCTGTTACTTCTTCTGGTCTTTCATCTATTAATAATATAATGAGTTTTATAGCTTCATCATTTGCAGCAATTGCGTTTGCAATTTTTTGTAAAAGTATTGTTTTACCTGTTTTAGGTTGAGCTACAATCACCCCCCTCTGACCTTTTCCTATAGGAGCCAACATGTCTATAATTCTAGTAGAAAAATTTCTTTCTGTAGTCTCTAGTTTTATTAAATCTTCTGGATACAGGGGTGTTAGGTTGTCAAAATATATTAAATTTCTATTTTGTTCAGGATCAATATTATTAATTTTTTCTACTCTAAGAAGAGCAAAAAAACGTTCATTATCTTTAGGAGGCCTAACTTGGCCAGAAACTAAATGTCCCGTTTTTAATCTAAAGCGTTTAATTTGTGAGTGAGACACATATATATCATCAGGTCCGGGTAAATAGCTGTATTCAGCTGAACGCAAAAAACCATATCCGTCTTGCATAACCTCTAATATACCATCTGCATATATTTTTCCTTCTTTCTTGACCTCTGCTTCTAAAATCAACTTAATTAAATCCTGCTTTCTTACTCCTGAAATTTCTTTAATATTTAATTTTTTTGCAAGATTTTGTAATTCCTTAACTGTTAAACGAACTAATTCGCTTGTTTGCATTTCGCTCTCCTGATTAATTTATAAAACGAGATCTTTGAGGTACAAAGACATAAACATCTTCTAATAAAAATTAATATTATTTTTATTGTATATCAAAGCTATTTTTAAATAGATCAAAAATATATGGCCCAAAGTAATGACTCCCTAATATAACAACTAAATCTTTAGAATGCATGTTTTGAGTTGATTTTTGAATCGCCTTTATAGGATCTAATTCTATTTTTTGCATTGGGTGCTTAGACAAACTAAATATAAAATCAGGATTCATACTATTACGAATTTTTGTTTCTGTAATAATAATATCATCAAATAATGAGAACAAAAGACTTAAAATATTTTCTATTTTTTTTCCTTCTTCAAACCCCACAATAAGTTTTTTATACTCATAATGATTTTTTATAGTTAAAAAATAGTTTATAAAAGCTTTAATGCTCTGCTCATTATGAGCAACGTCAAAAATAATATCTGGATTTTTTTGTATAAATTGAATTCTTCCAGGCCAAATCGTCTGCTCTAAATAGCTAGTAATGTTTTTCAATTGCAATGCTTGTTTTTTAATTAATTTAATAAGTACATATTTCACCAAATTTGCATTGTCGACCTGATGTGAACCATTTACATTAAACTGCTCTGACATATTATTATATTCTACATGATTATTAAATTTCTTGGCTCTGTTATCTAATACTTTACTTACTTTTTTATATTGTTCTGATGAAAAAATTGAAATAGTACTTGGTAGTATTGCACCAGCCTTTTCATGTGCTATACTTGACAAATCATTGCCAAGCAAGGGTATATGGTCAATATCAATAGGTGTAAAAATCACAGTCCTAGCTAGACATGCAGTAACACTATCTAAACGACCGCCTAGGCCTGTTTCTAAAATTGCAAAATCAACTTTATGTTTAACAAAATAACACAATGACATGACTGTCATGATTTCAAAAAATGATGGTTTAATAGATAATAATTCATTTTTATATTCAGATATAAAACCATCCATAAATGAATTAGTAACCTGTTTATGATTAACTCTAATCCTTTCATTAATATTAACTAAATGTGGCGAAGTATATAGGCCTATTGAGTAATTATTATTTATTAATACATTTGACAGCATAGCGGATGTACTTCCCTTGCCATTGGTACCTACAACTTGAATTATGTTTAATTTTAAGTGAGGATTACTGCACGCTTTTAATAATTTCTTAGTTCGATCTAATCCATATTTAATTATTTTAGAATCAATTGAAAGTAAAAAGTTTTTAGCAGTCATTTTCTTAAAATAAATTAATTTTTGAAATACTTTTAAAATTATTATTTAAAATTTTAGTTGCAAATTGATTAAAGTGTTGACTTAAATCAGTTACAAGTAAATTAGTCTCACAATTATTTGAAATATTGGTTAATAAAGACTCTCTTAAAAAATTTTTAACATATATTGATAATATTTCTGCAGAATTAACAATTTGAATATTTGATGACACATAAGAAGTAATTGCATTATATAATATTGGATAATGGGTGCATCCCAATATTAATGCTTCAATATTATTGCTAAGGAGTGGATCTAAATATTCTTTAATCATCAATCGAGCAATTGGATGCCCATCTAATCCCTCTTCTATAATTGGTACAAACAACGGACAAGGCTGCGAAAAAACTCGTAAAGAAGGGTTTATGTCTAAAAATAATTTTTCATAAGACCTAGAATGAATAGTATTATATGTACCTATAACTCCAATTCTTTTAATCTCTTTGCTCTTGTGGTTGGTTGCGAAACTTTTTAAAGGTGTTATAACATCTACAATAGGTATATCATGTAATTGATTTAGGGGTTTAATCGCAATTGAAGATGCCGTATTACATGCAACTATAATCATTTTAACTTTGTATTCATTAATTAAAAATTGACTTAAAATTTTTGAATAACCAATAATAGAAGATTCGCTTTTATTTCCATATGGTACATGTTGAGTATCTCCAATATAAACAAAGGATTCATTAGGTAGTTTTTTTTGTAAAGATTTTAAAACAGTTAGCCCTCCAAGACCACTATCAAAAATTCCTATTGGCATATTTTTTTTCATGGTTTTAATAAAGGTTTTTCATATTTAACTTTAAAATCTACTATAGCCTGATAAATTGATTCAGCAATTTGTCTTTTATAATATGATTTTGATAAACTTTTTGCTTCTTCTTTATTAGATATAAATCCTACTTCTACTAAGACATTGGGCATTGTTGCTCCTACTAAAACATAAAAACCAGCCTGTTTAACTCCTCTGTTTTTCGTTTTATTTTTTAATGTTTTTTCTAGGTGCTTTTGAATGAGCGCAGCAAAATCTTCACTTTCTTTCATGAATGTATTTTGTGCCATAGAAGCAACAATATAATTTTCATCAGTTAGTTCAATATAATCATAATCTGATTGTTCCAAATCAATTACAGAATTTTCTCGTTCTACAACCTCAATAGCACTATCCGTTTTTCCAGGCCTCAAAAAAAATGTTTCATAACCTTTTGTTGCTGCGCTTCTGGCCGTTGCATTAACATGAATACTGATAAATAATTTACCTCCTGACTCATTGGCAATTTTAGTTCTTTTCCATAGAGGAATAAAATCATCTTCTTCTCTTGTATAAACAACATTAATTCCTAAATTTCTTTTGAGTAGATTGCCTAATTTTTTTGCTATATCTAATGTAATGTCTTTCTCTTGTTGATTATGTCCTATAGCGCCTGGATCCTTTCCTCCATGACCTGGATCAATAACAATAGTATCAATAATCCACTTAGATTTTAGCTGTTTAATTTTACTGGCATTAGATGCAATTGAATTACGTAATAAAAAATTGATTTCGTTTTTTTGTACATCTAAATCAATATCTTCAATATTAGTATTTAATAATAATGAAAGTTGAGCAGATTGCTCAGACTGAATAGTTTTTATTTTTTTAATTGGGCTTTGTAATAGACTATTATTAAATGATAGGGTGTCTAAATAACAATTTAAAATTGTAATATTTAACCAGTTTGAAGATGAAAACGAGCTAGAGATATCTGCTTTCTTAAATTCCTTACTTGTTGAAAAAGTAACTAGTGTTCCATTATTTTTATTTTTTATTGTTAAATCATTTATATTAAAAATATTGGGATTTACAAATAAAACTCCATTTTTTTGTTTATGAATTCTTAAAGGTAGTCCTGACATCTCTAGTATTTCATAAAACTTATTGGCAGGTACATAATAGGCTTTCTTTTTGTAAACAATGGGGTACGTTAAATTATATATTTGATTATTTATTTTACAATATGATATAGATGGAGAAAAGTATATTTTATTTTTTTTATATGTAATTTCTAATTTGTCTTTTGTTTCATAATAACTGCTAAATGCGTTATGCTTATTTATAAACTCATCTAAATTTATATATTTAACATTATTATATGTTGAAAGCTGTAGCTCTATAATACCTTGTGTAGAAAATAAAAATGAAATGAAAGAAAGACAGGATAAATAATATAAATGTTTAATTTTTATCAATTTTTTTTTCTTCTTTTACTCTATAAACACGCTCTCCAGGCCTAACCATCATAAATTTTTCACGCGCTATTTTTTCAATATAATCCTGATTGGTCTGCAACTGGTCAATTTCAGATCTTAAAGTATTTTGTTGGAATAACAAGGTTTGTAATTCCCTATCTAAACTAACATATTCTTTTTTTAATTTTAGATATTGCAAGAATCCAAAATCATTAAAAACGAGTATAACAATCAAAAACGTTACAATAACTGAAAATATGTAATAATTAAAATAAGATTTTTTATTTATTTTTTTATGTTTGCGCATCCTAGGTAATTGAGATTTGCATATATTGCTCTATCTCCTAAATATTCTTCTATTCTTAACAATTCGTTATATTTTGCAGTTCTATCAGTCCTGCACAATGAACCGGTTTTAATCTGTCCCGCCTCTAACGCAACAGACAAATCTGAAATAAAGGTGTTTTCTGTTTCTCCAGATCGGTGTGAAATAATAGTACCAAAATTATTATTTTTAGCTAACTTAATTGCTTTAATTGTTTCTGTAAATGTTCCAATTTGATTTAACTTAATAAGTATAGCATTCATTGATTCTAAATCAATTGATTTTTGTAATAATATAGGGTTTGTAACTGTTAAGTCATCTCCAACAATCTGAACTGAGCCTCCTAAACAATTGTTCAAAAGGTTCCATCCATCCCAATCATTTTGATCTAAACCATCTTCAATAGAAATGATTGGATATTTTTGAGTTAGCATTTTATAATAATCAATTAATTGTACTGTGTTGACCTCTTTAGAGTCTAGTTTATAGCATTTATTTTTATTATCATAAAATTCACTAGCTGCTACATCTAAAGCTAAAAAAACATTTTTTCCTACTTCATAACCTGCGCAATCTATAGACTCTAAAATAATTTCTATTGCATGTTCATTGCTGGTTAGGTTAGGCGCAAAACCTCCCTCGTCTCCAATTGATGTGCTGAAATTTCCTTTTTTTAAAAGTCTTTTTAAAGAGTGAAAAATTTCCACACCAGCGCGCAAGGCTGTTGAATAATTAGAAAACCCAGTGGGCATAATCATAAATTCTTGAATATCAACGTTATTATCTGCATGACTTCCTCCGTTTAAAATATTCATCATTGGGATTGGGAGCGTAAAGGTATTATTCGACAAATTTTCTCTTTTTTTCATTCTATTATAAATATATTGAAAAAGGGGTTCTTTTTGACTATTTGCTTCTGCTTGTACCACTGCCAAAGAAACAGCCAAGGTTGCATTAGCTCCTAGTCTTGACTTGTTATCTGTACCGTCAATACCTAATATTAAATTATCAATTTTTTCAATATTCGACGATTTTAAACCTATAAGTTCTGGCTTTATATATTTTTCAATATTTTGAATAGCAAGATTTACGCCTTTTCCATTCCACCACTTATCTTTATCTCGCAATTCTAATGCCTCTTTATCACCTGTGGATGCACCGCTTGGGACTGAAGCTCTTCCCATATTACCATTTTTCAAACAAACATCAGCTTCAACAGTGGGATTTCCCCTTGAATCTATAATCATTCTTGACTTAATATCTATAATAGTGTTTTTTGGCATAATTATTAATTGAATCTTTTTATGAAAAATTATCAATAAATTTGATTAATATATTTAAATAAAAAAAATTATTTATGATAACAATTGAAAAATATAATAAAACCTATTTTGAGCAGTGGGACAATTTTATCAAAACATCAAATAATGGAACTATTTTTCAAACCCAAAAATTTATTAATTATCATATTACTAGAAAATTTAATGATTATTCTTTAATTATAAAAAAAAATGATGAAATTTTATGTTTATTACCTGGATCTATAAAAAAAGTTGATAATTATAAAACATATTATAGTCATCCTGGTACCAGTTATGGTGGATTAATTTTAAAAAAGGGTTTAACATTTCAATTAATTAATGAAATTATTAATTCATTAGATGACTATTTAATAAAACATCAATTTAAAAAAATATTTTTAATTAATAGTCCTTGTATTTACTGGTGGCATGAAGACCATTCCTTAGATTATTTATTACAATGGAATAAATATAAAATAAAAGAAACTTATATATCTCACGCTTCCAATATTGGCAAGTCTACAAAAATAGATAGTCTATTATCAAAAAGAAAAAAAAGATATATTTTAAATGATAATCAACTAAATGATTTTATTTTTAAAGAAGTTTGCTCTAATAGAGAAATAGAACAATTTTATTTAATTCTAACAAAAGCTAAAAAACAATTTTTGACAACACCCACACATTCTTTAAATGAACTTAAAAAACTCAAAAAACTTTTTAATAAACAAATAGAAATATTTGTATCTATATTAAATGATATTGTTGTGGGTGGAGTTGTAATTTTTCACACAAACCAAAAAACTAGTTTAATTTTCTATAATGTTGTAGATCCAAATGTAAAAGATTCTCAGCTTTCTGTTTTACAATTATATAACGCTATGAAAATTTGTAAAAATTATGGGGCCTCTATTGTAGACTTTGGGGTTTCGCATACTCCTGAAAAATTAAACCCTCTAGACCCAAAATTTAGTTTAATTAAATTCAAAGAACAGTTTGGTTCAAAAGGAATTAAAAGAATAGCTTTTGAAAAGGAGCTAAGATAGTATGTTGTCTAGTTTTTGGAAAACAACTTTTTTATATGGCTTGGGCTTTATTGGCTTACGAATCCTTTCATTTCTATTGGTGCCGCTATACACTCAATTATTATCTCCTTCAGATGTTGGAATTATTTTTATTGTTTATACTCTTCTGGCTTTTCTAAACACTCTTTACTCAAGAGGAATGGACGCTGCTTTATTTAAATTTTATAATAAAGAAAATTCAAAAACTATTATTAGTACTTCTATGGTTTATTCTTTAAAACATGGAGCAGTCCTTAGTGTGGCCATATTATTAATTTATTTTTTAATTGATGTAACTAACCATGACCAGTTCACTGTAATCGTTGTTTTTGGCTTAATATCAGTTCTCTTTTTCGACATGATATCTTCTAGATGTATGAGCATTTTGCGATTACAAAATAAACCTATTTATTATTTATCTGCCTGTTTTGCTAATATTATACTTAGTCTCGGTTTAAATATTTATTTTATTAAATATTTAAATTGGGGGCTGTCTGGTGCTATTTGGTCAATTATATTATCGTCGGCAGCTAATATAATAATATTTTTCCCTATAATTTTTAAAAGTGTTGCCTGGAAAAACCTTGACAAAAAACTTTTAAGTAATATGAAAACAACCAGCCTTCCTTTTTTACCAGCTGCCATTTTTTTAATACTTATTGAATTAGCTGATAGGTGGATGCTAGGAGCAATGAGTCCACTTGGAACATCTGATGTAGGTATTTATGGTTCAGCATATAAATTTGGAAGCCTGATAATGTTGTCTGTTAAAGGTTTCAATTTAAATTGGCAACCATATTATTTAAACCCTAAAAATGAAAAAGGATTTTATAAAATTGGAACCTTATTTTTATCCTTATTAATTATTTTATCAACCTTAATTTCAATACTATGGCCCATGTTGTTTAAACTGATGATTGGACAACCTTTTTGGGATGGTGGATATATTATTCCTTTAATTGCAATAAGCTATATTTTTTATGGTTTATTTATTTTACAAATGCCTTCAATATATTTGCGAGACAAAGAAAGTTGGGCCCCTGTTTTTTGGGGTACAGGCTTTGTGGTTAATGTATTGAGTAATTATTATTTAATTCCGCTTTATAGTTACTATGGAGCTGCAATTTCCACTTTATTTGCTTATTTAACTATGTCTCTTTTTATTCTTTTTAAAAACTTATCTTGGATGAGAATGGGTTATAATTATGGTTATTTAGGAATAATGATTTTGATCAGCCTCCTTACTTATGCTTTCACATATAATTTAAATCTTGTTCCTGGCTCAGCTGATGTTATATCATCTTGTATAAAAATATCTATCGCATATATTGTTATCACAATCCCTCTATTACTAATTATAGAAAAAAAACTATGATTTCAATTGTAATTCCAACTTTCAATAATTCTGTTAAAATTCAAAATGCTATTAACAGCTTATTAAATCAAAATATTAGTGATTTAGAAATTATTATAATTGATGACAGCTCAAATGATAAAACACAGCAAATTTTAAAGAGTTTCCATTCTAAGTATATTAAGTATTATAAAAATGATGAAAATATTGGTACTACACTTTCAAGAATAAAAGGTATCAGATTATGTTCTAATCAATATATCGGCTTTTTAGATGATGATGATATTATGCTTGATAATGTTTTGAATAAAAAAATTAATTTAATAAAATCTAAAAATTATGATTTTATTTTTTGCAATTACATTGTGAACAATAGTGTGAAAAATAGTATTACAACAAAAAAACTTAACATATATGAAAAAAATTTTAAAAAACACATACTCTTATCACCTGGGCCCTTTTTGCAGTGCTGCTTGTTTAAAAAAGATTTTATTTTAAGCTCTTTGGTTTGTTTTGATAAAAATGCAGAGCCTTCAGAAGATTGGGACTTTTTTATATCAATATCAAAAAAAACCTTAAAAATCAAACACTTAAACCTTGTTGGTTTTCAGTGGAATTTTTCTCAAAAAAGTCAATCATATAACTATAAAAATGAAATGTTAGCTCTTCAATATATAACTAAAAAACATTTCTATTATATGAAAAAACATTCAAAAAAAGGCCTATCTCTTCAATATCGAAAGATTGGATCAATGTTGTATTCTTTTAAAGAATATAGAGGGGCAAAAAAATATTTTAAATATTCTTTTTGTTTACGCTGGTATTCAATTAAAAATATAATTTTATTTCCTATTCAATATTTACCGAATACTCCATATCATTTTCTTATGACAAAATATGTAAAAAAGATTGTATAAAATGAAAGATAAAAACAAACATATTGTATTAGTATATTTTGGTGATTTTTTTTATGATGCCAGACTAAACAATATGGCCCTATCTCTAATTAAAGAAAAATACAGGGTAACTTTTGTGGGTGTATCTAGTCAAATTATTCCAATCAAACTATTTAAAAAAATAACCTTTCGGTCAGTAAAAATAAACTGGAAAGGGAAAATGAAATATTTACAATTTTATTTAAAGGTAAAAAAAATTCTTAAAGAAATTAATTATGATATTATCTTGTCTGGTGATTTATATTCACTTGCTCCAATTATATCTGCAAATAAGTTGAATAAAAAAATAATTTATGATTGTCGTGAAATTTATTTTGAATTAGCGGCTCACTCCAATAAACCAATCCTTAAAGCTTTTAATTATTTATATGAAAAAAAATATTTGCGTCATGTTAATTCCGTAATTGTAACAGCTAAAACTGATTTGACATTATTGCAAAAAACATACAAACAATATAAGCATTTAAACTGGAGTGTTATTTATAATTTTCCTATAAACAATATATCTTTAGAAACAGATAGGGTTATCGAAAGCAAAGATGGTGTAATAAAGGTTATTTATCAAGGAGTGCTGCAAAAAGGTCGTGGAATAAAAACACTTATTAGATTAGCAAATTATTGTCAAAAAATAAATGCTATAATTGTTGGTGATGGTGAGTATAAAACAGAGTTAATTAAATATTTCAAACGTAACGATTTAAAAAATTATAAAAATGTTACCTTTATTGAAAAAGCTCCTTATTTACAATTAATTAATATTACTAAACAGTGTGATATTGGTTGGGCCATAATAAGCGATAGGGGAGTAAGCAATCAATTTGCGCTTCCCAATAAACTGTTTGAATACATTGGTGCAGAAATTCCGGTTATAGCCTCTAACTTTAAAAATATGAAAAAAATTGTAGAAAAGTGGCAAGTGGGCAGGGCTGTAAGCTCAACCTCTAATAAAGAAAATAAAAAAAATATTTTTGAAATTTTTGAAAATAGATCATTTTATCTCAAAAATCTTTCTATAGCGTCAAAATCTTTAAATTGGGATATGCAACATAAACACTTTATGAATATATTAAAATAATGCAATCAAACTCTATATCAATTATTATTATTGGATTTAATACAAAAAAATATTTGAATAATTTACTACAGTCAATTAAGCAAATTAAAAACGATGCTTCCTATAAAATAAATGAGGTTATTTATATTGATGATGGATCCAGTGATAACTCTTTATTTTTATTTAAAGATTTTGACCTTGGGTTTGAAAAAAAGTATTTTGGGTTTGAAAAAAATATGGGCCGTGTTTTTGCTACTAAAAAAGGAGTAGAAATAGCTACTGGAGATTGGCTTTTATTGCTCCAAAGTAATATGCTGGTTGATTCCAACCTGGTCCTTGAATATTGGAAGGCAATTAAAAATCGTTCTGTTGTTGCTGTGGGTGGTAAAATAATATACTACTCAAAAGATAGGGCCTTTGAAAAATATTTAAACAATCAAAGTCGCGGAATAAATCAATATAAACAATATTCTACTATAAAATATCAAAACCTGCTGTTTGGAAACTGTTTAATTCAAAAAAAAATATTTAAAAAAATTAAATTAAATACAGATTTAAAATATTATGGTGGAGAAGAATTGGATTTTTCCTTTAGGTTAAGTCAAAAATATAATCAAAAAATTATTGCCTGTACTTCATCAATTGTATATAGGGTTGATCATCCGACACTATTAAAACATATTGCAAGACTAGAGGAATTTGGTAAGTATAATTTTTTATTGCTTAATAGTGATTTAAAAAATACAATTGTAAAAAATAAATTTTTTATACTTGATAATGCATTAATAAAAGTTGTGATTTTAGCTGTAAAAATTTTCTTAACCTATTTATACCGCATGGGAATACGAAACTCTATGATTATTAAATTACTTTTATTGTTGTCTTTGTTAAAAGGGTACCATCAAAGAGCTAGATAATGTCAAACTTACCGCTTTCAATATCTTCAATGGTTGCCTCTTCCCATTTTTCGTTATCAGTATTAATAGGAAGATCTTTTTCCTTTTTTCTACCTATTGCCAAACTATTGGAAATTGAAGGCATTTTTATTTGACTACCAAAAGTATATATAATTAATGGTGTAGTAAATAAAATAAACAAAATAATTGAAGTAATTAGGCCTTCTGGTTTAAATAAAAAAGCTCCTCTTGGTAAAGGAACCTCTTCTATGCCATTAATAAAAAACCATATTAATGAAACCCAAATACCTGAAACACATAAGAGGTATAAAAAATGCTTAAAAGAATATTGTTGGATAATAATTGATATAATTAGCCAAGAATAAATAGTGAATAATAACCACACAATACTCCAGGGAAACATTGAATTAAACAATAAGGCGCAATGAAAGATTAGGCCAGCCCCTAAAGCTATCCAGTGAAGGTTATTTTTTAGATTAATTAACATAATTTTTACTTCTTATAATAAAATATTTCTCTTAACATTAGCAAGCAATTAAAATTAAAAAATATTTTGTATGGAAAAAAAGAAAATAAATTATGGTGTTATTGGTGTAGGCCATATTGGAAAATACCATATTCAACAAATTCAAAACATTAAAAAAGTAAATTTAGTTGGTGTTTTTGATATAAATCTCACCCTAGGAAAATCTATTGCCAAAGAATTTAATACTACTGCTTTTGTAAAATTAATTGACTTATTAGTAGAATGTGATGCTGTTAGTATTGCCACTCCAGCATTTTCTCATTATGAGATTGCAAATGTCTCTTTAATGAACACGTGTCATGTGTTTCTTGAAAAACCAATTACCACCTCTGTAGATCATGCAAAAAAACTAATTCTCCTTTCAGAAGAAAAAAAATTGCTTATTCAAGTAGGTCACATTGAAAGGTTTAACCCTGCTCTTGTAGACTTTGTTCAAAAAAACAGATTTTTTCAACCCTCTTTTATTGAAGCGCATAGGTTGGCACCATTTAATATTCGTGGAACAGATACAGATGTTATTTTAGACCTTATGATTCATGATATTGATTTAATATTAGATTTAATGCAATCTCCAGTTTTAAGCGTTGAAGCTTCTGGTGTTTCTGTTTTATCAGAAACGTTAGATTTGGTTAACGCCAGAATAACTTTTCAAAATCAATCTGTGGCTAATTTAACCGCTAGTAGAATTTCTGATAAACCATTACGCAAGCTTAGGCTTTTTAAAGAAAAAGAATATGTGTCTATAGATTTGCAAAACCATGCTTACTCACAGTATAAAGTAGAAAATCAAAAAAATAAAGCCGTTAAGAAACGTTCTGTTTTTGAACTAAATAATAATGTTGTTACTCTACAAAAGTATCAGGCAAAAAAAACTAATGCTTTATATGAGGAACTTCTATCTTTTATTAACAGTATACAAACCTCACAAAAAATATCTGTTACTGCCAAGGATGGAAAAAATGCAATTGAAGTTGCGCTATTAATAAAAGACAAAGTTTATGAAAACAAATAAAATAATTTTAATTATAGCGGGTGAAGCGTCTGGGGATTTGCATGGTGCAGGTCTAATGAGAGAAATGCTACAAATTAATTCTTCTATTAAATTTATTGGATTAGGTGGTCCCAAAATGGAAAAATTAGGATTACAGTCTTTGGCTCCTATAAAAAAATTGGCTGTTATGGGATTTTGGGAGGTTGCTAAAAGCCTGGTATTTTTTTTTAAACTCAAAAAAAAAATTTTACAAACGATTTTTATATCTAAGCCTGATCAAATCATATTAATAGATTATCCTGGTTTTAATTTAAGTATTGCTAAAGCTGTTAAAAAAAAACTACCTATTCCAATTTTTTATTATATAAGCCCTCAGTTATGGGCGTGGAAAGAAAAAAGAATTAATCTAATAAAAAAATATATTGATAAAATGATTGTTGTTTTTCCTTTTGAAAAAAACTGGTATAAAGAAAGGGGGATTAAGGTAAAATACTTTGGACACCCTATCATAGAAACAAAAAAACAATATGTTTTTAGTGCTTTAAATTATAAAGAATCAATTAATGTTGCGCTTTGTCCTGGGAGTCGCTTACAGGAGGTTGAAAGGCATATGCCTGTGTTGCGTGAGTTTATCAAAAAATATAAACCTGCAAGTAATCAAACAATAAATTTTTATATTATAAAAGCTCCTAATATTGAAGAACAGTTATTGCAAAAATATATAAAAAATGTAAATGTAAAAATAGTAGACCAACCTATTTTGGAGGTTTTTCAAAAATGTCATTTTGGAATTGTTGCCTCTGGAACGGCATCTTTAGAAAGTGCTATAACAACAAGGCCGTTAGTAGTTATTTATAAAATGTCATGGGTTTCTTGGTATATCACAAAAAGATTTGTTAAAATACCTTTTGCCTGCATTGTTAATATTTTGGCTAATAAAAAAATTATTCCTGAATTATTACAGACCGATTTAAATATTCAAAACCTAACTGCTGTTTTAGATGGTTTTTTTAATAAAGCTTCTCAAAAAAACTACAAAGAAACCATTAATAGAGTAATAAATGACCTGGGAGATGGTAATGTTTATAAAAAAACTGCGCAATATATTTTAAACAAATAAAGAGTCTATATAAAATTTTTATGTTTTACAAAACGAAAAACTGGATACTAAAAAAATTATTGAGTTTAATTTTAAATACAATTTTAGTCACTTGTAATTGGAAAGTAAATAATAAAAAGATTTTTCAAGATGCTCAAAATAAAAATATTCCAGTTTTTTTGTGCTGTTGGCATAGCCGCTTTATTTTAATTGCTAGTTATTTTAAAAAAATAAATCTTTCAATTTGGAGTGTTTCTAGTACACATAAAGACTCTGAGATGATGGCCGGAATCTTGCAGCGATGGGGATTAAGGCTAATTCGTGGTTCTAGCACCAGGGGATGGAGCTATGTTTTAAAGCAGTTAATCAAATTATTTAAAAATCCTTCTACCGTTATTGCTATTACCAATGATGGCCCAAAAGGGCCTCCTATGGTTGCAAAAAAGGGTTCTGTAATGTTAGCATTAAAAAACAATGCTCAAATTATTGCTGTTTCTGGTGAAGCATCCCAATATTGGAAACTTCCATCTTGGGATGGAACTATTATACCTAAGCCTTTTAGCACAATCTATATTCAGTTTTCTAAACCTTTAAATAATAATATAGAAGGAGATGAAACAAAAGCGGTTTCTAGGTTTATTACTGCAAACTATAGTGATTTAATAAAACAACATAAATGAAAAAAATAATTTTATATCTAACAAGCAAACTATATCATTGTCTGATTTTGGTTAGGTTTTTTTTATATAAATCAAAGTTTTTAACTGCCAAGAGGTTTAAACTACCAATTATTTCTGTTGGGAATATTTCTATTGGGGGTTCTGGAAAAACTCCAATGGTTATTTATTTGTCTTCTATTTTAACAAAGGTAAACATTAAACATGTTATTGTAAGTAGGGGATATAAAAAAAAACTCAAAGGAACGGTTATTATTCAAGATTATAATACAAAACTAATCAGTAATCCTTGGTTAGCTGGAGATGAACCGGTGTTAATGTCAAATAAATTAGATTCTGTCCCCATTATCGCTGATAATAAAAAAACCCGGGCTATTGATTTTGCTATAAAGCGATTTGAGCCTGAAGTTGTGTTATTAGATGATGGTTTCCAAAGCCTATATATTAAAAAAAGTACAGATTTAGTTTTAATAGACTCTTCTATGGAACTTAAAAAATATAATTTGTTTCCTTTGGGTTTTTTACGAGAAAAGCTACAAAGCCTTAAAAGAGCCGATTTGGTGGTTTTTACAAACAAAGGGTTGGTCAACAATGTTTCAAAAGGTGCCATTATTCAAACATTAAAAAAACTTAATGTGCAATATTTGGATGTAAACTTTATGCCTGTATTATATATTTACAATTATAAAAATAGTAGATTAGAAAAATATACAAAAAAAGTTATAGGCCGCTCTATTGCTATTTGTGGTATTGGAAACCCTGAGCCTTTCTTAAGGCTAGTACAAAAATATATTCCTAATAATTTTGACCGGCTTGTTTTAAGGGATCATTTTAATTATTTTAAAAATCAAAAAAACATATATAATAATATTAAAAGTAAAAAAATAATAAATATTATAACAACATATAAAGACTACGTAAAATTAATACAACTGCCTTTTATAAAAGGTGAAAAATATAATTTTTATGTAATAGACATACACCCACAAACTAATCAAGAGAAAAAATTACTTGAAATAATTTTAAGGAAAGGGTGAAAAAGGGGCTCTGTTTTTAGTGGTTTGGTTTTTGTTTGTTTTAATATAAACTGTATCAACTTGATTAACATATAAAGTGTCTGAAGTATCACATGGGCTCATTAAAACATTAACATTATAGTTTTGTGTGCTAGTGGTATTATATTTGTCTTTAATAATAAATTGTAATTTCTGTAACCCCAGGTCTTTACTTAAAGGTGTCCATTTTAGTTTATTTGTTTCTTTATTATAAAAGCCATTAAAAAGGGTATCAGGGGATAAAAAATCTATAAAAATGTCTTTATTATATACTGAGTCTAAATACATATCTTGAGCTTTTGGAGAAAACACATATTCTAGATTTACATATGCGGTTGAATCGGGCATATTAATTGATTCTGGTGGAAGATATACAAAAACTTTTAATTTTTGAGTATCTGTACTTAAACTAAAACCGTCTGAAACACTAATTTCTAGAGTATTAACCCCTATATCATCTTTTTGTGGTATCCATGTCAACTTACCCGCCTTTCCGCTAAACAGCAGCTCGTCAATTGTTGTTTTAATGCTATAAATTAAACTAGACTCACCATTTAAATCTGAAGCATCAAAAAAATGATTCAGGGTGTCTCCCACCATAATACTTAAACTATCTACGCTAATTATATTTGGTTTATCGTTAACGAACAACGCAAAAGAATGGTTTGCTGTTGTTAGAGAATCGGTTATTAAAACATCGAAGTTATGAGATCCTAGTTGAGATACCTCTGGCACCCAGAACAGCAACCCGGCACTATCAATTGATGCGTTGGTGGGTGCGCCCTCTAAACTATATTCTATTTTATTTGTTGAGCTGGAAAGGTATTGAGATGAAAAGGGTTTTTCTTTATTTAAGTCTTCTACTTTTATTTTATATTTAAGTGTATCCCCTAATACCAAATAGTCTGGGGGCGTGCTTACTATTTGGGGTATTGCATTAACATATAATGTTCCAAAAAACTTATCATCATTAATTCCATCAGACAAAATAATTATATAATCTTGATTATCTATTAAGCTATCTGTGGCGACTGTAAAGTTTCCAATCTCATCTAAAATAAATTGATTTTTTTTGTCTGGGCCCACAAGTTCTAAAGACCAATTTAAATTCGGCGTTAAATTTAAATCAAAACTTTGGTATGTAAATCGAAAACTATCTCCCTTTGTTATATATTCCTGCTGTGCCGGTCTATAAGATATTACGGGAGGGGCGTTAACATAAACATTAAATTTGTGTTTATCTAGTGTTGTCCCTCTATTAATATTAATTTCTATAACATTATCATCCACCTGTGTGGCTAGCGGAATCCAAAAAACTTTTCCCTTGGGAGTTATACGTAAATTATTTGGAGCATTTAGAATATTATAAGTATAACCTGGTTGGTAGGGGAGCTCATAAATAAATTCTTTGTTTAATGTGGCTAATAAATTTGTTTGGGTTACCTTGACTGTAGTATCAACCACAACAGTTATCCTTGTTGTGTCTTTTGCAAGGCCATCGGAAAGCTGTACTAAAAACTCATTTAAACCTACGTCGTTTTTGTTTGGTTCCCAATAAATAGACCCACTATCAATTAAAAGGGTGTTTTTGGTTGGCTGAATAATATCTATTTTATGCTCTGTTAACACAAACTGGTCCTGTATACTATAAGGAGTGTTAAAGCTTCCCTGCACATTGATAGTATCAAAATTATTATCTAAAATTAATTTGGGTATATCATTTACAAAAATCATATGTTTGTGGTTTTTATTTTGGGTTTTTGTAATTCTTTCTAATGTGAGTTTTGAGCTATCTTCCTGATTAACCCTTAAGGTGGGACTAGTTTCGCTTACAACACTATATTGAAAAATATTCCCTCCTATTTGAGACTGTTCCGGAGACCATTCAAACTCCATCGATTCTGGATTTAATATCATCCCTTTTGGCAATATGTTAGTTTCCACGCTTGTTATGTTTTCTGGGTTGGTTGTATTAATTGAAATTTTCAGCATATCACCTATATTAACATATAAAGAATCTTTAATTCTTACTGAGTCCTTTATTGTGCTGGTAAGTCCATCTTTTTCTTTTTGGACGACGCCTTTTATAATATCTTCCATTGATTTATCTAATTTTTTAACAATCTCTTTTTTCTTTTTTTCTTCCTTGGCAAGGCTTTGCCATTCCAGCTTTTCTTTTATAAATACAATTTTTGGGTTTTTCATTTCATTGTCATAAAAAAGCATAACGTTTTGTGATGTGTTATATAAATAATTTATACTTTTATTTTTTATTGGAATTTTTGTTGAAGAATTAATTTCAAAAACCATTTCTTCTGTTTTGAATTTAATATTTTTAATTTCTTGCGGGGTTATTTGTGTTATTATATTATTTCTAAACTGTAAAATATCTATTGTGGAATTATCTAAAATATTTTTTTTGTCTCCTTCTAAATGAACTTTGTTTTCTTGGGTAATTAAAATTTCATAAACTTCGTCTTTCTCTTTTATTATTTTTAATTTGTCGATCTTTAATTTGCTAATTTTTTTTGACTCTTCTTTTTTGGTATTTACTGTGTAAATATATTTTTCTGGCGTTGTGCTTGTTGTGTATAAAATTAAATCGTCTTTGTTGTCTTGATTATGGTCAAACCTCAACATTTCTACTGGGCCATAAGTATTTTCCATAAACCGGGTTGCCACTTTATGCTTAATTGGTTGTAGTGTGTTTATATTATAGTCTAACACTATCAAATTTCTTTCTGGGCTACTCATAACCATAACAATTTCATAGTCTTTATCCCCGTCCCACATAAAAAGCTCTGCTTTTGTTGGGCGAGACCCCTTTTTAAGAGATAAAACCTCATATATTGCAGGTTCTGAAACAGGTATACTGTTATCTGTTTGAAAAATATAAATTTCTGTCGCCCCCCCAAAAACATTACCCACAATTATAAATTCTTGCTCTCCGTTCCCCGTTACATCTCCAAACAACAAAGAAACTGGTGTGAATTCTTTTTTATCTAAAAAAACATATTCCCATATTTTATAATATTCAAAAGAGTTGTTAATTTCGTGTAGTGATATAGAGTTTTCTTGGGTTGTGTAAAAATAATATTGCCCTGCTTGCTGTGTATTGCTTTTTAATAATATGCCGGGCTGGTGGGTTGGCTGAGCATGGGCCACACAGAAGCAGAAAAGAATAAAAAAGATTTTATATAATTTGTTTTTTTTAAAGAATCTCATTTTATAATGAAATTTGTTTTTAAATTTAGGAGTAATATTTGCTATTTCAAAATTAAGAAACAATTATTTAATAACCCATAATATATAATGATACAATCTATTAACTTATTTAAAAAAGAGGTGGCCTTGATTTGGGATGATAACTCTACCACTTTAATTAAAAACTACAAACTTCGTCAGTTGTGTCCTTGTGCTTTTTGTAGTGGAGAAAAAGATGCCCTTGGTAATCAATATGGGGGTGTTGTGGTTCCTGAAAACAAAGATATTTCTATTGTTCGTTTTGAAAAAGTCGGCCACTATGGTCTTCAGTTTTATTTTTCAGATGGTCATAAAGATGGAATTTTTACTTTAAAATTTTTAAAAGAATACAATGAAGTTTGATTGTGTTGTTTGGGACTGGAACGGAACAATTGTTAATGACGCTTGGGTGTTTGTTGATGTAATGAATTTTTTTCTTAAAATGAAAGGTTTACCTAAAACCTCTCTTGATGATTATAAAAAAAATTTTGGTTTTCCTATTCAAAATTATTGGAAGACTCTGGGTTTTAAATTCAACAATAAAGAATTTAACTTGTTAAATAAAAGTTTTATAGAGGAATACCAAAAACGAATTTTTTTGCCAAAACTTCAGCCTGGCATAGTGGATCTTATTAAAAAAATAAATAGGTTTAAGATAAAACAATTTGTTTTGTCTGCTTCTGAAAACTCCTTGTTGCACAAGTCTGTGGGTTTTTATAAGATAAACTCTTTATTTGAAGATATTGTAGGTGTTGATAATTTAAATGCTGTTGGTAAAATTTCCTTAGCCAAGGTTCTGTTTAAAAAAAACAACCTTCATTTAAATAAAACGCTGGTTATAGGTGATACAAAGTATGACCTGGATGTGGCCCAGGCCTTGGGTTGCTCGGCCTTATTGGTTTCTCATGGACATATTGAACATAAAAGATTGTTAGATTTAAAAGTTCCCCTGGTTCAATCTGTTAAAGAAATTGAAAGTTTTTTATTTGCCGTTTAGTCTATTACGTATGCAAAAATTTTATTATATCCATAAAAATGTGCAATAATTACATAATTACATAAAAAGCGAGCACTGGCATATTTTCCTTTTTTTGCATCTGGTTTGTTTTTTCCAAAACACTCTACTATTTTTCCATTTTTTTCCTGATTATAAATACTGGTAATGTCGTGAAAAACTATTTTGTTGTCTTTTTTTTCTCTGAGCGGATTAGTGCCAGTTTTATTGATATGGTTTTTTATTGGGATTATTTTAGTTGGGTTTTTATTAAACCCTAAATCATAAAAAAATAATTGAGTGTTCTTATTTTTTATTTTTTTAAGCCATTTGGTAGATGTTCTTTTGGCTATTATTGGATTTTTAATTTGAAACTTTTTTAAATCTACTTTGTTATATAATTCCTCTGTTATTATTATTTGTTTTTTAGCCATATTTTTCTCCAAACAGGTTTGTCCCTATTCTGATATATGTGGCTCCTTTTTTTAATGCCAAAACATAATCTTGGCTCATTCCCATTGAAAGGTCTTGGCTTTGCGGGTTGATCTTTTGTTGTATTTTTTCTTTAATTTTTTTTGCTTTTATGAAGTTGGACTCTATTTCTTTTTTATCTTCTGTGTTTGCGCCTATACACATAACGCCCATTAATATTATGTTTTTTTTTTGGGTTGCCTGTTCGGCTGCCTTATATATTTCTTCTTCATTAAAACCTGATTGTGTTTTTGATTTTGAAATATTTATTTGTAAAAAAATTTTTTGCTTTTTGTTTTGCTTGTGAGCCTGATTGTTTATTTTATTTAATAGTTTAATGTTGTCAATAGAGTGGATTACGTCAAACAAACCCACAGCTTTGGCCGCCTTATTGCTTTGTAGGTGTCCAATAAAATGAAACTTGTTTTTAGGGTTTATTTTTTGATTTTTGATTTTATTGTACGTTTCCTGTATTTTATTTTCTCCTATATTATAAACACTACTAAGTGTTGCGCTTTGTATTGATTTATATGAAAGGGTCTTAGTTACAGCTATAATATTTACTTTTTCAGGGAAGGGTGAGTGTTTTTGAATATTTTCTTTTATGTCTTTGAGGGCATTTTTATTAATATGGGCGTCTTTTAATAGCACGGTATATTTATAAATTAATTATCTTCCTGTGTTTCTGTTTTATCTTCTGTAGCCTCCCCTTCTTCTTCTTTTACTACTTTTGTTACAGACGCTATCGAAGAGGTTTCATCTAAACGTAACAGCTTTACACCTTGGGTATTTCTTCCTATAATATTTAACTTATCTATAGATTGCCTTATCATAATTCCCGTGTCTGTGATTATCATTAAATCGTCATCATTAACCACCTCCATTATAGAAATTAATTTTCCTGTTTTTTTATTTGTTTTTAGGGTAAAAACACCTTTTCCCCCTCTCTTTTGTTCTCTGTATTGATCTAAAAGGCTACGCTTACCAAAGCCTTTGCTTGAAACAACCAAAACCTGGCCTTCCCTTTTAACAACTAGCATACCAATCACAAAATCATCACTAAAAGACATCCTTATCCCAGTAACACCTTTTGTTTTTCTTCCTGTTGATCTTATTTGGTTTTCGTTAAACCTTATTGCTTTTCCGTTGTTGGTTGCCAATAAAACATCTTGGTCTCCCTGGGTGAGTTTTGCTTGAATTAGTTCATCCTCACTGTTAACCTCAATGGCGTATATTCCACCCTTTCTAGGCTTGCTATATAACATTAATTTACTTCTTTTAATCAACCCTTTTTTAGTACACATAACCAATTGTTGATCTTCTGTGAACTCTTTAACAGAAACAAAAGCTTTTACCTTGTCTTCTGAATCGCACCCAATTAAATTTACTATAGCTCTGCCCTGTGATGTTCTAGATGCTTGGGGTATTTGGTGTACTTTTAACCAATAACATTTTCCTGTGTCTGTAAAAAACAACATTGTATTGTGTGTTGAGGCTACAAATAGATGTTCAACAAAGTCGTCCTGCTTTGTATTTGCCCCCTTCATTCCTTTTCCGCCCCTGTTTTGTGTTTTCCAGGTGGCCACAGGAAGTCTTTTAATATATCCGTTATGGCTAATAGTAACAACCATATCTTCATCCGCAATCATATCCTCAACAGAAAGATCTCCGCTTATTGGTATTATTTCTGTTTTCCTATCATCTCCATATTTATTAGAA
>MDSV01227525.1_pt1 | contig 24121 bp, 16 predicted proteins | sample 810851 | NCBI WGS metagenome assembly MDSV01 (sample SAMN05326640, study PRJNA326480) | marine metagenome | isolation source: seawater | place: Atlantic Ocean: North East | collected 2012 | reverse complement strand
GTCCAGTGAAACATAGAGTTTGCGGCGGCCGCCGCCGGAGTCACCCACACCAGTGATGGCCACCTCATAGGTTTCGCCATGAACATCCACTTTGAATTCCGTCGCGGTAGTGCTTGAAGGTCGGCCACCGGCATCGATAGGCATTAAGGGTTCGGGCTGCAAAGTCCCAGCGCGCCGCTGCTCCAAATACTCCCGGCCCAGGTCGGGAAACATGGCAAAAGTCAGCACGTCTTCTGCAGACACAGCCAGATCACCGATATCCTGGCGCAATTTGTCCATCTCGGGCGCCAAAGCATCGGCCGGGCGTTCCTCACTGTAGCTATCGTTGCCAATAGCCTGCTTGCGAACCGCTTCGTTCACCGCAGCCGGGGGTTGGCCATAGCCGCCCTGAAGATATCGTTTCACTTCATTGGTTATGGTCTTGTAGCGCTCACCAGCCAACACGTTGTAGACAGCCTGGGTACCGACAATCTGCGAGGTGGGTGTGACCAGGGGAGGATAGCCAAGATCTTTCCTGACCCGCGGGATTTCGTCGAATACGTCCCGAATGCGATCCAAGGCATTTTGATCCTTTAGCTGGTTTGCCAGGTTAGACATCATGCCGCCCGGTACCTGATTGACTTGTACGGAAATATCCTCGCGGGTGAATTCACTTTCAAACTGGTGGTACTTTTTTCGAACCTCACGGAAATAATCGCTGATCTCCGTTAAGGGATCGAGCGCGAGTCCGGTGTCGTATGCCGTACCCTGCAGTGCGGCGACCTGAAATTCAGTTGCAGGATGGGAAGTGCCACCGGCAAAAGAAGAAATTGCGGTGTCGATGCGATCTACCCCGGCCTCGATGGCTTTCATTTGGCATAGCGGCGCGAGCCCGGAAGTGGCATGGCTATGAATCGCCAGTGGCAAAGGCACATTGTCCTTGATTGCCTTGACCAGTTCATAAGTACCGTAAGGAGTTAGAAGGCCCGCCATATCTTTGATGGCAATAGAGTCGGCGCCCATGTTCTGCAGCTGTCGGGCCTGCTCTGCAAACAGATCAGCTGTATGGACCGGACTGGTGGTAAAACAGATCGTGCCCTGGGCATGTTTGCCGCTGCGCTTGACTGCTTTCATAGCAGTTTCGATATTGCGCAGGTCATTAAGTGCATCGAATACACGGAACACATCGATGCCGTTCTCTGCGGACTTCTCAACAAAGGCAGCGACCACATCATCAGCGTAGTGGCGATAGCCCAACAGGTTTTGTCCGCGCAGCAGCATCTGCAGTCGGGTGTTGGGAAGCGCCTGCCGCAGTTGTTGTAATCGCACCCAGGGGTCTTCCTTGAGGAATCGAATACAGGCATCGAAGGTGGCGCCACCCCACACTTCCAGGGACCAAAAGCCCATCGCATCCAGTTTCTCGCAGATTGGCAGCATATCTTCGATGCGCATACGTGTGGCGATGAGCGACTGATGTGCGTCTCGCAAAATCACTTCGGTCACTTCAATGGGGCGGGTGTCACTCATTAGTCTTGTCCTTGGATTCTTACCAGCCAGCGTAGGCGGCGATTGCTGCGGATAGTGCGAGCGCCACGTCACTGGGATGTCGCTTGTCTGAGTAGCGAGATAACTCCGGGTGGCATGCGACAAAGCTGGTGTCGAATTCCTTGTTGCGAAAATCCGGATGTTTGAGAATTTGTTGATAGTAGTTCGCAGTAGTGCGAATGCCGTGTAAGCGCATGTCATCAATGGCGCGCTGGGCGCGACTGACCACCTGCTCCCAGCTCAGCGCCCAAACTACCAGCTTAAGGCACATGGAGTCGAAATAGGGCGGAATTTCATAACCCGTGTAGATGGCGGTATCGACTCGTACGCCAGGCCCTCCTGGCGCGTAATAATGGGTGATGCGTCCAAAGCTTGGTAGAAAGTCATTCTTGGGATCTTCGGCGTTGATACGGAGCTGCATGGCGAAGCCCCGATAGCTGACGTCTTCCTGGCCATAGCCAAGCGCTTCCCCCGCCGCGATGCGAAGCTGTTCCTGCACGATATCGATGCCAGTGATCTGCTCGGTGATCGTGTGCTCCACCTGGATGCGGGTATTCATTTCCATGAAATATACATCGTCCCCGGCTAGAAGAAATTCCACAGTGCCGGCGCTGACGTAACCCACAGCCGCAGCAGCCTTTACCGCAAGTTCGCCCAGCCGATTTCGCAAGGCATCATCGATTTGTGGGCTCGGGGCAATCTCTATGAGTTTCTGGTTGCGGCGCTGAATTGAACAGTCTCGCTCGAACAGATGAATGACCTTACCGTGGGCATCGGCCAGCACCTGGACTTCGATGTGTTTGGGGTTAACGATGCATTTTTCCATGAACACTTCGGCGGAGCCAAAGGCCTTGGTGGCTTCGGAGATTACGCGCGGGAACTGCTTCTTCAGGTCTGTGGCATCATCGCAGCGGCGGATGCCGCGACCGCCACCACCGGACGTCGCCTTTACCATGACCGGGTAGCCGATGCGTTTTGCTTCCGCGAGCGCTTCATCCAGATCGGCAAGATTGCCCTCCGATCCGGGAGTTACTGGCACACCCGCAGCAGTCATAGCCATTCGGGCCTGGGTCTTGTCCCCCATGCGCTTGATCACTTCAGCACTGGGGCCAATAAAGATAATACCTTTTTCCTCGCAGAGCCGCGCAAGTTCTGGATTTTCCGAGAGAAAACCGTAGCCCGGGTGAATTGCATCACAGCCTGTCTCCACGGCCAGGTTTACAATGCGCAGAGGGTCCAGGTAGCCAGCGAGTGGGTCATTGCCCAGAGAGTAGGCTTCGGTTGCGCGTTTGACGAACAGGCCATAGCGGTCAGGTTCTGTGTATACCGCAACCGAACGGATATTCGCCTCGGCACAGGCGCGCACCAGACGCAGGGCGATTTCGCCACGGTTAGCGATGAGAACTTTTTCGATGGGCGCGCCCGTCATAGACCGCTCCAGGGCACTACCGAGAAAGGGTAAGCTGCTGTAAATATTGGTATTATTTCCACTACGGGAACATTCCTTGGGTCGTGCGGATCTGTATTCCAGACGTATTCTATCCTTCAACAGCTAGAAATAATAAGGCAAAGGCCTCGCTCAATGACAAATTCATTGCAAACAATAACAAACCAGATTTACTGCAACTTTCTCTACCTTTGTATTGGCCTCGATTCTCCAGCTGCCCTTACCCAGGAGCAGGCAGACCTGGGCGGGGTGTTTACCGGAGTTGGTGCTGAAGCCTTTGTTGGGGGATTCACTTTGCCGGACCTCTTTGCAATTTTCCATTATCACCGTTGGTTTTCACGCAGTGGCCGTGCGCGAAATTGGCAAGAAATAGCTGTAGCAGACCATGCTATGAAGATTGCTCAACAACAATTGCGCCAGATCTATCCAAAACCTATGGGTTGCTCTGGGGGCCTTGTTTTCCTCGGGCTTGAGCGTCTGTCTGTCTGGTCTCTCCGGCGCTGAAATTGTTTGATTGGCCAGTTTGGCTGGCAGCGATCGCCGCAATTTGGCGAAAATGGCTAAACTCGCTTTTCCGTGTCGTGTGGCTTCCAATCGCATTACAGCCACCGCGATAACGGGCGAAATGACATCTCATGGCAAAATTGGCATGGTAAGCTCTCGAATATGTTTAGTTGTGTCCCAAAATCAGCGAAGTCCAAGAGCGATGTGTTCTGGCCACTCATGAGTGTATCCAGATACTTGCGTGTATCGGCCTTAGTTGTGGCCGGCTTGCTGGGATACTGTGCTTACGCTGCGCAGGCGTCCGCCGACTTGCCTCGCTATACACCTGTCAGAGGTATCACCGGCAATTTGTCCAGTGTTGGCTCAGACACCCTGGCCAACTTGATGATCCTGTGGAGCGATGAGTTCAAGCGCTTCTATCCGAATGTGAATGTTCAGATTCAGGCATCAGGCTCGTCTACTGCTCCGCCTGCGCTGACCGAGCGCACCGCGAATGTTGGCCCGGTATCGCGCGAGTTAAAAGATAATGAAATCGAGGCCTTCGAGACCCGTTACGGATACAAACCCACCGCTGTGCCTGTGGCAATCGATGCCCTGGCCGTGTTCGTTCACAAAGACAATCCGATAGCAGGCTTGTCCATGAATGCGGTGGATGCAATTTTTTCACTGAATCAGCGCTGTAGCAACACGCCTTCGTTTGTTGAATGGGGTCAGCTTGGTTTGCCGGGTAGCTGGGGTAGACGCAATATTCAGTTGTTCGGCCGCAATTCTGTGTCTGGTACTTACGGCTATTTTAAAGAGGAAGTGTTATGCAGCGGCGACTTTAAGAACAACGTCAATGAACAACCCGGTTCAGCATCGGTGGTTCAATCAGTGGGCACTTCAATCAATGCGATTGGCTATTCGGGGATGGGTAATCGAACGTCCAGTGTTAGGGCGGTGCCTCTCGCGGCGGGAGCCTCAGATGAATTCGTGGCAGCCACAGCGGAAAATGTCGTGGCTGGCAGATATCCCCTGGCGCGTTTCCTCTACATCTATATCAATAAAGAACCCAATCGTGAGTTACCGCCTCTGGAGAGAGAATTTTTAAAACTGATACTGTCCGAGGCGGGTCAGCAAGTTGTGCTGCGGGATGGTTACGTGCCCTTGCCTGCGAACATTGTCGAGCTGGCGCGGCGCTCCCTGGGGCTGGACTCCTAGTTCGCTACCAATTGAATACCACTGTGCAATCTCTCACCTACTGATATATGAATACCATGCCTGATAAGGACAAAACCACAATCGAACAAAGCAGTGATGCCCTGACGGTAGAGTCGGTATTCGCAACCCATGCGGACCGGCTCAGAGCCAAGCGTAAAATGCGCGAGCTATTGGATCGCGGGGCAGGCGTAACAATTTCGCTTGGGGGCATTGGCATCATTGCTACTCTGCTACTGCTCTTGATCTACCTCGTCTATGTGGTCCAGCCTTTATTTGAATCCGCGCAGATTCAACGCCTTACGAGTTTTCAATTAAGCCCATCTGCAGCTTCCGGCGAGCCACTATATCTTGCGTTAGAAGAACAGGCGGAATTGAGCATGCGCCTGTCTTCATCGGGTAGAGTAGATTTCTTCTCGCTAGCGGATGGGGCTGTGATTAACTCGGAACAGATTTCGATTCCCGCTGGCGCACAAATAACGCAGTTCGCGCTCGCCTCCGAGGAGAGCGGGCTCATCGCCCTGGGCCTGGACACCGGTGCGGTGCATCTGTTCTCTGCAGACTATGAAATCTCTTTTAGTGGCCCGAACAATGCGCGTCAGATTACGCCTCGCATTAATTATCCATTGGGACGAGAGCCGGTTTTCATTGCAGCGGATGCGATGCAGGCTATTGCTGTAGCGCAGGCCAATGACAGCATAGTGATTGCCGCGGTCGCTGGAAGTGGCGAGTTGTCGCTGGTGCGTGCCACGCGGCAGTCCAGTTTGCTGGCCTTGCTCGACCCAAGTGCGGACACAGACTATCAGCTCGAGTTTACCCGCTCTGAGTTGGCCCTGGTTGACACTGACTGGCTGTTGATTGATGGTGACCAGCGGTGGCTATTGGCGATCTCTGCGCAGCGCATGGTTTCTGCGACCGCGCTTGATGCGGTGTTTTCCGGGTCGGCTGCTGTACAGGCCAGTGACAGGCTCGCGCTGCAAACCGAAAGCATCCAAGACGCCAGATTCTTGCTGGGTGGCCTATCCCTGTTGGTGGCCGACGCCAACGGCGATATCGGACAGTGGTTTTTCTCGGTGGGTGAGGAGGGTCTGGCCCTGCGTAGAGTCAGGAACTTCGCTGGTAGCGGAACTCCTCTAACTGCGCTGACAGTAGAGCAGAGACAAAAAAATGTGGCGGCTATTGATGAGAGAGCGGTGCTGCGACTTTTCAATACCACCGCAGAGCGAACCCTGATCGAACAACAGCTGGATGACATCAGGATCCGGTCGCTGGCGCTGTCACCGCGTGGTGACAGGTTGTTGACCGAGACTGATTCGGGGTTGCTGACAAGCTGGAGTGTCTCCAGCCCGCACCCAGAAATCTCATGGTCTGCTCTCTGGGAACGGGTCTGGTATGAGGACTATGCCGAACCAGACTATATTTGGCAGTCTTCGTCAGCCGGCAATGCCTTTGAGCCGAAGTATTCGTTGACGCCACTCACCTTTGGCACCCTCAAAGCCGCTTTTTACGCCATGCTGCTGGCTGCGCCGCTGGCTGTCTGTGGTGCAATCTTCACCGGGTATTTTATGGCGCCACCGATGCGGCGAAAGGTAAAACCCCTGGTGGAGTTAATGGAGGCGCTGCCGACAGTTGTCCTAGGTTTCTTGGCAGGACTTTGGCTTGCGCCGTTCGTCGAAACCAATCTACTCGGCATATTTGCACTTATTGTGCTGCTTCCTGTTTCCATCATTGCCATGAGTGCCGCCTGGGTATTTTTGCCGAGATCAATTCGACACAGCATTCCCGATGGTTGGGAGGCTGCTATCCTGGTGCCGGTTATCATTTTGAGCGGCATGTTCGCACTGTGGATTGCGCCACCTCTCGAGATGCTTTGGTTTGGTGGTGACATGCAGGCCTGGCTCAGCAATGAATTTGGACTGGCCTACGATCAGCGCAATGCCATGATTGTAGGCTTTGCCATGGGCTTTGCGGTGATCCCCACTATTTTTTCCATCGCAGAGGATGCCGTGTTCACGGTTCCACGTCAGCTCAGCAATGGCTCACTGGCCCTAGGAGCGACTCCCTGGCAAACCCTAGCCAAGGTTGTTCTGCCTATGGCGAGCCCGGGCATTTTTAGTGCTTTGATGATTGGGATGGGGCGTGCTGTAGGGGAAACCATGATCGTGCTAATGGCTACAGGCAATACACCGATTATGGATATCAATATATTTGAAGGCATGCGAACCCTGGCGGCGAATATCGCGGTGGAAGTGCCCGAATCTGAGGTTGGCAGCAGCCATTACCGAATTCTGTTTCTGTCTGCACTCGTGCTGTTTGCGTTTACCTTTGTGGTAAATACTGTGGCCGAACTGGTGCGTCAGCGCCTCCGCACCAGGTACAGATTGTTATGAGCAAGAAACTTAGAAAGTGGTTGCGAGCAGGGTCACCCTGGGTCTGGTTTAACGCCGGGGCCGTGGCGATAAGCATCATCATGGTGGCAGGCTTGATTGGCTTGCTGGCCTTCCATGGCCTGCGCCACTTCTGGCCGGCCGATGTTATGCAGGCTCGCTACCAGCCGCCAGGATTACCCGCAACCGAAGTAATCGGAGAACTGATAGAGTCAGAAACTGTTTTAGCTGAGCGACTGCAGGACAGCGGTGTCGATGTGGATCCGGCTAAAAATTTCTATCAACGCGACCTGTGGAAATTTGGCAATCGGGAAATAACCGGCACGGATTTCGGCTGGTTGCTGACAGATTATATCAGCGAGAAAAAATTTCCTGACGCATTGACCGTGCTGGAGAGGCAGCAATGGGGCAATTTTTACGGCATACCCATTGCTTTGCTAGAGCGTGGTGAAACGTTAGCAAACAGCAGGGCACAGGCCGAAAACGACAGTTTGCTGTGGGCTGAGCTGCAATTCAGGCTGGACCGTGCATACGAGCTAAGGGAAGAAATTTCTTCTCTGCAGGGACAAGAGTTGGGGCGGGTCAACAGTGAGCTTGAGCGGCTGCGTCTGCTTGAACGCGCTCTCGTGATCGCCGATGAAATGAGCCCAACGCTAAAGCAGGAAATTAATGAGAACCGCGCAACCCTGGAGTCTAGGCTGTTAGTTATTCAACTGCGACTAAACCGACTCAAAGCGGAAATCAGTCGCGACTCTGTGTTGATGCGTGCAGTCAACAACAGCGAAGTTCAAATCGCCCTGGAAGATATTGTGCGTGCGTATCAGCCAAACCAGCTGGGCCTGCCTGGCAAATTCGCGGTGTACTTTTCTCGACTGTGGGAGTTTCTGAGTGCAGAGCCCCGTGAGGCCAATACCGAGGGCGGCGTGTTTCCAGCAATTTTTGGAACAGTTGTCATGGTATTGCTCATGTCCATCATCGTAACGCCATTCGGTGTGATTGCTGCGATCTATTTGCGTGAGTATGCAAAACAGGGCCTGGTGACGCGACTGATTCGTATCGCGGTGAATAATCTTGCAGGTGTACCCTCCATTGTTTACGGGGTATTTGGCCTGGGCTTCTTCATTTATTTCATTGGTGGTGAGATTGACCAGTTATTTTATGCAGAAGCCTTGCCGGCACCAACTTTTGGCACACCTGGATTGCTGTGGGCGTCGTTAACCCTGGCGCTTCTTACCGTACCGGTTGTGATTGTCGCAACGGAAGAAGGACTTACCCGTATTCCCCGTAGCATTCGCGAGGGCTCGCTTGCCCTGGGTGCGACCAAATTCGAGACTATTTGGCGCGTTGTGCTGCCGATGGCGAGTCCAGCCATGATGACCGGCCTGATTCTCGCTATTGCCAGGGCCGCGGGAGAAGTGGCACCTTTAATGCTCGTGGGTGTGGTGAAGCTGGCGCCTTCACTCCCGGTAAACGGTATTTACCCCTATGTGCATCTGGATCAGCAGTTCATGCACCTTGGGTTTCATATTTACGACGTGGGTTTTCAGAGTCCCAATGTGGAAGCGGCGCGCCCTTTGGTATTTGCTACTGCTCTGTTGCTGGTGATTGTGATCGCGGTGCTAAATCTCACGGCTGCTGCGCTGCGTAATCGGTTGCGGGAAAATTATCAGGCGCTCGATGTATAATTCAGCGGCAGGATAAATGAGAAAATAATGGAAGATTCACAAAGCACAAACCAGCCACAGACTCCTGCGGGAGCAGATGGCGAAGCCAAAGTCAAATCTGAGATTTGCATCGATATCAAGAAACTGAATCTCTACTACGCCAAGGACACCCATGCGCTGAAAGACATTACCCTCGCGATACCGCGCAATCAGGTGACAGCTTTCATCGGCCCTAGTGGCTGCGGTAAATCTAGCCTGTTGCGCTGTTTCAACCGCATGAATGATTTGATCGATGAGTGCCGCATAAAGGGCAAGATCAACATCGATGGCGTCAATATCTATGACAAGAAGACCGATATCGCAGACCTCAGGCGACGCGTTGGGATGGTGTTTCAGAAGCCGAATCCGTTTCCCAAGTCTGTCTATGAGAATGTCGCTTATGGATTGCGTATCCAGGGGATAAACTCCCGGCGGATTCTGGATGAAGTGGTTGAGAACGCGCTGCGCTCCGCTGCCCTTTGGGATGAGGTTAGAGACCGTTTGGAAGACAACGCCCTCGAACTGTCAGGTGGTCAGCAGCAGCGACTGGTGATCGCGCGTACCATCGCAGTAAAACCCGAAGTCCTGTTGCTGGACGAACCGGCTTCTTCATTGGACCCCATTTCTACGCTGAAAATCGAAGAATTGATCAACGAACTGCGATCCACTTTCACAATTCTGATCGTAACCCACAACATGCAGCAGGCCGCCCGGGTGTCTGACCACGCGGCATTCATGGATATGGGAAACATGATCGAATTTGCCAGTACCGACGTGTTGTTTACCAATCCATCTGAAAAGCAGACTGAAGACTATATCACCGGGCGTTATGGTTAGGGCAAGCCTTGGAAACCACTGCGCGAGGCGGTGATTTGTGTTGACATGAAAATGTAGCATGCATGTCATACAATCTCGTTTTCGCAACAAAACCTCAATCCAACTTCGTTCGTTGAAAAACGCAAAACCACACAGTGATTAGTGACCAGTTAATACCATGACCAGCAACGACGGCAACCACGGCCATCATATTTCGCAGCAGTTTAACGCCGATCTTGAAGAGGCGAAGAGGCATATGCTGGAAATGGGCGGGTTGGTTGAAAAGCAATTTGCCGATTCCCTTACTGCCGTGATTGAGGCCGACAGCAGTCTCGGCACCAGGGTAATTGCGGAAGATGACGTACTGGACGGTATGGAAATGAAGATTGACGAGGAATGCAATCTCATCATCGCCCGTCGCCAACCTGCCGCCCGCGACTTGCGTCTGGTGTTGGCAATCATCAAGGCAATCCGCGACCTGGAAAGAATTGGTGATGAGTCTTCCAAGATTGCCAAGGCCGCAATCAAGATGAGCGAGCATCGCGAGTTTCCTGACGGCGTGGTGGACTTTCGTAGTCTTGGTGACAAGGTTCAGCGTATGGTGAACATGGCGCTGGATGCGTTTGCACGCTATGACGCCGAAGCGGCTATACAAGTGGCACACGAAGACAAGAATGTCGATGCGGAATACGCCATCGCCATGCGTTCCATGGTGACCCATATGATGGAAGATCCTACAACCATCAGTCAGGTGTTGGATGTGCTTTGGGCATTGCGTGCCATGGAACGGATTGGCGATCATGCCAAGAACATCTGTGAGCATGTTATTTACATGGTAGCGGGTACCGATGTGCGTCATCTCAGTGCCAAGAAGATGGCCGCCAAGATCAATTCCTGAGCGCGCTCGGTTCAAGAATCAATTTTACTTTTGCTCGAAGTGCCTATCGCGCTAATCTGTGTGCGACTCCTTGCTGGTTTTTGAGGCGCTTCTGTTGAATCCCACCCACATAGACATTAAAGATGCCCGCAAGCTTTGTCTGCACAGGCAGTCATTGTTAACCCGAGGTGGTTTTGGACGCGGGCCATCTGCAACCCTCGCGGCCATCAAACAGCTCGGCTATGTGCAGTTGGATACCCTCACCGTCGTCGCCCGCGCCCATGAGCATACTTTGTGGAATCGCCTTCCAGCATTTCGACCCAGCCATATCGAAAAGCTGCAGCTGGAGGGCGAATTGTTTGAGCATTGGTCCCATGCCCTGGCGCTGTTGCCAATGGTGAATTATCGCTACGCCTTGCCGCTGATGCAGCGCATCGCTGCAGGAGAGGTGCACTGGAACAAAAAAGATAAGAAGGAAACCACGAAAGTACTAGCGCGGATACGAAATGAAGGCCCATTGAGCTCAAAGGATTTCCAGAACAAACCACAACAAAAGACAATGTGGTCGCGTTCGCCGTCAAAGCGAGCCCTGGAGCAGCTATTTATGGAAGGGGAGTTGATGATTCCCTTTCGCCGCGGCTTTCAAAAAGTCTACGACCTGCGCGAAAGGGTGTTGCCGGACTGGGTGGATACATCCACGCCCGACTCGTCAGAGTTTGCGCGTTATTTGATTGACAGCCATCTGCAGGCCCATGGCTTTGGCACTGCCAAGGAAATCGCTTATCTGCGCAAGGGCATGGGCGCTAAGGTAAAGCAGGCGCTGCAAGAATTGGCGGAAGCGGGTGAGGTGATGCCTATCATGGTGAGTGACAGTCTCTACTACTGCCAACCAGATCTGCTGGAGTTGGCGGATCAACCCTTGCCTCGGGCCGGATTTCGAATCCTGTCTCCGTTTGATAATGCAATCATTCAGCGTCGGCGCACCCTGGAACTGTTTGATTTTGACTACCAGATCGAATGCTATGTTCGCAAAGAAAACAGGAAATTCGGCTACCTCTGCCTGCCGCTGCTGTTTCGTAATCGCCTGGTTGGCAGACTCGACGCCAAGGCCGATCGCGCCAGTGGCACCCTGCAACTTCTGCACCTGCAGTTGGACGATCAGTCGGGGGAAAGGGAGAGCTTCTACCGCAGCTTCTTGCCCGAACTGCGGCGCTTCGCCAGCTTCAATGGCTGTGACAAGCTGGCGCTGCAGCGGATAAGCGGTTGCCCTATAGGCGCGCAAAGATTCAGAGACGCGGTTGACGGCTAGTTTTCGTCTATCTGCCGTAATTTTCAATGAAAATCCGATTCTGAGCCCTGCTTACCGCAGCAACAAATCGCAAAAAAGAGTATCATCCCGCTTTTTTTTCACCCGTTTAGTCAGGAGATTGTCAGTAATGACTGGGATTTATCGAATTGCCCTGATTGTCACTTCAATGCTGTGGGCGGTTAGCCTGCAGGCACAGGGCATTCAGCAAACCAAAGGTTCATTCGAAGACAAGTTCCGCCAGTTGGACGAAATTTTGCCAACGGCGAATATCTATCGAAACGCCGGCGGTGCGCCGGGTCATGAGTACTGGCAGCAGGAAGTCGACTACAATATCGACGCGACTCTGGATGAGGACAATCAGCGCCTTTCCGCCACGGAACTCATTACCTACCGCAACAATTCTCCTGACACCTTGACCTATCTCTGGTTCCAGCTGGACCAGAATCGCTTCCGCTCTGATTCCATGGCAGTAATGAGTGGCACTTTCAACGGCAGTAGCCCGGGTGCCGACAGCAACGATCCAGCGCGCATCAGTCTGGGTCAACTGCGCAGTCTGCAGTATCAAGAAGATGCTGATCTGGGGCATCGCATCAATGCTGTCTCCGACAGTCGTGAAAACGCCCTGGTGCACACCGTTGTGGGTACCCTGATGCGAGTCGATCTTGCCGAGCCGTTGGAGTCCGGTGATGAGGTCGATCTGCGCATAGATTTTGAATACAACATTGTTAACGGTGATGTGCTGCGTCCCCGTGCTGGCTATGAGCACTTCCCGGACGATGAGCGTGAGGGCGGCAACTATATCTTCGCCCTGGCGCAGTGGTTTCCTCGACTGGTGGCTTACACCGACTATGAGGGCTGGACCAATAAGGAATTCCTTGGCTCTGGTGAATTCACGCTGGAGTTCGGTGACTACGAGGTTTCCATGACGGTGCCTGCAGATCACATTGTGTCTGCGACTGGTGAACTGCAAAACCCCAATGACGTGCTCACTCGTGAACAGCGTGACCGGCTGAGAGAGGCAGAGACTGCTGAACGACCGGTTTATATCGTGACGCCGGAAGAGGCGCTGGCAAACGAGGCGGAAGGTCGCAACCAGACTGCGACCTGGCGCTTTGCCGCTGAGAACGTACGCGATTTCGCCTGGTCTTCCTCTCGCAAGTTTATATGGGATGCCAAGGGGCATACGCAACCGGGTGCCGACCAAGAGCTGGTCATGGCCATGTCGTTCTACTCTAAAGAGGGTGGTTCCCTGTGGTCCGAATATTCCACCGAGGTGGTGATTCATACGCTGGATGTGTACAGCCGTTTCTCATTCGATTATCCCTATCCCACTGCCCAATCTGTCAACGTGGGCTTCGTTGGGGGTATGGAATACCCCATGATCACCTTCAATGGCCCGCGCACGGAGTTGCAGGATGACGGTTCTCGGACGTACTCCCTGGCGGAAAAGCGATTCCTGATCGGCGTAGTGATTCATGAGATTGGACATTTCTATTTCCCCATGATCGTGAATTCCGATGAACGCCAGTGGACGTGGATGGATGAGGGGCTTAACAGCTATCTGGATTCTGTTGCTGGCCGTGAATGGGACGCGGAAATTCCCTGGGGCGTTGAGCCGCGTTATATCACTGACTATATGGAATCCCAGAACCAGGTCCCGGTGATGACACAGTCTGACAGCGTGCTGCGTCTTGGTCCGAATGCCTATTCCAAGCCAGCAACAGCTATCAATATCTTGCGTGAAACCATTATGGGCCGTGAGCTGTTTGATTTCGCATTCAAGGAATACTCCAGGCTGTGGGCCTTCAAGCGTCCGACGCCAGCTGATTTCTTCCGCACCATGGAAGAAGCCTCCGGCATCGATCTTGACTGGTTCTGGCGCGGATGGTTCTACACAACGGATCACGTTGATATCTCGCTCGACCGCGTTTACCAGATGCGCATGGATACTGAGGACCCGGATATCGACTTTAGCCGCCAGCGCGAGTTTGAGAAGTCTCTGCCCCCAAGCCTCTACGTCGAGCGCAATCGTGCGGAAGGCCTTCTGACCTGGGTTGAGCGTAATCCGGACGTCAGGGATTTCTATGACGACAACGATCAGTTCACCGTGACCAATGTTGAGCGCAATCGTTACAACAGCTTCCTTGAAGGATTAGAAGACTGGGAGCGTGAAGTGCTGGATCGTGCAATTTCTGAAGATCTCAGCTACTACATCATGGAGTTCTCAAACCACGGTGGCCTGGTTATGCCAATCATTCTGCAGTTCGACTATGCCGATGGCAGCAGCGAGGAAATGCGTCTTCCTGCAGAGATCTGGCGGCGTTCGCCCGCAGCGGTGAAGAAACTAGTAGTCACTGAAAAAGAAATTGTCAGTGTGACGGTTGACCCACTGCAGGAGACTGCAGATGTGGACATCGAGAATAACTATTATCCCCGCCGCATCATTCCTTCGCGAATTGAGTCATTCAAGTCCCAGGGCGGAGGCAGTCTGGTCGGCCGCGATATCATGCAGGACATCAAGACAGAGTTGGATACAGATGAAGATGAGGATGAGGATGAGGACACTGAACAGTAACTCACTCACCAGTACCCATGCCCGACGGCTGCCCTCGGCAGTCTTCCGAGTGTGGGTGATCTGTGCCTGCCTGATCGCTAATCATGCCAGTGTCGCACACCAGCAAAAAAACGCGGTCACCCGAATTCTGTTCAATGAGAACACGGGTAATATCGAAGTTATGCACCGCTTCTTCATTCATGATGCCGAGCATGCCGCTGGCGTTATTTTTGGCGAGCGTCAGACCCTGGTTGAATCCAGCGAATCCAGGCAGCTCTTTAGTAGCTACGTAATGAATCGCTTCTCGGTTGAAGTAACCTATAGTGATGACAGTCGCGAGGATTTGGCGCTTAACTATATAGGGGAGGAAGTTGACGGCCAATTCCTCTGGGTATACCAGGAAATTGCTGCAGTGGAGAATGTCGCCAGCATGACAATTGTCAACATGGCGCTGCGGGACGTGTGGTCAGATCAATCCAACCTGGTCAATATCGAGCGTGATGACAGGATCTACAGCCTCACTTTTGATGGCGCCAGAGAAGTGCTTAGCATTGAACTGGACGCTTGACCTGAAACTAATCCCCAATTAGTTTGTGCTAATCGTTTGCTCAAAGCACTGACAGCAGTCCCCAGTCATCCATAAACAAACTCTTTTCCAGCGGCAGGCCCGATCTTGATTATCTTCCGTTACCTGTCAAAACAAATTCTGCAAATTGTTGCGGTGGTCACTTCCGTGCTGCTGGTGGTGGCTTTAACCGGTCGCTTTATTCAATATCTGGGTGACGCTGTCGCCGGCGAAAAAGCGCCAGACATCCTGCTTTTGCTGATGCTCTATCGCATTCCCGAATTCCTGCTAGTCATCATACCGCTCGCGCTTTTTCTGGCAATCATACTCGCCTACGGGCGCATGTATGCGGATAACGAGATGGTTATTCTGATGAGCTCGGGATTCAGCCAGAAGCGTTTGCTGGTCAATTCCCTTGGGGTTGCCGCCATGATTATGATGCTGGTCGCCGCTATCAGCCTCTATTTGGCCCCTGAAGGGCTTCGCAACGGCGAGCAACTGAAGCTAAGCCAGAATCAGTTGACCGAGGTGGACCTTATCGTTGCCGGTCAGTTTCAGACTTTCGGAGATGGAGAACGGGTAACCTATACTGAGCGAGTTGGTGCGGGAGGGCAGGGTGAAAGAGAGCTGCAGAATGTATTTGTGGCGCTGACCCCATTGGGCCAAACTTCGGGTGAGCCACCTCGAATTATCATAGCCGATAGTGCCAGACCTGTGATTGACGCGGAGACCGGTGCCCGGTTTATGCGTCTTGATAGTGTGCTGCAATACGATGGGACACCTGGCGCGGCTGATTTCAGTATCGGTCAGTTTGATGCCCAGGCCATCTTGCTGCCGGCACCAGAAGAATTTGAAGAGGTTTTGGAAGAATCGACGCTGAGCACATTAACCTTGATTGGTTCTCCTGACATTGCTCACCAGGCGGAACTACAGTGGCGTATTTCTGTCTTGTTGCTGATCCCAGTGATTACTCTGATTGCGGTGCCGATGAGCAGGGTAAAACCCAGACAGGGTCGTTACAGCAAACTGTTCCCGGCTGCACTGATTTATGTGGCGTATTTTATTTCCCTGGAATTCTGCCGTGATCGCATTGCCGAGGGTGAGCTTGATCCCACTGTAGGGCTGTGGTGGGTTCACCTGGCTTTTATTGCAATTGGTGTGACTTTGTTCCGGGCCGGGCCAGAAGGGCTCAAGCTGAAATTGAGAGCAGGCACATGAAGCTATTAGACAATCATGTGCGGATTGCTGTGCTGCTGTCCATGGCAGTGGTGCTGGGCGTTACCGTGTCTCTGGATCTTATTTTTTCCTTGATTGATGAGCTGGGTGAGTCCGGTGTGGATTACAGCGTAGGCAATGCGCTGCTGTATGTCTTTATGACAACGCCCACCAGTATTTATGAGCTCTTGCCCTATGCGGCTCTGGGCGGTGCCTTAATTGGCCTCGGCGTGCTGGCCTCCAATAATGAACTGGTGGTGATGCAGTCCGTGGGAATACACAAGTGGCGGATTGTGGCCGCAGTGCTAAAGCCGACGCTGCTGGTGATGCTGATTGGATTGGTGCTTGGCGAGTTTGTTTCGCCGCCTCTGGAACAGGTCGCCAACTCAAATAAGGCGATTCAGCAGAGTGGTTCTACTTCAATCAATTCCGAGGCCGGCACCTGGCGCAAGGTGGGCAACGACTATATTCATATCAATGCGATTGCCCCCGGTGGCGAAGAGCTGATTGGGGTAAGTCGCTATACCGTTAACGATGAGCGCGAACTGGTCTCTGCAAGCTTTGCCGAGGCAGGTGAGTATGTAAGAACCGAGACGGGGGGTTACTGGCGCCTGCTTAATGTCAGTCAGAGCCTGATGAATAGTTCGACGATTATCACCGGTGGCTATTTGCAGGAAGACTGGGAAGCTGATTTGTCGCCTGAGTTACTCAGTGTGCTTCTGGTCGATCCTGATAAACAATCCATCTCTGGTCTGTTTCAATTTGCCCAATATTTTGAGTCAGAGGGTCTCGACAGCGGTATCTATTTCCTGGCCTTCTGGAAGAAGTTATTGCAACCGCTTTCCACACTGGTTCTAGTCATCCTGGCGGTCTCGTTCGTATTCGGCCCCCTGCGCGAGGCCACCATGGGCTATCGCATTTTTATCGCCATCAGCATCGGCCTTGCCTTCACTACAGTACAGCGCATGATGGAGCCAGTCAGCCTGATCTATGGATTTAGCCCTTTGATGGCGGTACTGACACCAATCTTGCTGTGTGCCGGGGCCGGTGCGCTGCTGATGCGGCGCGTTGCCTGAGCAATTGCTTCGCGCTGCTGCTCGCCGCTCATACCCTTGCAGCACTGCTTGTTCACATACTAATCAGCACCAGGCGCGAGTTGATGGCGGCTTGATCGGTTTTTGCGCCCATTTTGCGTAATATAGGCTGTCAGTGCCGGTTTTATTCTTTCCTACTTGTACACAGGTTTATTCGCGCCGTGAACGAATTCGTCGTTAAGGATTCTCTTACCAATGTTGCCCAGGACAGTTCTGCACTCGTGGTGGGTGAATATGCAGGTGTGATTAATAATGCCTTTCGCTGCGAGGAACTCAACCAGGCACTATCGCGGGTGCCTGATTTGCTTCAAGCCCCAGATGCTGAACTGATTGCCGGTGGTCGCAATCAGAATGTCAGGTTAATGCTGCCCTTTCAGGGTGGAAGACTTGCGGTAATGGTAAAGTCTTTCGGCAAACAAAAACGCTGGAAAGATTATGTCGATATTCGCTATCGAAAAACCAAGGCGCAGCGATCCTTCGAAGCGGCACTGCATTTAAAAACCAATAAGGTTGGCACACCTGCCCCCGTGGCCTTTCTGGAGCGACGTTGCGGCAATCGACTGGAAGAGAGTTACTTCATCAGTTTGTTTGAAGAACAGGTAACCAGCTTTCACGACCAGATTATCAGTACCCTGAATGGTGAACCCACGTGCGGTGAGTTAGCGCCGATGCTCGCGCGCGTCGCTGAATTATGTCGCGCCATGCATGACGCGGGATTCATTCATCACGACCTTGGTAATCAAAATATTCTCTTGCCTCAAGGTGAGGAAAGCGATTCAGGCTGTGCGCAAATTATCGACCTTAATCGTGGGCGAATCTTTCCTGAGCTCAGTATGCGTCAGCGCGCGCAGGATCTATCACGCCTGAATTTACCTTCAGAAATAATGCAAATGTTCCTGGATATTTACTGGGGCAAGCCTGCGCCAGAATTATTACGCACCTGGCATCGACGCTATGTCAGCTTATTTCGCTTACGGGCCAATACTCGAAGGCTCCGACACCCCATTCGGGAAGCGCGCCTCGCCAGAGAGCGGGATATACATCCTGAGGTGAACGCGTTTCCGGCACCCCGTGATATCTGGATCTGGGACGACAGGTCCGACCAGGCATTTTCCGCGCTGGAGCGTAAAGAGCGGGTGCGACTCTATCCACGTGGGCGCAGTTGGTGCATGCTTAAATCTACCGCTGCCGCTGCCTGGTCAGTGCGTAAGCACTATCTATCAAGCAAGGCGCGGGCCTTTTCGGCGCCTGTAAATCTCAAGAGTAGGATTGGCATTGCACTGGACCCAGATGGACCGTCCCAGGGAATTGAAGTTGGCCTTCTAAACAAGTTGGGCGCGGCACCTGCTCTGCTGCGATTCTGTCATCACGAAGGGCAACAGCGCTGGCATGAGCAGGCTGGCCTGGTGAAGCATCTGGCGGCTGCCGGGCGCGAGGTTAACATCGCGCTGGTGCAGGACCGGCGGGCACTGCAGGAGCCAGATGCCTGGCGAGAATTTGTCCATGAGGTGCTTGAACTTACCCATGAATATATCGCCGCGGTGGAATTCGGTCACGCCATCAATCGCGTGAAATGGGGAATATGGGATTTCGAGGAATTGAAGAACCTGTATGCGCCTTTGGTCGAATTGCGTCAGCGCTATCCTGCTGTGAACATCACCGGCCCAGCCACCATTGATTTCGAATATCCGTTCCTGCTGGCTGCGATGCAGCAGTGGCCGCAGCAGGTGCCGGTGGCTGCTATATCTCATCATTTGTATGTTGATCGTCGCGGCGCGCCAGAGAATCCCCAGAGTAGATTTAATGCTGTTGACAAGTTTGCGCTGGCGGCGGCTATTGCCAGCTATCTTAAGGTGCCGGATGACAAGGTCGTCGTGTCTGAAGTGAACTGGCCTATTTCTGGGGCTTCTATCTACTCACCGGTTACGTCCCCTTTCGAGTATCGGCTGGCCAAGCCGGGAGAGGTGCCAGACAGCGGAGTGGAAGAATTCAGCTACAGCGACTATATGCTGCGGTATATCGTACTTGCCCTGTGCTCAGGCCTGGTTGATAGAGTGTTCTGGTGGCGCTTGGTCGCAAGGGGCTATGGCCTTGTGGATAAGAATGATGACGGCGAATTGCGCGAGCGTCCGGCTTTTCTTGCGCTTCAACACTTCTTGCTCACTCTGGGTGATTCAACTTTTGTGCAAGCCTGTTTACCCGAGCAGCGGGACCAGCGGCATGGTCTCTACCAGTTCGAGTTTGAGCGTCCCGACGGTGAGCATCTCTTGCTGTGCTGGAGCCATGGCCCTGCCATAGCAGCACCGGCGCTCGAGGCTGCGAGGATAGAAGATGCGCTGGGCAATTCTCTGGAGGCCATCCCGAAAGAACTTAGCGGATCCCCGCTATATTTTCGCGACGTTACCGGTCTGAGTTAAGATTATGCTCAGGAAATGGATTACCACGCTTGGCGCGCAGCGCTGTCTGGTGGAATTACTAGGCTTTCTCATCAACGTGACCAACTTTACTGCCGTTATCCGTTGCAACTATTCAAGAAAACCCTGTCTTTCGGAATTCAATGTCTACTAACAAGCCAATTTACATCTCTTACGCGGGCCCATCCTTGCTGGAAACCCCATTGTTGAACAAGGGCTCTGCTTTCTCTCCGGAAGAGCGGCGCAACTTCAATTTGATTGGCTTGCTGCCGCCGGTTTACGAAAGTATTGATGAGCAGGTGGAGCGCTGTTATAGCCAGTACAGCAGTTTTGATGAGCCTATCAACAAGCACATCTATCTTCGCGCCGTGCAGGACAATAACGAAACGCTATTCTATCGCATGTTATCTGAACACCTGGTGGAAATGCTGCCGATTATTTACACCCCAACGGTTGGCGATGCCTGTGAGGAATTCTCGGATATCTATCGCAGCGCCCGCGGTATCTTCGTCTCCTATGGCGAGCGTGAATACATGGATGAAATTCTTCGCAGCGTAACCAAAGATAAGGTCAAGGTTGTGGTAGTCACCGACGGTGAGCGGGTGTTGGGGCTCGGCGATCAGGGCATTGGCGGTATGGGTATCGCTATTGGCAAGCTCTCGCTGTATACCGCCTGCGGCGGTATTTCTCCGGCCTACACCTTGCCGGTCGCGCTGGATGTTGGCACTAACAATCAAGAGGCGCTGGAAGATCCCATGTACATGGGGATGCGTCACCCTCGCATTAGCAAGGACGAATATAGTGCATTCGTCGACCAGTTCATCGACGCAGTGCAGGCACGCTGGCCCGGCGTCATGATTCAATTTGAAGACTTTGCTCAGCCCAATGCCATGCCCTTGTTGCAGCGACATCGTGAGCGGGTGTGCTGTTTTAATGATGATATTCAGGGCACCGCCGCTATTACTCTGGGTTCGCTGCTTGCGGCTTGCAAAAAGAAGGGTGAGCAGTTGCGTGAACAACGCCTGGTTTTTGTCGGTGCCGGTTCCGCTGGCAGTGGCATAGCGGAACTGATTATCGCTGCGATGGTTACCCAGGGCCTGGACGAAGCAACTGCACGCAGCCAGATCTATATGGTCGATAAGAATGGCCTGCTGGTAAAAGATGCCCCGGGTCTGACGGATTTTCAGGAGCGGCTGGTACAGTCGAAGGCGGCGATTGCAGACTGGGAGTTGAGCGGCGACAACCCCTATCCGGGTCTGCTGGATGTGGTTGTTAACGCCAGAGCTACAGCATTGATTGGTGCCTCAGGCATTCCCGGTCTATTCACTAAAGCCGTTATCAAAGGCATGCATGCACAGTGCGCTATGCCAATCATATTCCCGCTAAGTAATCCCTCACGCTTGGTGGAAGCACAGCCTGCCCAGGTAATGGAGTGGACCCAGGGAAAGGCAATAGTTGCTACCGGAAGCCCGTTTGGTTCGGTCGAATACGATGGTCGCCAGTTCGAGATTTCGCAGTGCAATAATAGCTATATCTTTCCTGGCATCGGTCTTGGCGTAATCTCCGCCAAGGCATCGCGTATCACCGATGAGATGCTGATGGTGGCGAGCATGACGCTTGCGGAACTGGTGCCTGAATCATCCGATCCAACTGTGGGGATTCTGCCTCCGCTTACTGCCCTCACCGATATCAGTAAGAAGATCGCCTTTGCTGTCGGCAGGGTTGCTCAGGCGGAAGGTTGGGCCCTGCAAACCAGCGAGGAGGAGTTGTTGGGTCATATTGAGCGGAATTTCTGGCTGCCGGAGTACCGCGAATACCGGAGAGTCGCGATGCGCGCTCGCTAGCCGGGTGTGACAGCAGGTTGGCAATGACTCGGGAATGGCCGCTGCTAAGGCGCGGTCTGCTCCTGCGGTGTGTCGAATAGCTTGCCGGGCTTTTCGAAATGAAACTCTTCCAGCTTAATGTCGTCCAGGCCAACCTGGTCAAATGGATCTTCCATCGCATCCTGCACGTTATAAAGCGAAATCAGGATGAAGCCGTGGATCATAGCCAGGCAGTAGACTACCAGCGGTGAACTGGCAGCCAGGTCATTAACCAGGGTAGGGATAAACACGATCGGGAAGACGTAGATAAAGACGAGGCAATAGGCCCGCAGGCTGATGGGTGTGCCATGCATCTCTAGCCCCACGGTGTTTTCAATACTCTCATCCACATCCTTTATAAAGCAAATGATCTTCATGCAAACGCCATTGGAGATCGCATCCCGATTCTCGTTGACGAATTCAAAGACTTTATTCAGCTGCTCGCGCACCGCCTGCTGGTCGTAGCGATCCCCCCGCAGTGCGTCCATGAAAATGCGCGAGACGGAATTCAGGTGTTCTGCCACGAACTGGCGGGCAATCTGGGGGAAGAGCCAGGGCTGTCTGAGGCTGATGATGTGCCGCTGTGGTATCGCGGCCTGGCGCAGAATGATGCGGCCACGGAGTTGGCTCTTGTCGATGCGCTGCTGGGTTTCTACGATGTTGACCATATCGTAATCGGGCATACCCCAGGTGCCGGGGTGATTCTGCCGCGATTCGAGGGCAAGGTGTTGTTCGTCGATACCGGGCTGTCCACCTATTATGGTGCCCATGGCGCCAGCCTGTTGATCGAGGGTGATGAGATGGTTGCCCAGCAGGATGGTGAGCGTTACAGCATTCCGCAGGGAGAATCCCCCCTGCAATATTTGCAGGAGTTGGCGGCGCGAAAAGCAGATGCACCCGCCGCGCTGCAGCGGCTAATCGACCAGCTCAGCACGCCAGCTAATTAGCCGGCCTTGCTTTCATAACCCAGATTTACGGGTTCAGGCTTCCAGGAACTAGATTTCCCGGATCTGCACCTTGCGAAAGCGCAGTTCTCCGCGCGCCCACTGCAAAGCAAAGGGGCCACTGGCCAACTTGTCTTCGCGCACATCCACCGTTCGCTCGCCGTTTAATTCCACGATCAAATGATCACCATCCATGATCAGCCTGTAGATATTCCAGCGATCACCGGCCTTGGGCAATGGCTCCGATACCGGTGCAACATGCACAATGCCGCCGGTGCCATAGGCGGCTTCCGGGCGCTGGTCGAAGATGTTGGCCTCGTAGCAATCCCGGTCGGTAATCCGCTCCGGGTTTTGACAACGCATATAGACGCCGCTGTTGGCATCATGGGTAGCCCAGAACTCCACCCGCAGTTCAAAGTTGCTATAGCTCTGCTTACTCACCAGCCAGGATGCTCCGCTGCCCTCGGTGGCGCGGATTGAGGCCATTTCGGCCGTCCAGTTTGCGTCGCCGACGGTATTGAAATTCTCCAAACCCTCGGTGCCATCGATCAGGGTGATCCATTCGCCTTCGGCGGCCTGAGTTGCGCCACTGGTCAAGCCAATGATCGTGCCGCTCAAGGCAGCGACGCTCAGCAGAAATACATTGCCCATAAGGCGCAACACTCTAGTCATGTTCATTCTCCGGTTTTTCGTGATTGTTATTGGGTTATTGGAAAGCAGGGCGAATTCAGGGGAGCGAATAAACGACTCCATAAACCACGCAGGGTAGCGTCAAAAGCTGAGGCAATTCAATGTCTTTACACGGGCAGAAAGCCCTCTGCTGAGGGTCGAAAATGGGGAGAATGCCCAGGCGAGAAATAGTACAATAGTTGTTTACTGCCGCTGGTGGCAGGGAAGAGCAGCGTAGCTGCTTCAAATCTAGAGGGTTTTGTCATGACTAACAGCAAAAAGCTGTCACTGTGTTCCGCTGTCTTCGGCCTGTCCGTGGCCTGCTCAGGCGCGGTTTTTGCCCAGAGCGCGGAGCGCCCTGAATTGACTGGTACCTGGACCAATGCCTCGCGCACTGGGTTGACTCGCCCCCGTGGTATTGAAGATCTGGTGGTAACCGCGGAACAAGCGGCTGCCATGGTTGCCAATATGGGGCTCGCCGGAATATCCGCAGATAACATCGAAAGTGGTCCGGCTATCGATCCTGAAACCGGTGCACCGCCGGTAGGCTCCCAGGACTTTGGCCTGCGTGGCTACAATCTGTTCTGGACCGATCCCGGTTCAACCCTGGCTTACGTGAAAGGCGAATACCGCACCTCCTATATTATTGATCCACCAAACGGCCGCGTGCCAAGACTGGAGCAGCCCAAGCCCGATTGGGATGTGCGCAACTATGGCGCTCGCTACCTGACCGGCGTTGGTGCCGACGAAGGGCCGGAGATATTTCCCCTGGCTGAGCGTTGTCTGCTGGGTTTTGGCAACACCGCCGGCCCCGGCATGATGGGCACCCTGTATAACAGCACTTATGAGATCGTGCAGTCCGATGATTACGTGATCATTACCGTTGAGATGGCCCACGATGCGCGCATCATTCCCCTCTACGGCTCCGCTGAGGAAGCCCGCGCGAACCGACGACCCGCCGTGCTGAAGCAGTGGCTGGGCGATTCCGTTGGCTGGTATGAAGACGGCATGCTGGTGGTAGAAACAGTCAATATTAATCC
>MDSV01198568.1_pt1 | contig 24129 bp, 23 predicted proteins | sample 810851 | NCBI WGS metagenome assembly MDSV01 (sample SAMN05326640, study PRJNA326480) | marine metagenome | isolation source: seawater | place: Atlantic Ocean: North East | collected 2012 | reverse complement strand
TATTGGATTTTGTATAAATTAACTCTACTTTATAACAAATTAAAGATTAAGTAAATGGCTAAAATAACTAAACAATCAGATAATTTTTCTAAATGGTATACAGATGTTATCCTTGACGCTGATTTAGCTGATTATGGACCAGTAAAAGGAACCATGGTTGTTAAACCATATGGCTTTTCTTTATGGACAAACATTAGAAATAGTCTAAACAAAATGATTATTGACAGTGGGCACGAAAATGCATACTTCCCTCTTTTTATTCCAAAAAGTTTTTTAGAAAAAGAGGCAAAACATGTTGAAGGTTTTGCTAAAGAATGTGCTGTGGTTACTCACTCAAAGTTAATATCAGAAGATGGTTCACTTACAGTAGACCCCGAGTCTAAACTTGATGAGGAAATAATTGTAAGACCAACTTCTGAAACAATTATTTGGCATATGTTTAAAAAATGGATTACATCATATAGAGACCTACCACTAAAAGTAAACCAATGGGCAAACGTTGTACGCTGGGAGATGCGAACAAGGTTATTTCTAAGAACTTCTGAATTTTTGTGGCAGGAAGGACACACGGCGCATGCTACTAAAGAAGAAGCAATGGAAGAAACACTCGAGATTGTAGAAATCTATCGAACTTTGTTTGAAGACTATCTAGCAATCCCAACAATTATAGGCAGAAAATCTAATCTTGAAAGATTTGCAGGGGCAGATGAAACTTTTTCTATTGAGACAATGATGAGAGATAAAAAAGCCTTACAAGCTGGTACCTCTCACTATTTAGGGACAAATTTTGGATCAGCATTTGATGTAAAATTTCAAAGCAAAGACAATAAAGAGCACCCAGTTTACGCAACAAGCTGGGGTGTTAGTACTAGGATGATTGGAGCGTTGATAATGGTTCACGGCGACGACAAGGGGCTTAAAATTCCACCTAAAATTGCACCTACACAAGCTGTTATTATTCCAATTAATCCAAGAAATAAAAAATCTGAAGAATTTTCTAACTTTGTAATGAATGTGAAAGAAAAATTATCTCATCTCAATATAAGAACACATATTGATGATCTTGATGAAAGCCCAGGATTTAAATTTAATAAATGGGAGCTTAAAGGAGCGCCTATAAGAATTGAAATAGGCTTAAAAGAGTTTGAAAATATGGAAGTCACTATTTGCAGAAGAGATAATTCAGAAAAACACCAAGTTCAAATCGATAAAATTGATGAAATCCCTATTATTTTACAAAACATTCAAGACAGTCTTTTTAATGACGCAAAAACCTTTATGGATGATAATACATGCACAGCAAGTTCTTTTGCTGATTTTACAGAAACCCTATCTAATAACAACCAATTTATCAAAGCATATTGGGATGGAACAGACGACACCGAGCTTCAAATAAAGGAAAAAACTAAAGCAACAATTCGTTGTATATTAGAAGATAATGAAGACTCGTCCAATAAGTGTATTTTCTCAGGACAGACTGCAAAACATTTGGTAGTTTTTGCAAAAGCATATTAGCGTTTATACAATGAAAGCAACTGAATCCAAGACAAAAAAAACATACATACCAAATGTTATAAAATTTTTTGTTTTATACCCCATATTGTTTGGATTATTGTACTTATTATTTTGGCCAGTCCCGATTAATCCTGTTACTTGGGAAAGCCCTGATGCTCCTGCGCTCGAAGGAATTTATCAACCAAATGATTTTCTTAAATCAATTAAAGTTTATGGCGGTTCATCAGCACAATATGATATTCTTGGTCGCATTATAATAGAACCGGGTGGTTTTAGCCACTACGCTGGCCCCGAAGATATTGTTCCTACCGATAAGATATATGAAATTATTGGGGGGACTACCGTTGAATATTTATATGCCGGCTATGATAATGGTCATATTATTAAATACAGAAAAAATACAGTATTCGATGGAACCTGTTGCTATAAAAATTCTGAGTTTTTTTATGACACGAAAGGAAGACCTCTTGGCATGGCTCTCGATGCCAACAATAATTTAATTGTTGCTGATGCCTTAAGGGGTTTGCTTGCAATAAATCAAGAAGGCATAGGAACTACGCTTTCTACCAAATCTGACTCTGATGGTATCCCGATGAAATTTACAGATGACCTAGATATTGCAAAAGATGGAAAGATTTACTTTTCTGACGCATCAAGCGTTTATGGGATTGGAGAAGATCGATTTGATTTAATGGAACACAGACCTCATGGACGTTTGTTAATGTATGATCCTGAAACTAAACTTACGACAACGCTACTTGATAGTTTATATTTTGCTAATGGGGTTGCAATAGCTCCTGACAATTCTTTTGTTTTAGTAAATGAAACATATATGTATCGTATTCATAAATATTGGTTAAAAGGCGAAAAAGCGGGTACTTCAGAAATCATTATTGATAATTTGCCTGGATTTCCAGACAACATATCTTCTAACGGAGAAGGATTATATTGGGTAGCCCTCTTCACATCAAGGAATGAATTTATTGAAAAAACATCAAATAAACCCTTTTTGAGAAAAATGGCATTAAGATTACCTAAATTTTTACAGCCTCAACCCGAACCCTTTGCCTTTGTTTTAGGGATTGATGGTAATGGAAAAGTTATTCATAACCTTCAATATCATAGTGAAAATGCGTTTTCACCCATTACAAGCGTTAAACAAGTTGGTGATCAATTATTTTTTGGTAGCCTTACTTATGACGGGTTTGGTAGCATAGCTGCTCCAAAATTAAAAACTCCCTATCATAAATAAATGAAAATTGCAACACCGGGCATTGTATTAAAAACTACTCTTTTTAAAGAATCGAGCATTATTGTTAGGTTGTTTACTCTAAAAAGAGGCAAGTGTTCTTATGTAATTAAGGCAGCAATGCGACAAAAATCCCCCTTAAAAGCCATATACCAACAAATGAACGAAGTAGAAGTAAATTATACTCACAATAATAAAAGACAGCTACAGCCAATATATGATTCTAAAACCTTAAATCGCTGGGATAATATTAACGACAACCTTAAAAAAACTATTCTTTGTTTGTCTATGGTAGAGATGATTGATAAAGGGTTTGATGAAACTACATCCGATCAGAACACATATTACTTAATTAGAAACATACTAGAATACTTTAATGAAGTAGACAGCGGACATAACGATGCTTTTTATTTTTTTCTTTTACATTTTTTGAAAAACACCGGATATAGCATTATTGATGCCGATGAACACCCAATTATTAAGAAATATATTCAAAGGGACTCGGACCTACCAGATCAATTAAAAACAATTTATCTATCTGATTTTGTTGAAACAAAAAAAATGAATGTCGATTTTGGGTATAATAAAAAGATTATTGCAAATTGTATGTCAGATTTAATAAGATATCATTTACCAGACATTAAATCATTTAATGTTGCAAAAGAAATGTTCAAAGCCAAATAACTATTCTACTTTAAAAACTTTTTCGCCAGGTTTTACCATCATAAATTTTTCTCTAGCAATTGTTTCAAGATATTTTTCATCAGATTCAAGTTTTTCAGCTTCGCGCTTAATAGAGTCAATTTTCTTTGTTAAAGAAATAATTTCTTGGTCAATTTCAGATTTTTCTTTTTTCAGATTCCAAAGAGAAACAAATCCTCTGTCGCCAAATAAAAGCAACAACAGACAACCTATAGATAAGGAAAAAAATAAGAAATTGGTTAAAGAGGGAGGTTTAATTTTCATAATTATTTAAGAAAAGATAATTTTTTACCAAATTGTGGATTTTTTAAACGCTCTTCAATTCTTAACAGCTGGTTATATTTGCTTGTTCTGTCTGATCTACAAACAGAACCTGTTTTAATTTGTCCTCCACCCATTGCAACCGACAGATCAGATATAAACGTATCTTCTGTTTCTCCAGATCTATGAGATATAACAAAATCGCAATTATAATTTTTTGCAATATCAATTGCTTCGATTGTTTCTGATAGAGTGCCAATTTGATTCAGTTTTATTAATATACTATTGATTGCATTTTTATCAAGCGCTTTTTGCAATCTTTTTGTGTTAGTTACCGTTAAATCATCACCAACAACCTGAATTTTTTCTCCCAACAAAGCATTCATCTCTGACCACCCATCCCAGTCATTTTCATCTAACCCATCTTCAATAGAAACAATAGGGTATTGACTTACTAGTTTTTCATAGAAAGAAATCATGCCGCTAGCATCTAGCTTTTTATTGTCAATTTTTAGATGATATTTATTATTCTTATAAAAACTTGATGCTGCCACATCTAACGCCAAGAACACATCTTTACCAGCGCTATATCCAGATTTCTCAATTGCACCTAATAATAATTCTATAGCATGTTCATTCGATGTAAGACTTGGTGCAAATCCGCCTTCATCGCCTACGGTTGTTGACAAACTTAAATTATTTAGCTCTTTTTTCAGGGTATGAAATATTTCTGAACCCATACGAATTGACTCTGAAAAAGATTCTGCTCCAGAAGGGAGCAACATAATTTCTTGTATATCGGAACCTCTATTAGCATGCATTCCACCATTAAGCACATTAATCATTGGGATTGGCACTATAAAACTATCTTTGTTTAGATATCTATAAAGAGGTTGATTATAAAAATTTGCTGACACCGCAGCACATGCCATAGATATTCCAAGCATAGCGTTTGCACCATATTTACTTTTATTTTTGGTACCATCAATTTCTATTAATAGTTCGTCTATTTCTTTTTGATTGTCAGATCTTTTATTAATCAGTTGCGGTTGAAAAACATTAAGCACATTATTAATAGCAACAGAAACTTCTTTCCCATGAAACCTATTTTTATCCATATCTCGCAATTCTAGCGCTTCAAATTCTCCGGTAGAAGCCCCAGATGGCACAGCTGCTCTTCCAATTGCTCCGCTGGCACATATTTCCACTTCTATAGTCGGAAAACCTCTAGAATCTAAAATTTGTCGAGCATATATTTTTTCTATAATCGGGTGTTTATGATTATTCATATTTTAATTTAATTATTATTGTTTTTAAAAAAACATATTAAAGATTGATAACACTTATTTCAACGCTAATTCTACTGAATTTAACATTTTTTACCTAAATAACATTTTTTAGTATACTTAATAAAAATCTTGATTCATCGGTAAAAAGCGACTATAATTATGAAAAAGATGAATAAATACAACTTTTTTAAAAGATTTAATCATATTGACATGATTAATAATGGGGGCAAAAATCCACTTAATTAGTGTGGGTTGATGCCTTTTTTTAACTAGTTAATAACTAATCAAGGAGGAATAACATGGCTTCATGGGATTCAATGGTTACAAGTGCGTTAAGCGGGTTAACAGGTGTAGTAAAAGGTGCAATCATATTTTTTATATTTGCAAACATACTATGGCCAACAGGAATGGACCCACTTGGCGGAATTATGGATTTAGTTAATACTTTTCTAAACGGTGGCGTTACAGGATTGCTAGTATTAGTAGTCTTTTTGTCATGGTTATAAGATAGAATCGTATAAACTAACAAAATAATAAGAGCTCCATACACTAATATGGGGCTCTTATAATACATAAAGTTTGGAGGACAAACATAATGAACAATGCATTTAAATTAATCAACGACACTTTAAGTTCGTTAACGGGCTTATTTATCAACGTGCTTGTTGCTGGTACTATTATTGGTATTTTATATGATGACGTTTTTGGCGTAATCGCAGGTATCGGTAGTGCAGTGGCTGCAATCGGTGATGGCGGTGTTGCTGGTTTAGTGACAGTAATGATTGTCGCAATGTGGATGAAAAAATAATTTTTTTATAAACTCTACATTGACTTAAAATAAAAAGGGCTCAATTTTTGAGCCCTTTTACATTATATTTATAATAATTTTATAATATGAAATTATTAATTTTCTTACGGCCCGCTATTTACATCTTTTTTATGCTATCTATTAGTTTAGCAAACAATCAAAAAACGATTAATATTTTTGGCGAAAATAACGTCCCACTTGGTAAAGCAAATATTATTAAAAAGAATCAATATTATATTTCATTAAACGATATAGGAGAAATTCTTGGTAGCGGATCGTTTGTAAATGACAAAACAGAAAAAATTGTTATTTATGTTCAGGGATTAAAAATTAAACTATCAAATAACATTTCATTTATTGTTGTTGATGATAAAATATATCAAATGAAAAGTAAATTATTTAAAAACCAAGACCAGTATTATGCTCCAATTGATGATTTTTTTAATATTCTTTTGCTTAACGGCGCTAACCAATCCTCCATTGACTACAATCAAATGTCAATATCCTTTAATTCAACAACTACAAAGACACTAAAAAAACCAGAGATGAACGTTGATTTAAAAAAAGAAAAAAATAAATGGAAATTTGACACCATTGTTATTGATCCAGGGCATGGCGGGAAAGACCCCGGCGCAATTGGCTATAGAGGAACAAAAGAAAAAGATATTGCTTTAGATGTAGCAAAAAGACTAGAGAAAAAAATATCTAAAAATATGAATGTAAAAATAATTTTAACAAGAGATGAAGATATTTTTTTAAAATTAGGAGAGAGAACAAGATTTGCAAATGAAAACAATGGAGATCTTTTTATTAGCATACATGCAAATGCTGCTGAAGATCGAAGAGCAAGCGGATTTGAAACATTCTTGATTGGTCCAAATAGAAATGAAGCGGCTGTCAGGGTTGCCGCCAGAGAAAATGCAGTGCTGGAGCTTGAAGATGGTAACATTACGAAGCTAACCGACGAAGCTCTTATACAAGCAACCATTGCACAAGCCGGCTTTGCTAGCTTCAGTGAAAAATTTGCTGCACTAGTTCAAGAAGAAATGGGCAAAAGGATTCAAAGCAAGAATAGGGGTGTAAAGCAAGCTGGTTTTTATGTTTTAATGGGTGCTTCTATGCCCAATGTTTTGATTGAGTTAGGATTTATATCCAATCCTTCAGAAGAAAAAAAATTAAAAAGTTCACAATATAAAGATGCTTTGGCTACTTCAATTTATAGAGCAATAGAAAAGTATCAAAACACCCTGGAAATCAACTAATATGATTAATCCAGTTTTAGATTTTTTATATAGCCTGCATGGTCGTGGGATTAAGCTCGGACTAAAAAACATAGAACGCTTTTTAGAGGTTTGTGATAACCCACATCATAAAATTCAAACTATTCATTTAGCAGGAACCAACGGAAAAGGGTCAACATCTTCACTTATTTCAAAAATTTTACAAGAAAAAGGCTATAAGGTTGGTTTGTACACATCACCACACTTGATACGTTTTAATGAAAGAATCAGAATAAATGGAAAACCAATATCTGATGTTGCAATTATAGAATTTATTGAAAAACATAAACAAACCTTAATTGATAGCTCCATTACATTTTTTGAGGCAACAACTGCCTTAGCCTTTGATTATTTTTCGCAAAAAAATTTAGATATTGCTATTATTGAAACGGGTCTTGGCGGTAGACTGGATTCGACTAATGTCCTATCCCCCGTTCAGACCATTATTACTGAAATACATTATGACCATACACATATTTTAGGCAACTCTATTGAAGAGATTACATCAGAAAAATGTGGAATTTTTAAAGAAAACATCCCCTGTATTACTATCAATTCAGATAAGCGCGTCTTGAGCGTCATTCAAGAACACGCTAATTCTAAAAATGTTCAAGTATCCTTTATTAAAAAAAAAGATATTATAATTAATGACCACTCATCAGAATCAATATCTTTTGACTATAAAAATAAAAATTTCTCTTTACCGCAAGGAGGTTCATACCAAGCACAAAATGCTGTTTTAGCAATTAAGGCATGTCAAGAATTCTCTCCTTCCATAACAGATCAGAGCATTCAAACAGGTTTAAAAAAATGGTTTTGGCCTGGAAGAATGCAGCGAATGAAAAAAGATTTCTTTTATGATGTAGCACACAATGAGAATGGCATAGGAATGCTAGCAAAAGATTTGTACGAACTTTACAATAAAAAACCAATAGGTGTCGTAGTATTAAAAAAGGATAAGATTAATCCAAAACTAGTAGAAATTTTTAATAAATCTTTTGATAAGGTTATTATCTCTAGCATTCCTTCTAAAGATATTCTGAATAAAGAAGAAATAGAAAAAAATTTATTGTTAGAAAACTTTGAATTTATAGACAGTTTAAATGATGCTCTTGAGACCGTAGATCAAATGAGCCATACTGGTGGAAAGGTTGTTTTTGGAAGCCATTATATCGCAAAAGACGTGTATAATTTTTTTGATTTTTTCTTTGACAATGGTATGATATAGTGTAATTTGCAGTTCAAGGTGTTTTCCCCCTAGAAGTACATTTCACAATTAACAGAGGAACTAATGAAATTAAGCGATTTAAAAGAAAAAAAATTAAGCGATTTAAAAGAAATTGCAAAGACAATGAACATAGAAAAAATTTCTTCTATGTCAAAAGATGAATTAATGAAAGCGATGATTAGCGCAGAATCTAAAGAGCAGAAAGAAGATGTGCCAAAACTTAAGAAAGATTCTTCTAATAAAAACTTTGACCACAATCAAGCAAGCGAAAAAATGGCTGCCGGAGTTTTGGAGATTTTACCGGATGGCTATGGTTTTTTAAGAAGCGTAAATGACAATTATTTGCCTGGGCCAGAAGATATTTATGTCAGTCCATCACAAATTAAAAGATTTAAACTAAAAACTGGGCATTTTGTAGAAGGAAGTACTAGAGCGCCAAAATCTAAAGAGAGATTCCACGCTCTATTGAAGCTCAATAAGGTTAATGGGGTGGACCCAGAAGAAATAAGGAATCAAAGATCATTTGATAAACATACACCTCTACATCCTAACGATAAATTTAACCTATCGAACACCAGCGATATGTCTATGAGAATTATGGATTTAGTATCACCTATAGGCAAAGGGCAAAGAGGCTTAATAGTGGCACAACCTAAAACAGGAAAGACCATCTTAATTTCTAAAATTGCTAATGCGATTAGAAGAAATCACCCCGATACAGTTTTATTAATACTATTAATTGATGAGCGTCCTGAAGAAGTAACAGATATGAAGCGAAGCGTTGACGCAGAAGTGATTGCTTCTACATTTGACGAAGGACCAGAAAGACATGTGCAGGTTTCAGATATGGCGCTTTATAAAGCACAGCGTTTAGTAGAGTGCGGGAAAGATGTCGTTATTTTGCTTGATAGTATTACCCGTTTAGGTAGAGCACATAATGCAGTTATTCCACACAGCGGCAAGATTCTTTCTGGTGGAGTAGATTCTAATGCTCTCAGAAAACCAAAGAAATTTTTTGGAGCAGCTCGCAATACCGAAGAAGGTGGTAGCTTAACCATTATTGCAACCGCTCTAATTGATACTGGTAGCAAAATGGACGGTGTTATTTTTGAAGAATTTAAAGGTACTGGCAATATGGAACTTGTTTTAGATCGCGAATTAAGCGATAGACGTATTTATCCTGCTTTTAATGTAATTAAATCTGGGACAAGAAAAGAAGAACTGTTGTTATCTGACCAACATTTATCAAGAATGTGGATTTTAAGAAAAATGTTAGGAGAAATGAGCACAGAACAATCAATGCAATTCTTATTAGAAAGAATGCGAAGAACTAAAACTAATCAAGAATTTCTTGATTTAATGAGCCAGTAAGAAACATGACAGCCCCATTATCAAAATTAGTTGATAAGATCAAACCATCTTTTACTCTAGAAATGACTGCAAGAGCTGCGGCGCTACGAGAAAAAGGTGTAGATATAATTAATTTTGGTGTTGGAGAGCCAGACTTTAATACCCCGCTACATATTATAGAGGCTGGGAAAAATGCAATACAAGATGGCTATACTAAATATACGCCAGGCTCTGGTATGCTAGAGCTTAAAGAAGCTATTCAAACAAAGATAAAAAATATGACAGGTATTTTTTATGATACTAATCAAATAATTGTTTCAAATGGCGGTAAGCAATCACTATCTGTTGCTTGTCAGGCATTATTTGACAATGGAGATAAGGTAATTATTTTTTCACCCTACTGGGTTTCTTTCCCAGAGTTTGTGAGGCTTTCGGGTGCAGAGCCTTTATTAGTTAATACTCTTCCCAAGAAACAATTTGAACCTGATTTTTATGATCTAGAAAGAAAAATTGATTCATCAATCAAAGGAGTGATTATTAATTCCCCTAGCAACCCTACTGGAGGAGTATGGTCAGATGAAGCCATTATTAAAATTTTAGAGATTAGTAAAGCAAATGATTGGATTGTTATATCCGACGAAACATATGAAGAACTAGTTTATGATAGAAAATTTACTGCTATAGATAATCTCAATGAAGTAGGCGCTGAACTATTAACAATTAGAAGTATGTCCAAAACATATGCTATGACCGGATGGCGCATTGGGTATACTACTGCGAACCAAGTGATTGTCAAAGCAATGTCTAAAATTCAAGGCCAAACCACTTCTTGTCCAAATGCCATCGGACAAAAAGCATCTGTTGCTGCTCTTCTAGGAGACCATGAGCCTATATTAGACATGAAGAAGAAATTTAAAGAAAGACGCCAAGTCATGTTTGATGCTCTTAATGGTTTAGATGAAGTGCATTGTGATATGCCCGGAGGTGCATTTTATATGTTCCCAGACTTCTCATTCTACCTAAATAAGAAAACAAAAAATGGTAAAATTTTACGCGATACTTTCGACCTTTCTGATTATATTCTCGACACTGCAAATGTTGTAACAGTTGCAGGAGATGGTTTCGGAGCAACAGGATATTTAAGGCTTTCGTTTGCTACAAGCAGTGAAATCATTAAAAATGGTATTAAAAGAATAGAAAAAAGTTTAAAAGAATTAAAATGAAAAAAGATACACATTCAGAAGAATATAGACTAGTTGTCTTTGAGGATAGTTCATGTAACTATTCTTTTCTGACACGATCTACTGTCCAAACAGATAAAACTATTAAGTGGGAGGATGGCAAAGAATATCCATTATTCAAATTAGATATTTCTGACCAATCACATCCATACTATACAGGACAACGTACATTAGTGGATACTGCTGGTAGGATTGAAAAATTCAACCGTAAATATAATAAAAAAGCTTCTTAAGCATTTTTTATTAATAAATTTTTAGAATCTATGGACATCCTATCTAAAGCACAGAGCACGATTGTAGAATATGACAGTATTATACAAGAGATCATGGACCCTTCTAACGTTTTAGACCAAGAAAAACTTACCACTCTTTCAAAAAAGAAAAGCGCTCTTCAAGAAGTATACGATTTAAGCATTCAATTTGTTGCTCTTCTAGATGAAAGCAAAGAGCTAGAAGCCATGGAAAATGAAGATGGCTATGAAGATCTTATTAGAGAAGAAAAATCTATATTGCAAAATAAAATAACAAAACTTGAAAAAACTTTAATTAAAATATTGATTACTGATGACCCAAACGATAATAAAAGTGCTATTATTGAAATAAGAGCGGGTACGGGAGGAGATGAAGCTGCTTTATTCGGAGCTGATTTATTCAGAATGTATTCTAGGTATGCAGAAAAGAATAATTTATCTATTAATATTATGGATATACATGAAACGGGTGTTGGTGGGTTAAAGTCTGTTATTTTTAGTATAGAAGGCAATAAGGCATATGGTATTTATAAATATGAAGGAGGAGTACATCGCGTACAAAGAATTCCAAAAACAGAATCAGGTGGTCGCGTACATACATCGGCTGCAACAGTAGCAGTATTACCAGAGGCAGAACAAGCAGAAGTAGATATTAATGAAGCTACTGATATTAAAATTGATACTTATCGTGCAAGCGGTGCCGGGGGGCAACATGTGAATAAGACAGAGTCGGCTATTCGACTTACACACATACCTACAGGGCTAGTTGTAACTTGCCAAGATGAAAGTTCCCAGCATAAGAACAAAGCATCTGCTCTAAAAGTATTAAGAGCAAGATTATTTGCTTTAGAGCAAGAAAAGCTGAACAAAGACAGAGATGAGATGCGAAAAAGTTTAGTATCTACAGGAGATCGTTCAGCAAAAATAAGAACATACAATTTTCCACAGGGACGTATTACTGATCATAGAATCAATTATACTACACACAAACTTCAAGCCACTCTTGAAGGAGATTTAGACCACATTATAGAACAATTGAAACTTGCAGAGGACAATTCTCAAATTAGCTAATATGCAATCTTCTTATTCATTGGTTAATTTTTTTAATAAACAATTAAAATACCTAAAAAACAATAGTATCGGTGAATATAAACAAAAATCAGAGATGATTATTGATGCTGTATTGGGAATAAAAAAAGCTGATTTATATACAAATAGTTTTTCTATATCTAAAGAACAACTCAAAGAATTGGAAAAGTCATTTTTACTACTGTCTAAAGATACCCCTGTTCAGCATATCATTGGTAAGACTGATTTTTATAATGATAAATTTTTAACACCACCAGGCGTTTTTATACCAAGACCAGAAACTGAACTAATTATTGATTGTGTTAAAAAAGATTTTGAACAGAACTCAGAAAAAAAATTATTAGACATAGGGTGTGGTAGCGGATGCATCGGGATTACAATAGCTAGCCTATATAACAATTTTGATGTTACTGCTATAGATATTTCAGATAAAGCAATAAAGACAGCTAATAATAATGCAACACAATTAAAAATATCTAATATTAAAATTTTGAAACAAGATATTTTTGAAATGCGTAATAAAAAATTTGATATTATAGTCAGCAACCCTCCCTATGTTGGAATAAATCAAGTCAAGGAACTAGACAAATCAGTTAAAAATCATGATCCATTAAAAGCGCTTTCTGATCAAGAAGATGGATTAAAATTTTATAAGTATTTCATTAATAATATATCGGGATTATTAGCAATAGATGGTTTCATGTATTTTGAAATACCTAATTCTGAAATTACCCATCAAATCATTGATATGATTAATAATAATACCAATATTGAAGGTATATTTTTTAAAGATTTAGAAGGAAATAAAAGAGTAGTTAAGTTATATCTTAAATAATTATGAAAAGCGAATTTATACACCTACATAACCATTCAGATCACAGTCTATTGGATGGTGCACAAAATATTAATTCTATATTAGAAACCATGGATGATTTAAGTATGGACTCGGTAGCACTGACCGAGCACGGCAATTTATTTGGCGCCGTTTCATTTTATAAGCAGGCAAAAAAGAACAATATTAAACCTATTATTGGTTGCGAGGTTTATGTAGCAAAAGGAAGCAGGCTAACAAAAGACAAATCTGGTGGAATGGGTAACTACAATCACCTTGTTTTAATTGCGCAGAACTTACAAGGCTATAAAAACTTAATGAAAATTGTAACTCACGGCTATCTAGAAGGATTTTATTATAAGCCAAGAGTAGATTTAGAAATTTTAAAAAAATACAATGAGGGAATTATATGTACCTCTGCTTGCTTAAAAGGTAGTTTACCAGAAGCGCTTTTATATAGTGGCTATGAAAGAGGAAAAGCAGTTGCAGAAGAATACTCTAGTATTTTTCCTGGGCGTTATTATATAGAATTGCAGAATCACGGGATTCCTGAAGAAATACAAAACATAAGATTAGCATCAAAGCTAGCAAAAGATATGGGATTGCCTCTTATTGCCACAAATGATGCACACTATGCAAGAAAAGAACACCATGTTGCACATGATGTGCATATATGTATTGGTACAGGGAAGCAATTAAGTGATACTAAAAGATTAAAATATGATGGGAGTGAGTTTTATTTTAAATCACAAGATGAAATGTTTTCTTTGTTTAAAGAATTTCCTGAAGCATTAGAAAATACTAGAGCAATTACAGATAGCATTGATTTAGAAATTCCAATGGATGACTACCATCTCCCATGGTATCAGATTCCGAATGAATCAAAGTCTAAAGACATTGATGAATATTTAAAGGTTTTGTGTAAAAAAGGTATGGAGAAAAAATTTGATGAACATACAGAAGAAATGCAGACAAGGATAGACTATGAGCTATCTGTTATTAAAAAGATGGGTTTTGCTAGTTACTTCTTAATTACAGCAGATTTTGTTCAATATGCAAAGAAAAACAAAATTCCAGTGGGGCCAGGAAGAGGTTCTGCTCCTGGGAGCCTTGTTTCATATTGTTTAGACATTACTAATATTGATCCTTTAAAACATAATTTGATTTTTGAACGTTTTTTAAATCCTGATAGAATTAGTTTGCCAGATATTGATATTGACTTTTGTGTTGAACGTCGAGGTCAAGTGATTGACTATATTAAAAGCATATATGGAGATGATTCTGTTACTCAAATTATTACATTTGGTAAAATGAATGCTCGTGGTGTTATAAGAGATGTTGGTCGTGTTATGAGCTACCCTTATTCTGAAGTAGATAAAATTGCAAAGATGATACCCGAAGGGCCTAATATTACATTAGATAAAGCGCTAAAAAAGAGTTCAGAGTTGCGCACAGCATCACAAACTTCATATAAAGACTTATTAGACAATGCTAAAGTGTTAGAGGGAATGACAAGACATGCATCGATTCATGCTGCAGGTGTAGTAGTTGCTCCAGGAGATTTAACAGATTTTGTGCCATTATATAAATCTTCACAAGGCGATGTTACTACTCAATATGATATGAAAGAATTAGAATCAGTTGGGCTATTAAAAATGGATTTTCTTGGCTTAAGAAATTTAACTGTTATTGATAAAACTTTAGATATTATTAAATCAAGACTAGGTAAAGATATTGATATTGATACCATACCAATGGATGATACGGAAGTATATAAACTGTTCTCTAAAGGCTTAACTGTTGGGGTATTCCAGTTTGAATCTGCTGGCATGAGAGACTTTCTTAAAAAATTAAAGCCAACAGGCATTGAAGGGCTAATTGCAATGAATGCACTTTATAGGCCTGGACCTATGCAAAATATTGATCGTTATATTAGAAGGTCTCATGGAGAAGAAAAAGTAGAATATGTCCACCCCCTTCTTGAAGAAGCACTAAAAGAAACGCACGGTATTATAGTATACCAAGAGCAAGTAATGCAAATTGCAAATATTATTGCTGGGTTTACATTATCAGAAGCAGATGAAATGAGAAGAGCTATTGGTAAAAAGATTCGATCTTTGATGGATGAAATGTCAGAGAAATTTGTTAATGGTGCAGTGAAGAATGGTTTAACAAAAACAAAAGCAAAACAAATCTTTGAATTAATTGATAAATTTGCACAATACGGATTCAATAAAAGTCATTCTGTAGCATATTCTTATATTGCATATCAAACTGGTTGGCTTAAAACCCATTATACTGCCGAATTTATGGCGGCTAACTTGACTAGCGAGATGAACAACACTAATAGAATTGTAGTGCTAATCAATGAGTGCCGGAAGCTGGGTATTACAGTCAATGCCCCAGACATTAATAAGTCAGATATTAATTTTATACCATTAAATGATACTGAAATTTCTTTTGGTTTAAATGCCATTAAAAATGTCGGGATTAAAGCACTAGAGCAGTGTATTAAAGTCCGTAAAGAACATGGACCATTTACTTCTATATTTGATTTTATAACGAAAGTAGATCAACGCCTAGTAAATAAAAAAGTTTTAGAAAGTTTGATATTAGCCGGAGCATTTGATTCTATATCTAGCAATAGAGCGCAATTATTTGAATCAGTAGATGTTGCAATTACTTATGGACAGCAAGTGGGCAAAGCATCAAACAAAAATCAAATTGATTTATTTTCTAGTAATGAAGATTTAGTAAAACAACCAGATTTTTCAGATATAGAAGATTGGGATAATCAAGAAAAATTGAAAAGAGAAAAAGAAGTTTTAGGTCTTTATATATCAGGAAACCCATTATTAAAATACGCTGACACTTTAGAAGAGTTAAGTAATTATGATTTTACTGAAAAAAAATATTTAAAAGAAAATAGTATAATTAGAATTGGAGGAGCAGTTTCTAGTTTCAAGTTACATTATGATAAAAAAAATCAACCCATGGGATTTTTTAATTTAGATTGTTTAGGAGGGCAAGTTGAGGCAATTATTTTTCATGATGCTTTTGAAAAATATAAAGAAATTATTAACGATGGGAATATTGTATTTTTAGTAGGGAGCTCTACCTCACAAAACGATTTTTCTGATTTAAAAATTATTGTTGATGAAGTGGTTCCAATAAATCATGCAAAAAAAGTACTTAAGCTTAAAGAAATCAATATAAAAATTGGGAAAAAGGTTGAAAAAGAGACTATTAATCAAGTACATAAATATGCTTTAGACAATCCAGGAGATAGCCTGTTTGTTGTGCACATGAAAAATCCAGATGGATCTTCGCGTAGAATTGTTTCGAAGAAAATTAGAGTGTCTAGTAGCAATCATTTTCTTATTATGTTAAGAGATTTATTAGGGGAATCAAATGTCTGGATTAGTTAAATTATACCTATTATGAGTTTAACTCCACCAATTAGAATTTTAATGGCAAAACCCGGTCTTGATGGGCATGACAGAGGGATTAAAGTGCTTGCTGCTGCATATAGAGATGCGGGAATGGATGTCATTTATCTTGGGCTGCGCCAAACGCCTGAAAGTATTGTAAAGGTGGCAATTCAGGAAGGTGCAGATGTTATTGCTTTGTCTATTTTATCGGGCGCACATATAACTATTTTTACAAAAGTGATGAGATTAATTGAAGACGCCAAATTAAAAAATGTTTTAGTGACAGGTGGAGGAATTATTCCAGAAGAAGATAGTAAGGAGCTGGCAAAAATAGGCGTAGGAAAATTATTTGGGCCCGGAACTCCGGTCCAAGTTTCTTTAGAATATATTGAAGAGTGGGTTAAAAAAAATAGAAGATGATTTCTAATATTCATACTAGTTATCTTAAGGGGGAAAAAGCCTTTAATAGCAAAAAATTTGCAGAAGCAAAAAAACATCTTATATCAGTTGTTGAACACGACAAAAATCATTATGCCGCTTACCTCCTTTTATTCGAAATACTTAATAAATCACATTCTTCTTTTTTAAAAGTTGTAGTGAATGAGTTAAAACGATTAAATCCAGAACTTTCTCTTCATTATAAGACTGCAAAACCTAAAAAGAAAAATAATGCAAAACCTAATAATGTGGTTACAATTTCATATGTCAAATTAATGATACAACAAGGTAAAAAAATAAAAGCAAAGAAAAGCTTAAGATCTATTATTAGGCATTCAAAAACAAAAAAACAAATTTCAGAAGCAGAAGAATTATTAAATACGCTTAACTAAAAGAAGGATTAAAAATGAGCAAAGAATATTTTACAAGAAGACAAGATAAGTTACGTACCATATTAGCAGAAAAAAACATAGATGGTATGTTAGTAACGAATATGGTTCACATAAGATATCTTTGTGGATTTACTGGATCCAGTGGATCTTTGTTGGTGTGTCATGATACGTGTGAGTTTATTACTGACGGTCGATATGTTGTACAGTCTAAAAATGAAGTAAGAGGCGCTAATATTACTATTGACAGCATTCCACACCTAGAAGTAATCAATAAAAAAAAGTTTTTATCTAATGGATTAACAATTGGATTTGATGGGAACCATGTTTCTCATCAAATGTTTTCAAATATTAGCAAGGTATTATCTCATGTCAATTGGGAAAACATTGTTGGATGTATAGAAACCTTGGCTATGGAAAAAGATCATAAAGAAATTGAAGCAATTAAAACAGCTGTAGAAATTACAGATAGAGCATTTTCGGAAGTATTTCCAATGATAAAGATTGGGGTTGAAGAACAGGAAATTGGGAACCAACTTTCTTTTCTTTATCGCAAGTATGGAGATTCTGATGCAGATGCATTTTCTCCTATTGTTGGTAGTGGGCCTCATTCAGCTATGCCCCACCAAAGACCAACCGATAAGAAAATTGGTCCAGGAGAGTTAGTAGTCATTGATTCAGGAGCAAAATATGCCGGGTATCATGCAGATATGACGCGAACAGTAGCAACAAAAGGCTATTCACAAAAACAAAAAGAGATTTATGATATTGTACTCCAAGCTCAATTAAAAAGTATTGAAGGAATTAAATCAGGAATTTCGTGTAAAGAAATTGATTCGTTAGCAAGAGACCATATTGGCAATGCTGGGTATGGCAAATATTTTGATCATGGTTTAGGACATTCATTGGGTCTTGAAATACATGAAGATCCTCGATTTAGTAAGGTAAGTACAGACTTTTTAAAGTCTAACTATGTAATGACAGTAGAGCCGGGTATATATATTGAAGATATAGGTGGTGTACGTATTGAAGACGATATTGTTATCACAGATGATGGCTGTATTGTGCTTAACAAGACATCTAAAGATTTCACAGTAATTTCATAAATAATGAAAAAAACATTTTTAGTAATATTATGCATGCTACTAACGGCATGTGTTGAAAACTTGATACATATATCTGTTTTACCTAGCGGAGAATATTCTATTAAATATAATTCTATTGGCGATAAAACTGATTTGAATAATGGCGATTTTTTACATCCTCAAAGTAGTAATTTAATAAAATGGTCTAGTACAATGTCTTACTTAAATGAAAAAAATAGCTCAATAAGGCCAGATAGCTTGAATTGGAAGAAAGAAACAATTAGTAAAGAATTAATTAGCGGAAGAATAAGCTTTACTAGTAATGGAAGTTTAATATATGAAATCGATATTGAAAAAAATGAATATTTTTTTTGGGATGAATATAGTTTTAGTGCAACAATTAATAGCCTAGACATTGATGAAAAATATCCATCAATTGTAAAATTTTTAGATATAGAAGCAGACTCATTATCTTGGATGGTACCCGCTAAAGAGTATATTATTAAAAATAGCTTAAAAGAATATGAGAAGACTGGTGATTTAAACATTATTTTTTCTGAAAAGATTAATAATCAAATAGATACATATTTTGATTATGCGAAAGAAAGACAATTATTAGAAAAATTTAACAAAGATTCTTCTCTCATTTTAAGAGATGCTTTAGAGCCTATTGCAGAAAAATTACCAAATAAATTTTTTAAAGAAATCACAATATTTATAGATCAATATGAGGAAGATTTTACAAAAAATACCGCACTAATGAATGATTATTTTCAATTTAATATTGATTTACCAGGTGTAATTAAAAATAATAATGCACAATCACTTTCAGATGAAATTTTAGTATGGTCTCTAGATTTTGATGATATAGCAACAAATGAATTCAAAATGTATGCTAATTCAATTAGAATGAATAAATTTAGGATTCAGCTATTATTTGTATTGTTAATAGGCGGGTTTTTAGGAATACTATGGAATCAAAAGCCAAAGAAAAAATAAATCATCTTGCAGACAAGATTAATGAGCATAATTATGAATATTATGTATTAGATGAACCACATTTAAGTGATGCAGAGTATGATAAGTTATTTAGAGAGTTAGAATCCCTAGAGAAAGAGCACCCACAATTTATCGATCCTTCTTCTCCTACACAAAGAGTGGGTCATCCAATAGAAAGTGGTTTCCAAAATTATAATCATCAAACACCAATGCTTTCATTGTCTAATGCAATTAATGAACAAGAAATTAAAGATTTCAACCAAAGAATTAATAAGTGGTTAGATCAAGATAGTACTGCCTATGTCGCAGAACCAAAGATTGACGGATTGGGAGTTTCATTGATTTATGAAAAGGGGGAATTAATACGCGCCCTTACTAGAGGAGATGGTTACACAGGTGAAGATATCACGCACAATATCAAAACAATTAATGCTGTACCTATGATATTGCGAGGCAATAAAAAACATCATCCCGATTTTATTGAAATTAGAGGTGAAATTTTTATGCTAAAATCTGATTTTATTGCATTGAACCAAGCAAGGTCTAAAGTGAATGAGAAATTGTTCGCTAATGCTAGGAATGCTGCCGCAGGTAGCGTAAGACAGCTAGATCCTCATATTACTTCAAAGAGAAAATTATCAATATTCTGTTATGAAATCGGGGATAACAATAACATAGATCTGGATAGTCATTGGGCCATGTTATCATATTTAAAATCTATAGGACTTCCTGTTAATCCTTTAGCAAAAAAAATTAATAGTATTCATAATATGATTAAATATCATAAAACATTAGAAAGTGAAAGAGAGCATATTCCTTATGAGATTGATGGATCTGTCATTAAGGTTGATAACTATTCATTAAGATCTAATCTAGGAGAAAGGGCGAGATCTCCACGATGGGCAATTGCTGCAAAATTCAAATCTAAAGCCGCAGAAACACAAATCTTAGATATTGTTCTTCAAGTAGGTCGTACCGGAGTAATTACCCCTGTAGCAAAAATTAAAGAAGTAGAAATCTCAGGAGCAATGATTAGTAGTGCTACATTACATAATCAGGATGAAATTGATAAAAAAGATATTAGAATTAATGATTACGCTATTGTACAACGGTCAGGTGATGTTATACCAAAAATTTCTAAAATTATATTAAAAAAACGACCTAAAAACACTGTAAAATTTAATATAGCAAGCTATAGCTGTCCTTCATGTCAGTCAATAATTAATCGCATAGAAGGCGAAGCTGCCTATAGGTGTAAAAATTTAGCCTGTAATGCAAAGCTACAAGGATCAATAGAGCATTTTTGTTCAAAAAATGCTATGAATATTGATGGTCTAGGAGTTCAGATTGTTGAACAATTAATGCATAGCAATCTTATTCAAAAAATAGATGACCTATTTAACCTATCATATTCTGATTTAGTTGTTTTAGATCGATTTCAGGAAAAGTCTGCAAACAATATAATTAATGCTATTAACGAATCCAAAGACACCACCTTTCCCAGGTTTGTATTTGGCTTGGGTATACCTAATGTTGGACAACATATTTCAAAAATATTAGATATACATTGCGAATCTTCTATTAAAAAGCTTTCAATTTCTTCTCTAGAAGAGCTTGAAGCAATTGATGGCGTAGGGTTAATTGTTGCACAATCAATTATAGAGTTTTTTAATAGCTCTTCTAATAGGGAGATAATAAAAAATTGTCTAAATAGTGGAGTAAAAATTAAGAAAACCGTTTTTACAAATTCTAAAGAATTAAGAGACGTTACGTTTGTGATTACTGGTAGTTTTAAGCATTATAAACGCAATCAGATAAAGGAGTTGTTAGAAAGAAAAGGCGCTAAAGTAGCAAGTACTATTTCATCTAAAACAAATTTTTTAATTATGGGGAAAAATGCAGGATCCAAAGCTGAGAAAGCTCAAGCGATAAATATAAATATTATTAATGAAAATCAATTAAGCTCCTTATTAGATGAACAAAACTCTTAAATATTATTTTCTATTATCTATTTCTATACTTTTTACACAAGAAATTAATGGTATAAAATCAGTCACAATGGCTGAAAATCTTAATCGTCCTGTTTTTGCTGCTTTTGAACCTATAACAAACAAGATGTATGCCGTTGAGCAGACTGGAAAAATTTATTTAATTAACAATTTGCAAAGTAAATCATTATTTCTTGATTTAAGTAAAAAAATTAGTGTAAGTGCTACTCCCGATGAGCGTGGTTTATTAGGTATGGTGTTTGATCCAAATTTTCAATCTAATGGATTTTTTTATGTTTCATATATTGATACTGAAAATTATTCTGTAGTATCACGATTTCGCTTATCAGAAAATAAAGGCGAAGTAGACATAGATTCAGAAAAGAAACTAATCTATTTTGAACAGCCGTTTAATAATCACAATGGGAGTCATCTAGATTTTAACCCAATAGACAATTATTTATATATATCATTTGGAGATGGGGGCTCTTCAGGTGATCCATATGGTAATGCACAAAATTTACATAATTTTTTTGGCTCTATTTTACGCATTGATCCTCAAGATGATGGAAGTTATTTAATTCCTAATGACAACCCTTTAGTTTTGCACAAACAAAATAATGATTCACATATAAAAAGTGAAATATGGGCTCATGGTTTGCGTAATGTATGGCGGTTTTCTTTTGATAACAACAATGGTGATATTTATATGGGAGATGTTGGGCAATATCTATGGGAAGAAATCAATTATTTAGAGTTTGAAAAAAATGGAGGAAACTTTGGGTGGAATATAATGGAGGGGAATCATTGTTACCGTGAACGAGAGTGTGATTCAGAAGGTTTTATTAATCCAATATTTGAATACCCGAGTGATGCGAACTATGCATTCAGTTTGATGGGAATTGAAGAGAAAAATGTTTTTGGGTGCTCTATTACTGGTGGTTATATATATAGAGGAGATCAAATTAAAAGCCTATATGGGTTATATATTTTTTCAGACTTTTGTACTGGAAAAATTTGGGCATTAGATCCATTAAAAAATATAGCTAAAGAAATTACAGAACCTCTTCTTGGATCTGAAAAACATATGATATCATCATTTAGTCAAGATATTAATAATGAAATTTATATAGTTGAATTCTCTGGTAAAATATATAAAATTGAGCCCCATTATGAATGAAATAGCCGTTAATATTAAAAACCTACATAAGAAATACGATGAATCTGTTTATGCTGTACAGGGTATTGATTTATCAATTAAAAAGGGTGAATTTTATGGCTTGCTCGGACCAAATGGTGCAGGAAAATCTACTACAATTAATGCAATTACAAGCCTCGTAAAACCAACAGAAGGGGATATCAAAGTTTTTGATAAAGATATAGTATCTGAATTTCGGTATGCAAGATTTCAAATCGGAATTGCTCCACAAGAAATTAGCAATGATTGGTTTTTCCCCGTAGAACAACTACTGTATTTTCAAGCAGGTTTTTATGGTATCAAAAGAAAAGATGCTCAAGAGCGCATCAACTTTATACTGCATAAGGTTGGCTTATATAATCATAAAGATAAAAAAATGCGTCAATTATCAGGTGGGATGAAAAGACGTTTGCAAATTGCAAGAGCTCTAGTACATGATCCTAAAATCTTAATTCTTGATGAACCTACAGCAGGAGTTGATGTAGCATTAAGACATGATCTTTGGGATTTTTTACAAGAATTACATAAAGAAGGAAAAACAATTTTATTAACTACTCACTATATTGATGAAGCAGAATTATTATGTGAGAGAGTTGGTATTATCAATAGCGGCAAACTTGTTGCTGAAGATACTGTATCTAATCTTAAAGCATCCACTAACAAATCAAAACTAGAGGATGTGTTTTTAGCATTAACAGGGAGAAAGTTAGATGATTAAAAATTGGGTTGGATTTTATACGCTTTCTTCAAGAGAAGTTTTGCGATTTTTTACTGTTTGGAAACAAACAATTATCCCTGGGGTTATAACAACGCTCTTATATATTTTTGTATTTGGTGTAGCACTCGAAAGCCGTATAGATCCTATTGCTCCTGGAGTATCTTATAAAATGTATATTCTACCTGGATTATTGATGATGAATGTTATAACTAACTCTGTAGCGAATACAGCATCATCAATGTTGCAAATGAAACTACTACAAACACTGCCTGAATTGCTTATTACTCCGCTTTCAAGCTTAGAATTATCAATCTCATTTATTATCGGTGGGGCTGTTCGTGGTTTTGTTAATGGGGTTCTTATTTTATTAATTTGTTTGATGGCAGGAATGAGCGTTCAAGATCCAATTTCAACTTTATTTATAATCTTGATTGTGTCTTGGTCTTTTTCTAGTCTTGGCCTTTTTATTGGACAAATGTCTGATTCATGGGACCAATTGTCATTAATCCAAAACTTTGTTCTTACTCCTTTAAGTTTTTTAGGAGGAATTTTTTACTCTGTTAATGATTTGCCAGCTTGGGGTATGGCAATTAGCAAGGTTAATCCTGTCTTTTATACAATCAATGCTTTACGATATTCAACCTTGGGAATCTCTGATGCTCCATTTGTTGATTCAATGGCATTTATTATTACGTTTTGTGTGCTATTAACTATTCTTGCTGTGAAGACAATGGAGAGTGGAAAAAAAATAAGGTTTTAATTTTCAATTATATGATATAAAATCAGGC
>MDSV01178301.1_pt1 | contig 24134 bp, 16 predicted proteins | sample 810851 | NCBI WGS metagenome assembly MDSV01 (sample SAMN05326640, study PRJNA326480) | marine metagenome | isolation source: seawater | place: Atlantic Ocean: North East | collected 2012 | reverse complement strand
TACTCCTTTCATTGTTATGTTGTTGGAGTTTATTTTAGTTATCTTTCCTGGGTTGGTTAACTGTCCCATGTCATCTTCTATCACTTCATATTTATCTAGCCATCCACCATCTTTATATTTAGGAGTTTCATACTCTAATAATCCATCAGCTCCCATAGCCATTGGTACTGTAGCATATAACCCCTTCATTAGTTTCTGAAGTCCTTTTTTATCTATAACTCTAAAGAAGTCTGCATTTACTTTAGACTTACCAGAGAGTCCATCTCTAAATATTCTGTCAATTAACTTATCTGGTATATCATATTGTTTACCAGTTCCCCAGTATTTTGGGTTAATGTATTGTCTTCTAAGTTCCATTACCCTTGCAATCATTTCTGTAGGCTCTTGTAAATATTTTGCCCAGTCTTTATAAGTTGCTTTAGGTCCTAGAAAATCTTTCACCCATTTACTTGTACCTTCTTTTATTTTAAGATTGGGTTTAAGTGCACTTTTAATTAAATCGTTAGTCTGTTTAGTTAAAGCACTTCCTCCTGCATTACTAGCATGACCAAGGGTTTCATGTATACCTGTTAACATTTCGCTTGTTCTCGCTTTAGTTACATCATCTACACTAGCTCCTACAGGCACCTCTCTTAGTTTAACAACACTATTGTTACCTACACCCATTGTATTTGGTTTATTTGGATACATATATTTCCAAGTGTTCATAGGCTGCTGAGCAGTAGGAACAAAGTATGTTCCTCCAGATCCAGGACTGAATCCTGTAGTACTATATACAGTATTAAACTCGCCAGCCTGTATTGATTTCATGTTGTTTCTTGCCAGGTTACCACGTATTGGACGATAGAACATATTGATTTCACTGGTTAAAGCATCGATACTTTTTTGAAGAGATTTTGCTTTAGGAAGAACATTACTACCTGTTGCTTCCACAAAATCATCTAATTGTTGTTGCAACACATTTAGTTCTCTTGTCTTAACTCTAAGATAATTTTCATTCATTGATGCATTAGAAAAAGGTTTCAATATCTGAGAATCAAACTTACCAACAAAACTTGGATTGTTAGGATTTGTCCATGATTTCATAAAATTATTCGCATCTATCTTAGAGTTACCCCTAAGTGGGTTTGGTGGATTCTGACCTCTAGTAAAAAAGGTTGGTATATTAGGATTATTATTCCCTATTTTAAAAGCATCTCCTAAAGGGTTTTTATAGTACTTATAAATATTTTGTAAACGATTGGGAACAATCTTCTTTAAAAATTCTTTTCCATATGTTCCAAGACCTTTAATAATTTGACCTCCAAAAACATTTGCTGTAGCCCATCCTGCTTCAGGAAGTCCTTGCATAAGGTTTCCATACATTTCCTCTCCATAGGATATCTGACCTCTTTCTCTTTGAACTCTTCTTGAGTTAAGTTGTCTTGCCACATCATCACTAGTCCAGAAATTTCCTGTAGCAGGTTGTAGTGTAGAAGTAGAAAACAGACTCGTTGCTGCTGGTTGTATAGTCGCATTATATATATCACCTACCAATCTAAAAGGGTTAGATAGATATGTAAGAGGTATTGCTCCGGTTGGTAAGTCAGTCGAGTTCATCTCCTCAGTATACGCTTGATCTGTTTCTCTTTGCTCAGAAGTTCTGTTGTCCTGTGAGAGCATTGGTTGTGTTTTTTGTACAACTGGTACCTCTTTTACCTTCTTAGGTATCTTCTCTATAATTGGAATCCTAATTGGTCGAACAGCTGTATTATCTATAGCTATCTCTCTATACCCCTTCTGAGCTTTCTCACAACTACCTTTACTAAAAGGTGTCTTACCTGCAACAGCTTTATATCCAGACCAACATCTACCACCTGACTTAGCTTTCATTTCTGATTGTGTGTACAGAGGTGGTGGAGTATTAGAACGTGCATACATCATACCAGATGCACCAGGAAGACTACCTCCCATTGCATACTTGTCTAACCAACCACCGTTAATCTTTTTCATAGGTGTTGCACCCCCAGCTATAGCACCGAAGTATCTCTTCTGCTTATCAGTCAGACCTCTACCATGGACAGTTCCATCGCTTAACATCTTCTTTGCTTTACCTGGTGTTAATGCCATTACTTATATGATATTTGTGCTGGTGCTACAATAAACTGACTCACAATATGTGAAGTAGAAGTATTGTCTAATATATGTCTCACCTTTATATTCTTAGCTCTTAGTTGTGACTTCTTAAATGATAGGTCACCATAGTTCATGTTGTCCTGATTAACCACCTTATCTATTGACTTAGATTCACAGGATGTTTTAAACAGGGGTACTTGATCATCTTTCTGTAGTGCCCAGAAAGTATTATACTGATAGAAACTATCTGTCTTTGCAAATGTAATAGTTTTACTATCACTATTTAATATAGGATACTGGAGGTATGCACTTAAATTATTCATAGGTTTAGGTACAAGTTCTAGTATTCCTGTTGATTGCTGTCCATTATATAACACAGCCTTGTTAAAGTATTTATCGTCTGTTTGTATTTTACTATTAGAATCAAACTCTCCGACAGTTGATGGTATATATGTATACACCTTACTATAGTCTTTTATGTTCTGTAGTATCTGATCATGATACTTGTATGCAAATGGATACTCAATAATATAAGGTGCAATATCTCCATAGTAATAGTTGTACAATGTATCATTTCTTAAATGAGTCCATAGACATCCTGTTCTCAAAGGTCTGAATGAGGCATTTATATATTCTTGATTTGGAATTGAATCACTCACTTTAAAACTTGCAGTAAAGTTACAATCCCCATGTGATTTTAATGTAACAACTGCCACCTGATGCTGTACCTCATAAGATATCCCATGTATAAGGTTAGATAAAGGAACATTTGTACCTAGAGTATTATCTAGATCATCTGTAATATCAAACGGTCCTATATTAGGACTAGCAGCTGTTATTTTTAGATTTATTACTTTCATGGTGTACAAGGTCCTATTAATGTTATTCCTCCTCCGGTTGCTAATCCAATAGCACATACTGTTTCTGTGTCTCCACTAGGTACAGATATAATTTCTAGTTGTCCAAAACAATCTGTATACTGTATAGCTCGAGGTCCTACTATTTCATATTCGTTACAAACACCTGGAGCAGCAGATGTGCTTGTAGTGGTTGTGGTTGGTGCCACTGTAGTAGTTGTTGTAGTTGTTTGCTCTAAAGCTTTAACCATACAAGAAGCTCTTTGTGCTACCCAGTCTATATCATCATAGGCTGAAGGAACACTATCTGCTACCTTTATTAACTCATAAGGAGATAAAGAAGATACAAGGAACACGTCCGTTGTATTTACAGCTCCGTCACATATTAGATATGTGTTACAATCACAATACATTATATTTCTAACTGTCTTACCGGTGTAAGTAACCTGTAAGTTTATAGCTCCAGTATTATAATTAAACTCAAATAATACAGCATCATTAGGTGAAGCACTCTGATATCCAGTGGTAATTAGTTTTGGTTCTGATCTGTCTACATATATAAAGTTAGTATTAAATACATATCCTGCTGGCAATGCGAACTTGTTAGTACTACTTGCAGTTAAAGAATCATAATCAATCACAACTTCTGTAACGTTACCACTGCTATTTTGTGTAATTAAAGTGGCATCATCTTTTGCTATCATAGGATTCTGAGTTCCAGCAGGAATAGCAACAGTCTGAGTATTAGTTACAGCCCATGGACTTGAGTTTATAGAATATATCTCGAAGTCAGTGGTATCTAATACAAAGAAGTATTTTTCTGACCATGCTATTCCATCATAGTTGTTTGAAGTAATTCCACCTAGTTCAAGTTTTAAAGGAATAATACTATCTGGACCAACAGGATTAGCATCGTTTCCACCTGATAGAAGATAAAGATCATCATTGTTATCCACTGCTAGACTTACACAACATTCAGGTAAGAAAGGTACAATAGTAGTGGTTGTGCTAGTTGTATTACATCCACAGTTGTATTCTTCTAAAACTCTACCGTTTTCTACATAGAATACATTATTCTCAGTAACAAATTGATTCTGAGTTGAATACCATCCATCGGATACATACGTACAATCTATTGTTCCATTGTCTTTGTATATCCATTGATTAAGGTATTCACCTGTTTCGCTAGAAGTTATTTCACCGTTCTGTATAATAGGATAAGCAGCCTCTACTGTATTTCCAACATCAGCCACTCTCGCTACTGCACATGCATCTTCTGCTGATCCTGTACCCATCACCACTGTGCCACTGCTTTGAATTTCAAATCCTTCAAGCAGAGATATATTTTCTAATCTACCTGTTCTATAACATATAGTTGTAGTTGTAGGACTAGGAACAGTAATATATCCTACTCCATCTATCTCACAACTTAATTCTTCTACTAATGCTATACTAAAGTCACAGTCAGGCACATAAGCTGTAGTTGTACTTGATGTAAATAATGGAGAACTGGTAGTTGAACTTGAAGTAGTTAGAGGAATTACATTTGAAATAACACCTACCATCATTTCTATTTGAGGTTCTTCTTCATCTATCTTACTTCTGTCAGGAGTTTCTAATACAGCAGTAAATTGTGTACAGCAACTATTTATACCAGAATAATAGAAGTTGTTTTCTCCTATGTAGAAATTAGGCAGGTAAGAGTGGAAAGATATCCAACTCTTTGTACTAAAGTCAAAAGACATGGTCCATGATTTACTACAGAAATATTCTCTATCAAACAAGAATACCTCTTGTCTTAAAGTTTCTATCTCAGGGGTAGATGGATCATCTGGTATATCTATGAAAAACTGGTTTGTATCTGAGTCATAGTAAACAGCATCATTGACTGGAATATAATCTAGTTTAGTAATTATAACTCTATCAAATTTACTATCATACACTCCATGTAATCCTATACCAGCAAAGTGGTTGTCTATATTTACATCTGGGAAGTATTCTAGAATCTCAAAAGGTAGATGATTTGTCATGAATCTATTTACTCCAGATCCAAACTTAGTAATATCTACAATTTTAGTTCCTCCTATTAAGAATATCTGTCCTCTTTTAGCATCAGCACTTATTGAACCATAAGGAACTTTTAGCATAAACTTGTGTTGAGATCCTACATATCCTAAATCTGTTTCTGCAAAATCAATTGGAGGTGAAGCATCGAATAATCTAGGATTACCTATATAAGCTGCTTGTGGATTGCTTGTATCAATAGTTAAAAGTTTACCATAAAGAAGAGCCTTGTTATCAAATCTTGCTAGTACAGCTCTATCCATAACACCATCAAGTGATGTAAGATTACCATAGTTTTGTGGAAAATCTTTGAAAGAAAGAGCTCTGTATACTAACCAGTTATTTACTTTATTATCTGCACTATCTCCTTGTGTGTCTGAGTAGATTGCTCTAAATGGAAAGTATGTATAACATAACTCTTCTATCCAATCTGGAGGCAGTTGAGTGAATACATTTTCCTTGTTTTGTTTAGAGAATGTAACATTATAATAATAAGTATTGTCCTGTGCAATAGGTACATTCTTTTCTTGAACCCAATCATCAGGAATAGAACTACTTACATGAGGCCAGAAGTCTCCTTCTTTGTTATTAAAGGCCTGTCTTAGATCAGTATTGTATACACTTTCACAATAGAAATTAGGAATACCATATGCAAACAAATACATAAACCCATCATAAAACGTTCTAAATGATCCAAACACAGGGTTCTCTGTTTGTGGAGGAATAGCTGAAGGATCATTAGGACAATCAAAATTATGTGCCTTAGTAGATATAAGATTAAACATTCTCTGATCAGGGTTAGCTTCCTCTACTGTATAATCATGCAGTATAGATCTAGAAGAGTGCCAATATTTAGGGTAGCCTATATTACCAATTTCATCAAAGAATATATCTGAATCAGGTGGTGCACCCACTCTGTTATCTATAAAGAATGGTAGTTTAGTTTTAAATGCAAATCTAGATATAAATACATCACCTCCAAATACTGTGTCTGATCCTGTAAGATTGTTTTTTGAAAGATCAAAAACTTTCTGGAAACCTGTATCTATTCTTGGGAATGAATTTATTTGACCATATTGATTAGGTACAAAATTCTTCATAGACCCATAATAGGAAACTACTTTTATGTCTTGTTCTTTTTCTGGTTTATCACAAGCTCCAGATCCTCCTATTGTAAATCTTGAGTATTCTACAATTGTAGGATTACCATCAGCTCCTATAAGACTTGGTGTCTTGTGAGGAAGCAGGAATGGTTCAGCAACTGTATTGTTAGTTGCTATTTCCTCTTTGGTCTTTAAATACACTGAAGATTCTCTATTCCAATTATTTATTGGAGGGTCTTGAGGATATATAGATTGCACTCCTGGTATCAGATATCTAGCAGTTTCTAATTGTCTTTGCTTAATACCACCATCTATATTATTATCTATAGGGAAAGAATAATCATAGTTTGCTTGAGAGTTAAATGATTGAGCATAGTTTCTTCTTGTAATACCATTAACATAAATAGTAAGATAGGATTGATACACTGTAAACATTATAGCAGCATCCCAACCCCCTGCTCCTGCTGCAGCTACATCTTCTGAAGATTTTAATGCATCCTCTTGAGCTTCCTTAGAAAGTAGTTTGTACTTAGCATTATCTTCTACTTCTACAAAATGTGCTTTACCTCCTCCGAATAGTACACTTTCTAATTTCATTATTTGACCTAAGAAAGGTTGACCAAATGATGTATCTGGTGAACTAAATACTTGACTTTTTAATACCTTTTTTACATTTTCAGCATCATCACCTAAAACAGGCATAGGAAACTCTCTATCACAACCTAATCCAGATCTTCTACTTTGAGGTCTACTTCTATCTCCATTTAACCATCCTTCCTGACTACCTGGGTCAGGATTTATACTACAGCCTAATAAACTGTCACAACCTTCTTGAAACCATTGTCCACCATTATCAATAGGACACTCCGGTACAAGTGCAGGAGTTGGAAGATGAGGATATCCAAAACCTGGTTCTCCTGTAGATCCTAGACAGTCTGCAGCCTCAGGGCTTTCATAATCAGGAACAGGTCCAATATAATCTCCACCTTCTCCATTATCATCAATAGGTGTGAACAATTCACCATTTGGATCATAAGGTAATAAACCTATTCTTACAGATGTACAATCAACACCTAAAAAATTAGCATGGTCACTATCCCAAGGTTTAAAAGGATGGGAGTCTTCTCCATCATATGCTTCTGTAATAACAGTACCATAAGTGTATTGATCTCCCCCAGTTGTCATCCATTTATTTTTATATATACTTTGATCTAAGTTTTGCCTGTTAAAAGGATTATACCAATTTAGTTTCCATCCACAACCAAACCAGTTCTTGCCTCCATTACAATTCCATACGTCATAATCTCCAGGTCCTATAGTCATGATACCTTGTAAAGCAACTGGTCTAGAAGGTGAACATATCTCAAGAACACATCCTACTTTTATTTTTGCTTGAACTTGTCTACCATTAGATACACTTGTGTATGCAAATACTCCTTCCTCTCCTGCATTTACCTGAATGTCTATTGCTGGATATCCAGGCCAGATATAACGAGGATTAGACTCAGGCATGTAGATTAACCATGATTTAGTATCAGCAGTCCAGGCATTATTGTTTTCTTGAATAAAAGGATCTTCACCCTCTACTTGGTTATAAGGGTAATTAGGATAGTAATATTCCTGATCTTGTTTATTATATTTATTTACGTTTCTTAGTAAACCTTTTGCAATTACAGACTTATTAGTATCACGAGATCCTCTAACAATTTTGTATCCTACAATATCATCTTTTTCATCATCTGTAAGATTAGAAGTATTTATAAGACTAGCTATTTGATCATTGTCTACTTTTACTCCAATAGGAAATAGAGCATTGTCCTGCATTACAGGCATTATTTGTCCATCTCCATTGTAAATTACCTCACCATTTTCAATAATAGGACTTACAAGAACATCTGGAAATTTATGATGTCTTATTTTATTACCAGCTAAATCACCCCATACATCTTCATTACATGGATATTCCTCTGTAGATTCCCAGTATGCAAACTGTCCATGTTGCCACGGTCCCTTATAATTAACATCATTTGTATCTGCTCCTGGTGAGTATCCTAAGTTTGTAGCGTTGTTATATATCTTCCAGTACGGACTGTATCCTATATCCCCTACAGAATAGTCTGGTTCTCCTATAAAATCATCATTAGTATTAGGTACATCAGGAAAAATACTATGATTAGTAGTACCTGGGATGTGAAAAGAATCTGTTTGTTTTCCGTTTCTTAAAAGAAACACTATATCAAATGCATACACTTCATCACGCATGTATCCACGTAAATTAGTAGCATTAGCTTCATTAGCATAATCTTCACCAGGAGGTAGTCTATATGTCTCCCACTGTAAAGTAATCAGGTTGGCTATCTTTTGATAGTTTATTCTATCTATAGATGTAAGATTACTCCATATTAAAGTGTCTTGTACAGATGTCAGATCTTGAGCTATACTATAGTAAGGATACTTTTCAAAGATATCCGATATAGATAATTGTATAGGGGATGCATCTGATCCTGTATATATTATTTCTTTTGAAGCTTCTGTTATATTATATGTCCCTACGAGTTCTACAGAAGTAATATCATTTACAGTTTTAATTACAGCTAAGTTGAAATACTGAAACTGTCCGGTTAAGTCTAAATTAGATACGGCTACTTGTACAGATTTACCTACTGGATAATTAAAATTTACTGATGTAATTAATGGATCAGCAATAGGACAAGGATTAGTTACTGAATAATAAGATGTTAAATCATTACCAGATGCATCTGCATATTGAATTGCAAACTGATAGGTACCAGCTACTAATGATCCTAAATTAACTACCTCTTCTACTTTTAATTGTGGAATATTAAAATTAGGTTGTATCTTTAATTGATTACAATCTAATTCATCACTATATACTGGATCACAACTAGGGTCTCCGAATATTAGTTTATATGGTATATTATCTATATCTAGATATCTTCTAGGATTGAGTCCATCTGTCCAATATATTTCTGTAGTACAGTTTGTTATTCTGTGAACTACTTTATGAATAGGATAATTAATATTAAAGTTTAGACAGTCCGCCTTTACTAGTGTTTGATATTGACAATCATTGTTAAACTGAAAGCCAATCTCACTTGAGCCAGTAGCAGGGTTAGTTAGGAAGAATATGTTTTTCTTTTTCTCTGCAATAGTATACTTTCCTATGAGCTCAAAACCTTCAGGAAAAGTTAAACATGGTTCATTACCAGGTTCATTCTGATAGTTAACGGAACTAGAATCAAAGTTCTCTACAGTAGCATTCAATGCATAAGTAAGACTTCCGGTCTTTACTTGATTGATAGTGCTATCCATATTAAGACCAGTCTGAGCTTGATTAAATTCAAGCCTTACCTGTCCTTTCTGAGCTGCATCAGTTTTCTTAGCAGCAGCAGCTTTTTTAGCCTTTGCGTCTTCTATTTCTTTTCTAGTAGCCATATACTATTTGTTAACTCCAACCATTACGTCTCCACAAACCATACCCATATCTATTTGAGTATCTACCTGAAACTTGAGACTTTGCATCAGGTAATTCATACATGTTATTGCGATTAAGATCAGTTACAATTCTTCTTTGTTTTTGATATGCTGTCTCTTTTTTAAGTTCTGTTTCTGCCATAACCCAAGCTTCGTCTGCTATTTGTTTATAATAGACTAGCTTTGTTTGTAGTTGATTAAATGTTTCATCGTTAGTTTGATTAGTTAGAGTTTCAAATACTTTAAATTTAATAAATGATTCTATGTACTCTCTTACACGATAGTTGTCTGGTACTAATTGGTTACCTATTTTATCATAGTCAGTAGAATAGAACACTAAGTGAACTACTCCTCTACGAAAGTTAGTAACAAATTTATTATCTCTTACATCAAAAGAATCGTAAGAGGAAGATCCTGGAGTAAATTCACGACCTGATAAAGTTAATTGATTGTATTGACTCCACGAATTAGTGTAGTCTACATTACAACTTTTACGTGCAGATATGTTTCCTGGTTTAAGTAAGTAGGTTCTTCGGTACGCTCTAGGTATTTCACTATTTGTTTTGTAAACAGCTTGTACAACCTCAGGCATACATGTACCATCACAACTTGGATGTTGACAGTCAGGATTGTTACAAGGAGTACCACCTATTGTTAAAGGAGCCACTTGTATTGTAGTAGCATTAGCTGCTTGAGAATAGAACGATGATGCTGCAGGATAAGGATTCCCTGGTACTACTGCACACATCCATGCTTCTCTAACTGCATGAAAGTTATCTGGTAGTCTTGCCTCAAAGTCTTCTATAAACAAAACTTCTGTAGTAATTTTATAAGTGGTTCTACCCATCTTTCTAAGACATTTGTCTAGATAGGTAGGAAATAACAAATCATCTACAGCACCAGTATCAAAGTAGCTTTTTAATTCTTCTTTTACTGTAGCATATAGAGGCTCTGGGGATACAAAATCGTATTTATAATAGTATGACATAACTTATTTTTTCCATTCATGATAGGTATGTTGGTATTTAGGATCTGCTTTTATGTAGTGAGAAAGATCTCTTGATGTTCTTCTAGATGGTTTGAAGTACCATAAGTCTGAGTTCCTAAATCTTGCTGTAGACTTAAACCACATCCATCCAAAAAAATATCCTTCAGTGTGATAATTAAAATTGTAAACAACCTTTCCTTTCTCTCTTGTCTTTTGCCAATCAATAGGAAGGTTTACAAACTCTTTTCCATTAACACCTTTAGTTTTTCTTCTTTTCTTTTTATTAATTGAAAACTCTCCAAAACCTGTAGGGAGTTTTTCTTTCTCTCCTGTCTCTAAAATGTAGTGTTTAAATGACTCATTAAAACCATAAAGAATATTCCTCCACTCATCGAAAGTTAAGGATACTAAAGGGTGCTTCTTATTGAAGTCCTCGTAATTCTTTTTACTTGCACTTCGCCAGTCAACTACTACTCGTGACATATATAATTTATTACTGAGTTGGTTGAGCATTTGGAGCTTGTCCATCTATGCCTTCATTACTCATATCGGTTTTAATTTGGAAATATGTAGCTAAGAGTTTTTGTGATACTAATCCAAGAGCTGAAGACTCTAGATAACCTGGTAGTGCATACTCTTTATCTAAAGGGTTTTTACAGTACTCTTCGTTGGTATATTCTACACCTCCGCAATCACAATCTGGATACATAATTTCACTAGGTACATCTTCTTCAAAAAATGCAGCTACTCTTATTGCTTTTAGTAAAGGATTATTTACATATAGATATCCATTAGATATCCAGAAGTAATAATCATTTTTAACTATTGGAAGTTTCAATAGATTCAAATACCTATTGATTGTTATTTCTTTTAGTTTGGTGCCTTTTCCTCCCATAGCATCTACAGAATACACACCTTGTATAACATATTGATAATTACCTTCAGATATCCTAGGTAATTTATGCACTGTTCTTGAGACATTACATTCGTCTGCATACTCACAGCACTCTGAGATAGGAACTTCCTTCATCTCTAAACAGGGAATAGTAGTATACAATGTATCACTAGCCCACAGTTTTCTCAAATTAGTTTCTCTTTTTATCAACATTTGAGATGCATTCTTTATTTCAGACGCAATAACTCGGTCTGTAATAAGAGCATCTGTTGATAAAATCTTATGCGTTCCACGCACGTCTGAAACTAATTTTCTTAATGTTGCCATAATTTTCTTTTGTCAAGCTCTCTCTGTATGACATTCTTTTTTCTGGTCATAGAGGGACTAGTTAATAGTAGTAAGAGTGCAGCAGTAGAAGTACTTGCCACTGTGTAATGTTTCCATTCCCACTTCTGTGTCATTCTACCATTGACATCTTTTTTATATTCTTTACTGCTTGGTTTTAATTTTGGTGCCATCTTATTTTTTATAATTACCGAATCCTTTTATTCCTCCTTCTTGGTCAGCCTCTCTCATATAATTCTTTTTCATATTATAAGGACGCACCTTAGGGGCTTTTACATTCTTACCTGGTGTAGGCTTTCCATATTTTGTTGCCATAATTATATTCTTTCTTCAAATTCAGCTACCTTTCCTACCTCGTTATCATAAACTAAGGCTAACGCAGCTCGTACACTATGTACAAAGTTATTGTCTTTATGCCATCTATCTGCTCCAGATAAGCTAGGCATTTGCTGTATTCTAACCCCTTTTATTTCTTTAGCCATGTAGTGATGTTTATCACCTGTATGTACTTCTCTATACTTAGCATCACCAAACCATTTACTGTATGTTGGATGAGTTGCAAATAATAGTGGTAGTGCATCAAGTTTACAGTTACCATGATGGAACCCAATAAACGTGTTACCTACTACAGTAGCTTTTATTAGACCTTCCTCTCTTATAAAAGATATATTTTCATCTTCCTTAAAATAGATATCTAATGCATGGGCTAGATAGTATGATTTAGTTCGATCATGATTACCTTGTACAAGTATTACTTCTACATGCTCACTGTTAGCTTTTAACATCTTAATAGTATCTACTAGGACATTAAAACCTAATTCATACTCAGAAGCGTAGTCCATCATAATATCTTGAGGAGTTCCATTAGTAGTAGACTTCTGATAATTATCTGTATGAAAGAAATCATTAGATATAGGAAACACCACTTTATTTATATTATAAACTGATCTCACTTTATCTGTTAAATTCTCTGCTACACTAAAGAATCGCATGACTCTTGTAGCTGGATCATTATCTCCATCAACATGTCTCTTAGCTAAATGATAATCTGATAAAGACAATTCGATATCTGCACTTAACTTAGATCCATCTTTCTGAGGTGAAGGGATTGGAATGTAGTTTGACTTATAGTTCTCTAGGAACTTGCTGAAGTCATCAGCTGTATAATCTTGTGGACCTTTTCTTTTTGAAAAGATCGAAGATGTGAACTTCCCACTGGGAAGAACCTTAGACCAATAGTTAGTAATTATATACTTTTCTAGATCTATCTTGTGTAATTGTGCTAACTCTATGTCATTTTTAGGTTCATAATCTAGAGTTATTGTACTTTCTATTGTCCCTTGTTCATTACTTACTTTTCTTAATGCTTCTTCAAATTGTTTACTGTTAGTTGCATTATCTAAAAACTTATCTCCCTCATCATATTTCTTACCCTTTAGTTCTTTTATTAACTCGTTTACTTCTTCAACAGTTATATTTAACTTCTCTGCATACCACTGTTTACTTCTTTTTCTTCTCAGCAATTCTTTAAGTTGAGTGAGAAGGCTCTGATTTTCAGCCATTTATCCTATATTTAATTAGTAAATATCCCAAAGATAGATAAATTATTTGAGTAAACATAATAAACTTAACCATGAGAGTTATTCTTTATAACTAGTTTGATTATAAATAAAAACTCCTAAGGGCGATATAGCCCCTAGGAGAAGCTCTCTAAAACCAACAAAAGAGAGCTTTTTAAAAAGGTCCATCATCACAACATAAACTGTGGAACCATGTAAAACTAAAATCATCTCCAGAATTTCCACTAAAAGTAAAGGAGGAAAGTTCACAAGGATTTTCTAGTTGATTACCTACTACATCGTAGTTACTTATAAATAAGTTTCCTGTATTTCCATTTCCATTATTCTGAGTGTTGATCATCTCTAAAGTATTTCTATATGATATAAGAGAAGGGTCAAAGAAGAATGCTTGCATGTTACTTAATGAACAAACAAAGTCTGGTTGTGTTATTACTTGAGGAGTAGTGCTAGCAATCATTACTGATCCTGATTGAGATGCTGCACTTAGATCAACTGATCCTATTGTCACTCCATTTAATACTATGTCAAAGTTGTCTTGTATAGTAGAAGCTGCATTACATATACTAAGCACTATTGTTTGATTAGGACATACAGGTGGTAGATTTACATTAATATCTTCATAGTTATTACACTGAGGGTTATCAGATATAATCCTAATCACGGTAGTTCCTGCAGGAACATTGTAAGAGACAAACCCTACAAGAAGTTGAGTAGATGTTATATTTGTTTCAAAAGCTTCTGTAAATCCATTTACTTGAGAAAACAAGTTAAAAGGCCCTGCATCACTTCCTACATTACTAGCTTGTATTAATATTGCCATTTTATATTATTATTAAGGACATAGAGTAGTTGATAAAACTTCATACCCATTTGAAGCTACTTGTATCATAGTTTGACGTTGTACGTTTGGAAGACTACTTGATGGATAATAACCAGGTGCTAAACTTAATAAATTAGCTGTAGCTGGATCTGGACCATCATATAATAATGCTCCTGCTGGAGGGAGACTTAAAGGAAGTGAAGAATTCCACCACCACTCAGTATTAGGGGTATCAGTTTGTGCACATCCATCTGTTGAAGAACTGTAGGGAATTGTACCACCATTTGCAGGTGAGTAATATCCTCTTACATTTGCTGCAGATGTAGCAATAGGTACTGAAATACCATTGGTACCACATGCAATATTATTATTCTGTATATTAATAACAGTAGCTCCTGGAGGTACATTGGTAGTATTATATCCTAAAGCACTAGTAAGCACTGTAATAGATATACCAGTTTCAAAAGGAACTGCAAATCCATCTGCATCTGAATAAAGATCACAAGGACCTGCACAGTTTCCTGCTGACGTTAATCTTATATTTACTATTTGTGCCATATTAAATTTGTTTAAGCGTTACAAGGTGTTGCATATAGTATTACTCCTGAAGCATTTACTTGTACAGAGTAATTACTTTGACCCTGTGGACTAGTAATAGATCTTTCATAATGCCAGTACTCATTACCACCATCAAATAAATTTGCATTACCACCATTTTGACTAGTATATAGTATATCTCCAATTTGAGGAACTGGTAGTCCATCTTTCCAAATAAACTGACCTATAGGAAAATCACAAATAGCAATAGATAAATTTGGACTTGATTGAGTTGATAACATTGCAGGGTTTAAACTGACAATTGAAGTAGTAGTGGTGGTTGTTGGTGCAGGAAACTTAGTTGTTGATGTTCCTGAAGTAACAATTGCACTTCCTCCATTTAATGAACAATCACATGTTGTAGTGGTTGTAGTTGTTGACGAAGTACTACTGGTTGTTGTAGTACTTGTACTAGAACTTGTAGTTGTTGTTGTTGTAAGCTCTTTATATGTATCAGCAACAAAACTAAAGTCTACATCAACTCCTGCTCCAGTGTAATCAGGACTCATAAGAGTTACAAAACTATTACTACAGAAATTACATACATCTTGTGCCTGATACAATACACCATCTTTTTGAATAGTATTAATAAAGTTGTACACACCTGTTCTATCACTATCTATTGTAGCAGAAACTACATCTCCTGGTAAGATTTGTATAGTTCCACTTTGTGTAGAAGCGTTACCTGTTATAGTTGCATCTACTACATTCACTCCGTTAACATCTATTTTTAAGTTACTACTTTGTGGATCTGCTGCAATTAGAGAACTTGGAGTGTTTGTTATCAGCTCCCAGTTAAGTTTATTAGGAGGTTGCTCTGTTGTAGTGGTTGAAGTAGATGTTGAAGTACTTGTAGTGGTTGAGGTACTAGAACTAGTTGTTGTAGTTGTAGTAGGACAGTTAGTAGGGATGTCTACACAATTAGTACATACACCTGTAGAACAAACTCTAACAGTAGAGGTTCCTGCAGGAGCTACTACTATGTATCCAGCAGTTAAACTTGCAGCAGGTACTTGTGTATCAAAAGCTTGTACATAGTTATCTACATTTGAAAATAAATCAAATGGTCCTGCTTGTCCGTCTATTGTTAATGTTATCTCTATTAAAGCCATAATTATGGTGTTGTCGTTGTTGTGCTTGTCGTGTTACTAGTACTAGTTGTTGTAGTTGTTGGTTGTTGTAATATAATATCAAAACTATTCTCACATAATGAATCTGATGCCACTTTTATTATAGTAGTAAAATCAGGAACTACAGTACTAGTGTATCCTGCTAATAAACTAGCTTTACTTATGCTAGTTTCAAAAGCAGCAGTGAACCCATCCACATCTGAGAACAGATTGAAGGGTCCAGTATTATTTCCTGCGGTAGTTAGTTTTATAAATGCTTCCATCTTATGGGCAACAAGTATTTAATGTTTGATTTATTTGCAGTATTTGTTCTTTCATAGAAGCAATGTCTGATGTATTTGTTACTTGTTGATTCTTCAATATACAAAGAAGTTCATCAATTTTAGATAAAGCAACGTTTAAATCATCACACGGCTCTACATTAGAACAAGGTAATATCGGTCCATTGTATGTAATAGACTTTGAGTAATGTACTCCAGTCTTACATGGATCAGCACTCACAGTGCTCGAACATCCGCAAGGAGTGTTTACTGTTATATCTGTACAACAAGGATTAGTAGGTAAATATGCCATTGTTTTAGTATTAAGGTATGTAAATTATATAATAAGCTCCATGACCAGGTTGGAAGTTATCATGTGATAATCCTCCACCAGTTGGGTCAACGGTGATTGTGTGATTGTGAACTCCTGCATTTTCAGTAAATGCACCCTCTACGCCATTACTACCAGCTACACCACTATCCATTGTTCTTCTACCACCTTCTCCTCTTCCTCCAGGATTAGAATAGTCAATATAAGAAGTTGCTCCACCTTGTCCCATAACACCAGGTTTTACTAGCATTTGATGGTTATGTGTTCCGTTATCAGCAGAAGAAGCTGTGTGAGTGTGAGATGGGATCTGTTGTACACTTAAGTTTACTTGGTTAGTTCCTACTTGGTCATTAACATTGTAATTAGGATTACCAGCAGCAGAAGGATCCACTTGAGGATCTAATGCACCTCCACCCATTTCAGGAGCATTACTAGCAACTACTACTCTTCCTCTTAAATCAGGAGTTCCGTTATTTCCATTACATAGGAATATTCTATCCCATACACCTATACCAGCTCCAGATGCATCAAATGGAGTTAATGCTCCAAAGTAAGGTTGGGCAGAAAATGGAACCATTCTATTACTTATCAACTGTTGTTCAGGATTAGTATTTAAATAATTCTCTATGTATGTATTTATGTCAACAATTTGTACATAGTTATTAGTAACATCTGTAATAAAAGTATTCAATGATTGCTCAACTTCACATAACTTTACTATGGTTTGTTGTAACACATCTTGTGTACTAGTAGGATCTGAAACTCCAGATACACACTCTACAACATAGGCGGTGCTAGGTGAATTTCCTTCTAAGTTTTCTATCTCTGTATTTAAATCGCAGAGAACTTTGATTATAGCTGTTAGATAGTTATTTAATGATAAAGGATTACAATCATCCAAATAAGCCTGTACTTCAGGACATATATCGGAAGGAGGGACTACAGGGCTTATACCTGTACCATCAAGAGTAGAACCTAAAAAGGTAATAAGAGCTTGCTCTACAAAAGATAGAGAGTCTCCATTTTGTATTCCTAGTATAGGAACATCCACTCCTGTATATTTAACGCACTTGTCTGAAGTAATTTCAGTACAGCCGTTGTAACAATTTGAGCAATTTTGTGTTGACATAATTTTATTATTTTATTCGTTTAAGTTTGAGATACCAATATGTTAATAGTTCCAATTGAAGTAGATGGAGTAAATGTACTAGTTATTGGTCCTAGTAATGTTTGAGCTGCTCCAGTAACTTGATTAGCAAAAGGAGTAATTCCTCCCCCACTTCCAGAGTGTTCAAGAGTTTTATTGGAACCTAGTGCGGTAGACTCAAAGGTACTCTCTATTTCATATGTATCACCTATAACAAGCTGCAGCGAAGTTAAACCATTATTTGTATTTGTAGAAGCTTTTTGGAATATTTGATTAGCTATTGTTGCATTAGTTATAGTTATATATTCACTACCAACTCCAGCTTCTGCAAAGTTTAAGTTTACAGTTGCATTAACCACTTCTGTTAGAGTAGTCTTGTAATCCCACTGACTATTAGATGAACCTGCTTGTGTATATGTAGGGAATGTTGTAGTTAATTGTGCACCATTTCCAGCAATGATTGCAGTATCCTCATCTAATAGTGTTCCTAGATTTTTCTGTGTATGATAAACAGAAAGATCTTGTGAAGTATTATTAGTAGTAGTTAACACAGCTACTATAACATCATTCAATGCAGTATTAAATGAACCACTAGCTGTAGGACTGGCTGTATCAATATCTTGATTAACTTCTGTTACTCCATTTACTGTTATTTTTAGATTAGCATTTCTAAATACTGATGCTGCTCCACCATTATCTCCAGCTACTGACCAATTATAAGGGTATTGTTTAGGATCTGCTGTAGTTGTAGTTGTGGTTGTGCTACTTGTACTAGTAGACGTGGTAGTAGTAGACGTACTTGTACTAGTAGAACTACTTGTAGTAGTAGTGGTTGATCCACAATCTCCATATGCAGTAACTTTAAAACCATCTCCAGTTGTATGATCAAAGGTAGAAAGTATTGATTCTAAGTCATTACCATTTGCATCTATCTTTGAAAATTGGAATGCATACATACTTGAGAATGGGTCACCGTTAGTACTAAATTTACCATAAGGAACAGTAACTGCTCCAGTTCCAACATTGGTAAATCCATACACTGCAGTATAGATCCCTCCTCCTATATGAAATACTACATCATAACTGGTATTTGGAACTTGAGGCCAGCTTGTATAACCTGTTGTGTTTGTAGTTGGTCCAGTACCAAATGCTGCTCGAGCAAGTAGAGAGGGAGTAGTTGCACCTACAGGATTAGGTGGATCTGTATACCAGTTTGAGCCAGTTGTAAGAGTTAAATAGTCAAACTCTAGACATCCAACTAATGGTGGTAACGTTGTTGTAGTTGTAGTGGTAGGTACAGGGGTAGTTGTACTACTAGTTGTACTAGAAGTGCTCGTAGAAGTGCTCGTACTGGTACTTGTAGATGTGCTAGTGCTAGTAGAAGTACTTGTTGAGGTACTAGTGGACGTGCTGGTACTAGTTGATGTACTTGTTGAACTACTAGTTGTAGTAGTTGTAGGTGCAGGTGTAGTAGATGTTGTTGTAGTATTACCACCACAATTAGCTTCTAGTGAACCTGTAAATCCTACTTGCCAGTATTCTTCATTCTCACAATATATAATTTTCTCATCACTTGCACCATCAATAGTTATGTATGTAACACTATCAGGGTCTATCATTGCTGATGGTCCTACTCCCCCATTGGTTACATATTGTTCTATTCCTAATTGATCTACTATATCATCTATTCTACATGCGAGACCATATACAACTTGACCAGAAGAATTTGAAGAACCGGCATAAACTAGTCCTACTATTTTAATTACTCCGTTAAAATCTGCTAATAACATAGATCCGGAATCACCACTAAATATAGGGTTTGGACAGCCTGGAGTTTGAGCATTAGGAGTTTCTTGTAATGGTTTTACAAACTGTATAGATCTTGTAAATGTACATGGTACCTGATAATCAGTCTGATTACATAGAAGAGCTAAATCCTCCTGATTAGGATTTTGCATTTGATAGCATATTGGAGTTACTGTCTGAGGATAACTACTTACTCTTAAAGGACAATCAGGTTCCAATCCTTTAGGGCCAGTTCTGTAACCAGCTGTATATAAAGGAGGATTTGTAGCTAATATATTATCTAACTCTTGAGTGCTTGCAAAAGGTGGAGCCTCTGATCCCATTATAGATTCCAGTCCCACTTGTAACCAAGATGCAGTTGATGAAAAATCTTCCTGTGCTACTGAACATATAGCAGCATCTACTTGATTTACTTGTCCTGAAGCAATAGAATGTATAGGAACATATCTTAAACTTACTCCGAAGTTATTAGATACAGGTGTACTAGGACCTTGTACATTATTATAAACTCTATTTACAGGAAATGCGTCATTTAATAAAAGGCCATTAATATCTCTATCAGATGTAAAGAAAGCATCATTTATTGAAACGTGATTGTTTGTTAAACCAACTACACCACTAGTTTCACTGTGTATTACAAAACCTCCTAGAGTTCCTACAGTTAAATCATTGTTTCTACTTGATACAGCTATTCCACTTTTTAAAGGTCTTTGGGTAGCTCTATTTGCTGCATTATGTGCACCATAATTTACGTTACCACAACTATTACTACATGTCATACGCATGTGAGAAACTATTTCTATGACATCAGTTTTTATTTTTACACCATCTATATCCACTTCAGCACTCACTAACTCATCTGCTGGTATTTGAGAAAGTGGTTTCTTTTCTGGGACTGCTATTTGAATAGCAAACTCTCCAGTGTCCACTCCATCAACTATCTTCTTCCCTAGTCCAATACCAGTAGCTTTAGGATACAGTTTGTGTAGCTCTAAAATCTTATCATGTACTGCTTGTGTTACTTCCATTTTATACTGATTGGTTAAAAAGGTTAAATTTAGTAAATATTGTTCTTACACCAGGTACCGAGGTGGTAGTAGTTGTTGTAGTGTTAGGATCTGTAGTAGTGGTAGTGGTAGTTCCAAGTGGAGTAAATCCATTATTTGTTCTACATGATGGTAAACTTCCTCCACCTCCTCCATGTGCTGAAGGGGTTGTATCAGGTAGTTGTTCCCAAACATGTGTTTGAAGATTAATTTTCCACAATTTTGTTCCAACTCCACCATCGTTACTTGGTGTGTTATCCACTAATGTTGCAAATAATTCATTATCAATTACAGTCATATCTCCACCTGATCTCCAATTAAGAGCTGGTCCTTCAATCGTAAGTTCAAGATTACCGGTATCATAATCAAATTGTTGAATTATTATTCCATCATCATTAAATCCAGATTGTTGAAAGCCAATAAACTTATTTCCTGTTCCATCTTCTTTTAAAGTGACTACAAATTCACCAAAACCATAGAAAGGAAAAGGTATATCAAGTTTAAGAGTAGCATCCATTGTTGTAGATCCTTCTACAATTTGTACTTCAACTACCTGGAAACTATTGGTTTTCCAATATCCTACTACAAATGTATTATCATTAATTGTACTAATTCCAGCAAGAGTACTCTGTCTATCAGGTAAGTCACTAGGGTTTATTTCATAAAGTACTTCTTCCCATACAACATTTGAAGGGACACCTGATGGTGAAGAAGAGTACTCGTATCTTGTCCATCTTGAAGTTAGACCGCTACTAAAGTTTTGGTTTATTTGACCAATATAATAATTGTCAGTAAGGTCTGAGTTAGGAAGTGTGAAATAACTACCTGCTGGCAGAACAACTTCTTCTACAATATTTGTTGTAATATTCTGTGAGTAAACTCTCAAGTAATTTCCTGAAGTATTTTCAGGAGCACATATACCTGCCTGTTCACTACACTTTATGCTAGATCTTCCAGTGAAAATTCTATTGCAATTTAAAGAAACAGGAGGACATCCTAAGAATAAGTGTCCACCAGTTGGTGCATTCCCATATATAGTCATAGATGTATAGCTAGTAGGAGCAGTAACTTTAAACTCTCCATCTCCTTCATTATTATATGCAGTTTCAATTGGAGGATTTGCTACTCCACCCCATAGTCTATTACCATCAACTTGAGCAAAACATCCTTGATTTATAGAAAGTGTTGGAGTTCCACCATTAGTTTCTACATAATATACATCTCCACCTGTACCGTCTTCATTACTATTTAGAACACTAGCTCTAACTGGAATATCGTTAACTGGTACAGGGAACTCAATTGTAATACTAAAGTTATTACCTTGTACTATACGACTAATAACTTCTCCTTCAGAGGATGGTCGTATAAGTCCACTACATCCTAAAAATCCACCAGTTGTTGCTCCAGAGTATTGGAATGCATTTATATTTTCTGCTAGAGTTGCTGTACATGTCATTCCAAAGTACTCAAATGTCTGAGGTCCTAGATAGTTACCATCTACAACTAAAGCAGGGAAGTAAGTAAGACCACAATTAGGGAAGTCAGCTATCTCAAATTCAATATTAGAACAGCCTGTAGCTGAACTCAACCAATCATTAGCAGTAACTACATTGGTAGTTAGTGATAGTTGATATCCTCCAGGGAATACTTGTTGAGGCACTTGAGCCATATTGTAAACCTCTAAAGTTTCTGGGTGTAATAGTTGTGCTAATCCATTCACACCCCAGAAAGGTGCATCTTTTACTCCTGTATAAGTATTTGTAAATTCTGGATATCCATTCTCCTGTAGTCGTTGAGTTTGAATAACTATATTATTTATACTAAAGTTAGGATCAGCTGGAGTTGTAGGGAATACTTTTATATAATTACCTACTACATGTGCTAAACCAGATCCATCAGGCATTAGATCTAGTCTATATCCTAATATAAGTTGTCCTGAGTTAGTATAGGTAAGATTACTTATTTTACCTGTATTATTTCCTGCACTAGCTATCCATTCAGAAGATATATCACTATTATTTACTGTAATATCTCCTGCAGCTGCAATACTAAATTCAAGACCATATAATGAACCAGTTCCACCAGTACCTTCTTGTGGTGCTGGAGCGTATTCATTACCCATTCCAAGGATAAGTGTATCATTGTCTTTTGCAGTCATAGCCCATACAGAACTTCCTCCGAGATTAGCTCCACTGTACTGTCCTGTACGTACGGTTATCTCTCTTACATAAGTTAATGTAGGAGCATTTGGTGTAGTTCCATCTATATCCCACTCTCTAATGTACACCTTATCATCAACATCATTATCTAGATTAGATCCTTGATCAACTACACTAGCTAGCCAAAGTTTATCTTCTGTAGCACATATAGGTCTTTCAATACCTACTGTTGTATTAAAGTCATTAGGAACTAATACATCCGTAGCTGTGTTTGTATCAAAGTCATATACGCCAACCAATCCTGCATCACCACCGTTAGTAGACCATAGACATGGTATTCCAAATGGATCTGGGAAATAAGTTGTTGTAGTGGTTGTTGTAGGAGGAGGTGTGGTAGTAGTTGTTGTTGTAATACTACAATCAATTACACCAGTAAAGTTACAATTAATTGTTGTTGTACTTGTAGTGGTACTACTTGTAGAAGTTGTAGAAGTTGTACTTGTACTAGATGTACTAGTAGTAGTAGTTGTAGGATTAGGACATGGCGTAATAGCACATGTAGTTATTTCACATACAGTTGGTTCGTTACAGAATGGTACACAACCAGCTGTAAGACGAATGACTTTACTTGCAATTTCTTCAGTAGTTACATCATGACAACCTTCAGCATAACTGGTGTCACAGAATCTATGTTGTAATATACGTTTGTAAGCTAACAGTTGAGAGATCTCAGTAACAGCAATGTCTCGGTTCAACATAAATACAACATTATTGTACAAGTTGTTTCCTAGCTCTGCTACTTTGCAGTCTATCTTTCTCAGTAAATCAGGAATGTTTGCACACTCCTTACAATTCGTTAGTCTTGGTGATAACATATATCTTACTTTTTACCTTGCTGTTTCTCTATTTTAGCTTGACAGGCAGCACACAGACCATTCTTTAGTCTGCAACCACATCCCACCTTAGCTCCACATCCTGCACACTGTGCCATTTTAAATAAAGTTTACTTTGTAGTTGGTTCCTGTACAACCACAATTTGATTTTATAAATGTGTCAAGCATATTACTAGCTTGATTGTATAATTTTAATGCTTCTTTCTCAGCACAATTATTAGCCGCAGCTAATGATCCTTGAATAAAGAAGTTAATTGTATTTAATGTAACGTTAGATTGTGTTTTAAGGGCACTATCACATTCCATCATATTAAGCTTTAAAAACGCACTATCAAATTTCTCTTGAAGTTTGTCTATACGCATAATAGTTTTCTCTACATAGTTCTTATATGCAGGTGCTACAGAGTACTTCAGATAGTATATACCATCTGGAATATCCTGCTTACATCCAGCTTCAGTTATTCCTAAAGTATCAGATGCAAAAATGTTTGTTTCTAAAGGTT
>MDSV01208475.1_pt1 | contig 24139 bp, 24 predicted proteins | sample 810851 | NCBI WGS metagenome assembly MDSV01 (sample SAMN05326640, study PRJNA326480) | marine metagenome | isolation source: seawater | place: Atlantic Ocean: North East | collected 2012 | reverse complement strand
TTATAACCTGACCATTTAAATAAGATGATAAATCTGATGCCAAGAAATATACTATATTGGCAATTTCTTCAGGATGACCAGTTCGTTTAATTGTTAAATCTTTTAATATTTTATCAACAACCTCACTTTTTGTATTTTGTTTCATCATATCAGTTTCTATTAAACCTGGTGCTACCACATTTACTCTTATATTAAATGGTGACAATTCTTTAGCTAATATTTTAGAGGAATTTATTAAAGCAGCTTTTGTAGCAGAGTAAAATATTCTACCCTCATTTACATCTATTCCAGAGGTTGATGAAATATTAATTATACTTCCTTTTTTTTTACTAATCATCATCTTGGAAACTAGCTGAGTTAAATATATTTGAGAAAAATAATTTATTTCAAATAATTTTTTTGCATTTTTAATTGGAGCCATTAAAAAACTTGAGGTTTGGATGGATGCAGCATTATTTACCAGAATATCAATTCTATCAAATTTTTTTTTTATTTGTTCAAATGAGCTTTTAATTTGATCTTGATCATACAAATCAAATTCATAAATCTCAATGTCTACTCCATATTTTTTTTTTAGATCACTAAAAGTTTGGACCAGCCCATCAGTTTTTTGTCTACAACATGCAATGATGTTAGATCCTTGGCTGGCAAGTTTTTTTGTTATACTCAGTCCAATGCCTTTATTAGAGCCTGTAATTAAACTATTGAGACCCTTTAATGAATTATCCGAATAATTCTTCTTTAATTTTTCCATATTTGATTATTTTTCTTTACTGAGCATAGGTTCATATATATTATGTTCATTATATGAACAATAATCAAGTTAATAATTATTTTTAATATTTATTTCAATATAGTTTAAAATTAATTACAGAAAAAATTAATATTATGCCAATAGCTTCATCTTTATTATCCAAGCCAAGATTGGTCAAAAAGCTAAAGGATTTTTATACTGCAGTCCAAAATAATGATGGAAAAGTTGGTACAAAAACTAGGGGTATTGATTTAAATTTTAATAACGCATGTAATTTAAGATGTAAATATTGTTTTACAAACTCTCCAAAAGGAGATCATGTTAAAGAATATTTGGATTATGATGCAATTGCAAATTTAGCTGACCAAGCAGATGAATTAGGCTACTTTGAATTTGATCTCCAAGGTGGAGAATTACTTTTGCAGCCGAAAAAATTGTTTAAAGTTTTAGAAGCGATAAAACCAGAAAGATTCTATTTATATCTTACGACAAATGGTTATTACTTAGACGAGAAGATGGCTAAAAGATTAGCAGAATATCAAGTAAGTAGAGTTTCAGTAAGTATTGATAGTATGGATGAAAAAATTCATGACGAAATAAGGGGTAGAAAAGAATCTTGGAAAAGAGCTATAGCTGCACTTGAACACGTAAAAAATGCAGGTATGGATCCATACTTAAATGTTACTGTGGGGCACTATAATGCTGATACAGATCATTTTAAGCAGCTCTTAGATTATTCAAAACAAAAAAAATATAAAACACTCTTGAATGTTGCTGTTCCTTCAGGCATGTGGCAAAAAATGGATGATATCATTTGTGATGATGAGGATAGAGAGTATTTAAGAAAGATTAGAAAAGAATATAAAAATTTAGTTAGAAATGTTTGGAATCCATTTGATAAAAATCATGAAAAGATATTAGGCTGCACAACTGTGAATAGACTTTATATCACTCCTTTAGGAGACGTTTTAGTGTGTCCTTATGTTCACATAAAAATTGGTAATATTTTTAAACAACCTTTAAAAGAGATTGTAGACTTTGGATTTAGAATTAAGCATTTTAAAAATCATAGTGATCTTTGTTTGGCAGGTGAAGATAAAAATTTTATAAGTAAATTCATGACCGCAGAAGGACAATCAATCTTTAATCCATCAGAAGCATCAAAAATATTTAAAGAAGAAGATTTTGTTTAGTGTTCAAAATATATGAAGCGACTTTATATTTATGGTGGTGGATCAATTTCTAGAGAGACAATTAGACTTATAAATAAAATAAATTTAAAAAATAAAACTTGGAAAATAGAGGGAATTATAACAAAACTACGTGGATTTAAAAAATCTATTGAAGGGGTTAAATTATTTGATGAAAAAAAAGTAAAAATTAAAGCAAATTCATACGCTATATGCGCAATTAGTGATCCTACTATAAAAGCTAATATTTTAAAAAAACTTAAAAAATCAAATATAAAAATTGCAACTTTAGTCTGTCCAGATATTCACTTGTATAAGGACGTTAAATTAGGGAGTGGTTCAATCGTTTTGTCTGGATCTCAAATTGGACACACTACAACTATTGGAAAAAACTCATTAATAAGTTTTGGTGTTGATATTGGACACAACCTATCAATAGGTGATAATTTTACCATACTTCCAAATTCTACAGTTGGTGGTTATGTTAATATTGGAAACAATGTAATGATTGGTTCAGGAGCAAATATTTTACCTAAATTAAAAATTGGAAATAATAGTCGTATTGGGATTGGTTCTACTATTATTAAAAATATAAAATCAAACACAACTGTAATAGTTGATCAAAAAAAGATAATTCTTCCAAGAAAATCAATTTAAGATTTAAGTAAGATTTTTTATTTTTTTTATTATTTTTTTTGCTGCTTTTCCATCACCATATTTTTTTGAGACGTTATAGCTTTTTTTGTTATTAAGAATTTTTTTTATTTTTTTTTTTATTTCTGAAGTTTTTAATTTACAATTATAAATACTTTTTAAAAAAATTCTTCCTTTTTGACGATTTCCAATATTCAGTGTTGGGACATTTAACATAGGTGCTTCTGATATTCCACTAGATGAATTTCCAATTATACCATTTGAGCTTCTAAGTAGTGATAGATAAACTTGGCTTCCTAAATTTTTAAAAAAAAACATATTATTTTTTTTTTTAATAAATTTTAATATTTCACCAACAAATTGTTTACCCAAATAATCAGATCCTGGGGCAGTAAATATAAAATTCACATTTTTAAAAGATATAATTGAATTCAATAATATTTTAAGATTATTTAGTGTATGAGCTAATTCTGTTGTTTCTGGATGAAAAACAACTACAAAATTTTTTTCTTTAAATTTAATTCCATGTTTTTTTTGCAATTCATTCTTAGAAAGAAAATTTATTTTTTTTATTTTATCAAAACCTAAATTTCCGTAATTAAAAACATTTTTCGCTTTAACTCCCATTTTGATTAAATTATTTTTATAAATTTCTGTTACAGGAAAATGATAATCTGAAAAGTTTGTAATAGAATTTCTAAAACCATCGTCTAGAGAACCCCTTGTAATTTCTCCACCGGCCAAGTGTGCTTGCTTAATATTTTGTGTATAACAGGAAAATGAAAAAGCAAACATTTCAAATCTGTCACCAAAAGTTATTACTAGATCTGGTTTTATTTTATTTAATATCTTAACAAACTTGCTAGATGCATTATTAAATGTTTTAACAGTTGCATCTGCATTTTTACCTAAATCAGGTAAAGGAATATTAATTTTTTTTATATTTTTAAAGTTTTTAATTAATTTGTGTGATTGACCAAAAAAATTTGAAAAATGATTTCCAGAAATGATTAAATATAGATTACTTTTTATTAATTTTTTTGAAGCTTCATTAAGTAACTCTTCTAAATAACCATAGTCAGCCCTACATGTAGTTATAAAAAAAATTTTTTTTTTCAATATTTTACTTTCATTTTAATTAATTCATCAACTCTGTAATTTTTATTTGATTTTGTGCCAATTAATTTTGATAAATATTTTGAAGGTATTCCATTACCTGGTCTTTTAATTGAAAGATTTAATTTAGAAAATTTTTCATTTTTTTTGATTGTTTTGTTTGCAACAATTGAGTTTCTAGCAATAACTCTATTTTGCTTCTCACTTTTTTCAATTTTCTTACGACCGTCACCTAAAGAAAGTTCAATATTTCTAATTTGTTTTACCATTTCAGAAAATTTATTTATTTCTAAACTAGCTTGATGGTCTGGACCTTTGAAATTATTATTAAATGTCACATGTTTTTCTATATATCTTGCACCTAAACCAATAGCAGCTATAGCACATTCTGTTCCTAAGGTGTGATCAGAAAATCCAACCTCCAAACTAAATTTTTCTTTTAATGAACGAATAACACTTAAATTAGTATCACGAAATGGTACTGGATAGGATGATGTACATTGTAATAAAATAATTTTTTTTTTGTTAATTCCATTATTTATTAAAAAACTTACGGCTTCAGAGATTTCTCTAATTGTAGACATTCCTGTAGAAAGTAAGATTTTTGTTTTCTTTTTTAGTGGAATTTTTTTTAAATATTCAAAATTATTAATCTCACCGGAAGGTATTTTAATATAATCCATGTTAAATTTTTTAATAAAAGAAAGTGATTTTAAACCAAATGCTGTTGTTAAAAATTTTAATTTCTTTTTTTTACAGTAATTATTTAATTTAATAAAATCTTTATAACTCAATGATATATTTTTAGCCATTTGAAGTTGTGTTTCTTCTTTATTAGATGAATTTTTTTTTTGGTATGTAGCTTTCTCTGCAAACTTAGAAATATGATCATTTGGAATCGAAGTTTGAAACTTAATATAGTCTGCTCCAGATTGGCCAATTCTATCCACATACTTTTTTGCTAAACCTAAGTTACCATTATGGTTTGGTCCAATTTCAGCTATAATAATGACTCTATTCATTTATTTAACTTTAAATTTATTTATTTCATCAGGCATGATAATTCTGAAGTCTGCACTACAAACCAATGTATCATTGACATATGCTTCCCCCTCAACACTTGCTATACCTCTTTTATATTCTTTAATTTTTGTATTTAAAATTAGTTTACTTTCAGGGAGAATTTTTTTTATGAATCTTAATCTATCAGCTGAAATTAAATAAACTAATTTACCTTTGTTATTTGGTAAGGCAGTTAGTGCTAGAGCACTTGTTTGGACTAATGATTCAACTTGAAGCATACCTGGCATGTTTGGGTCGCCTGGCCAGTGAACCTTAAAAAACCATTCATCTTTTGATAATATTTTATATCCATTTGAAATTTTTCCAGGAACAAGTTTTTCAATATAATCAACAAACAAATACGGATGCCTATTTTGTTGATATTCTTTAATTTGTTCTAAATTTAATTTAATTTCAGTCACTTTATGTTCACAACTCTGCTTAAATGATTAATTACATTTATACCATCCCATATTAAATTAATATCTAAACTTCCTCCAATAGGAACAATTCTGTCTACACCTTTAAATTTTTGAATTTTAAAGATTTTTTCAAAGAAAACTTTATTATAACCAAAATAGCTAAGTGTTTGAAAATCTCTATCCAAAATTTTATTCAAATCTGAAATTTTTCTCATTTCATATTCAAAAAAAATTCCCGAAAAACCTCTAAAATGTTTTATATTTTTTTCAAGTTTTCTCAATTTAATTCTATTAATGTAATTCCTTTTGAATTTATTCATTTTTAATTCTTCATTATCTAAAAGATATTTATTTAAAGTCAGATATTTTTTTGAGCTGATTGATAATGATTTTAAATAATTAGTTTGAACAAATTTATCTAACTCATTCCAAAATATTTCAATCATTTTCTTTAATGGTTTTTTTTCCCAGACAATTAAATGAGGAGAAGAACAAGCATTTTGATCCATAATAAAAACATCATTGTAAAACTTTTTAATTAAATCTAAAAATTGATCTTTATTTAATTTCTGTAATTTTTTTGATGAAATAAATGATAGAGAGTATTTGTCACTAAACAAAAGATCTACGCATTTAGTTTTGGTTTTATGTTTTTTAAATTCATCCACAGTTTTGTTGCTTCCCCATATTATTCTTCCATCTACAAAACTAGAGAAATATTCTGAAATATTTGTATTTTTTTCATAATGAATAAAAGCATTACTTACTAATATTTTTTTAAATTTTTTTATTTTAACAATTTTTTTAATTAGATTTATTAGTAATTTTACTTGCTCTAAATTTGGATTAGAAACTCTAATTATATTGCTATTTCCAGACAGCATTCCAAATACAAATGAATATATAAATGCTATTGGTACATTAGATGGTGTTAAATGAAATATTTTACCTAAACCAATTCTAAAATTATTATCTAGAAAGTTTTTTTTAATTTTTTCTAAATTATTTTTTCTACACCAAAAAGCAAAGGTAATTAAATCTCGAAATTGATGCGAGTTTTTATCCTTAAAAATTTTTAAAGATAATTCATTAAAAAAATCCAAACTTAGATCAGAAAAAGGTTCTGAAATTATACAGGCCGTATTTTTACTTCCAGCTAAGTATTTTATATTTGAAAAATTAAACGTCACTACAACCTCTTATTTCTGCTTTAGGGATTCTTCCTTCAATCTTAAACGACTTACCAGTATTTTTACAATTTTTATTTGTTTTATTTATTAGATAACCTTCATCTTCTAGCAGAATTGAATTTCCAGGATAACTTGAGGGCAAAATTGACAAAACTTGAATCATACCAATTTTGTTAACTTCTGTAATAGGATTTAAATTTTTATCTCTAATAATTACATCATTAAATATGTTTGTATGAAAACAGTTACATTTATCACACTCAATAAAAATAGATCCTGTTTGCTCAACTAATCCATAGTAATTAATAATTTTTGATACATTTAATTTATCAATTATTTTTTTTTTAAAATTTTCATTTTTAATTTTATATTTTTCAAGTTTTTTCCAACCACCTCCATGTATCAAAATACTGTTGTCAAACGATCTATACAGTTTTTTATTATTAATCTTTTTGACTAAATATTCGTAAATTGAATTAGTAAAGCCAAAAATAAAAAATTTTTTATTATTAACTTTTTTTAAAAAACTATTTATTGCTCTGTAATCAATTTCATTTTTAGAATTAATTGCATAAGTATAGTCTTTTCCAAAGATAGAAAATCCTATAATAGCTGCAATTTTTGCTCCAAATTTTTGTCTATTAATAAAATTTGGGTTTTTTTCAAAAATTAACATGGGCAATCTATCATGACCAATTATTGAATTTATTATTTTTTTTAATACCACAATTTGATTTTTTGCATTTTCACTATCTAAATAGATTTTAGACACTTTTTGATTTGATGTTCCTGATGAATTTAGAATTTTATAAATCTTACTTTTTTTAACACTAAATAAATCTTTTTCTTTAAATACATTTACATGTAAAAAGGGGATATCTTGAATTTTGTGCAACTTTTTTAATTTTAATTTAAGGTTATTAATAAAGTTGGAATATGGTAGGCAGTTTTTTTTGTGAAAAATAAGTTGATTAATTATTGTTTTAAGAAACAATGTTTTATTTTGATCAACTTTGTTGATCTCAATTTCTTTATACAAATACGAATTAATTAATTTCATTTAATTTTGAATATTGAATTTTACCATTTGTAGAATATGGTAATTTTTTTAAAAAAATAAGTTCAAAATAATTTTTCTTAAATCTAAAATTCTTTAAAAGATAAGATAAAAATGAATTTTTTTGACTTTTTTTGGTATAAAATATTTTAATTAAGTCATTTTTACCAACACAAGCACAATGTAAATTTTTTAATACCAATTTTTTTTCAAGATCATCAAGATTAATTCTAAAACCAAATACTTTGATATTTCTGTTTAGTCTCCCAGTAATAAAATAAAAACCTTCTTTGTCTTTTTTTGCAATATCTCCAGTGTATAAAGTACCGTTGTTTATATCTTCAAAATTTAAATCTTTATAATTTTCTGAATAACCCATGCAGACATTTTTTCCACTATAAATTAATTCTCCTCTTTTTTTATTTTCTTTTATTTTTAAAAGACCACCAGGTATAGCTTTTCCTATACTACCAATTTTTGATAGTGAGAACTTCCATGGCAAGTATGAAATTCTAGAAGTCGCTTCTGTTTGTCCATACATTACTATAAATTTTTTTTTATTCATTTTACAAAATTTAACAAAAAATTTATTTAATTTTTTTTCTAAAGAACCACCTGCTTGAGTAAAGAATTTAATATAATTAAGATTAAATTTTTCAAATTTAATTTTTTTTAAAATTTCATAAAAATATGGAACACCATTTAAATTTGTAACTTTATATTTAAAAATATTATTCCAAAATTTTTTTTCTAAAATAGATATATTTGTAACGTACATAGAACCTCCAATAAAAAAATGAGAATTAATTACTGATAATCCATAACTATAATTTAAAGGTAAGTTAGTAACAGATTTATCTGAATCTTTTAAATTGAGATATTTTGATATATTTTTACTATTTGAATGAATGTTTTCAAATGATTGTTTTACAAATTTTGCTGATCCTGTAGATCCCGAGGTACTTAAAAGAACAGCTAAATTTTTATTTAAATTAATTTTTTTTTTTTCGTTTTGATTTATATATTTCATATTCAGAAAAAAAATCATTGTGATTAATAGTATAATTTTTGAGTAATTTTGGTTTCTTTTTTCTTATAAAAATATATTCAGGGTTATATTTTTCTAAAATTTTCTCTAAGAATTCATCGTTTATATTTTCATCTAAAATTATCTGGGTGTGACCAAATTTTAAAAAACTCAGATAATTTATTACAAATTCTTTAGTATTAGAGCTAAGTATTAAAATTAAACTTTTCTTTTTGAAAAAATTTTTAAATCTATCAATTTCTAAGTTAATTTCTCTATATGAATAATGATTTTCTTCATCATCAACAATGCACAAATTATTGTTATTCCCATTCAAGATTTTTAAATTATTCATGACCTAATTATTTACTTTACTGTTCATTTGATGAACGGTATTATGTTCAATATATGAACGATAATCAAGACAATTTTAATATTTTAAGATTAATTCTAAAAAAACCAAAAGTCACCCAAAGAGAATTATCAAGTGAGCTAGGGATAAGTCTTGGCAAAATCAACTTCTGTTTACAAGAATTAAAAAAAAAGGGTTTAATAAAAATAAATAACTTTAAAAGAAGTAAAAATAAAATGAATTATATATATCTCTTAACACCAAAAGGGATATCTCAAAAAACAGAACTCACATTAAACTTTATGCAAAGGAAAATGAGAGAATATGAGGAATTAAGAAAAGAATATGAAGATCAAATTAAATAAAATTAATTTAAAGAAATAAACAAACTTAAATTTATTAACAACTTACATATTGTGAACAAAACATTCTTTATTATTGGAAGTAATTCTTTTTCAGGTTCTAATTTTACAAAATTAGTTTTAGATAGAGGCTTTAAAGTGATAGCTATAAGCAGGTCTAGAGAATTACATAAAAAATTTTTAGCTTATAAGAATTCAAAAAACTTAAAAAATTTTAAATTTTATAAACATGATTTAAACAAAGATTTGCAAAATATCAGAAAATTATTAATTAAAAACAAACCTCAATATATAGTGAATTATGCAGCTCAAGGCATGGTAGAGCAGAGCTGGAAAAACCCAGAAGATTGGTATTTAACTAACTTATATTCACAATCTAAATTCTATAACTCTTTATTAAACTTAAAATTTATTAAAAAAATTATTCATGTATCAACACCCGAGGTCTACGGAAATACAAAAAAAAAGATAAAAGAAAGTTATCTTTTTAATCCCACAACACCATATGCGATTTCAAGAGCAGCGATGGATTTTCACTTAATAAAATTTCATGAATATAAAAATTTACCAATAATATTAACAAGAACTGCTAATATATATGGTCCTGGTCAACAGTTGTATAGAATAATACCTAAATCATTGTTTTTATCAAGGAATAACAAAAAATTTCCTTTAGATGGAAATGGAAATACCAAAAGGTCTTTTATTTATGTTGATGATGCATCGTTAGCAACTTTCAAAATATGTATGAAAGGAAAACTAGGGGAGACTTATCATATTTCTACTAATGTAATTAAAACAATTAAAGAAATTATTAAACTAGTTTGTAAAGTTACTGGCAAAGATTTTAAAAGATTTATCAAAATTAAAAACGAAAGATTGGGTAAAGATTATTTATATTATTTAAATTCAAATAAATTGAGAAATAACTTAAATTGGAAACCTAAAATTAGTTTAGAGATAGGTATTAAAAAAACCCTTGAATGGATAGATGAAAATTTTGAATTATTTAAACAAGATCAACTTAACTATAGACACAAAAAATAAAAAATGAATATATTAGTCACAGGTGGTTGTGGGTACACAGGTAGTATATTGGTTAACTCTCTTCTAAAAGAAAATCATAAAGTCACAGTTGTTGATACTATGTGGTTTGGTAACTTTTTAAAAAAAAATAGAAACTTAAAAATAATTAAACTAGACACAAGAGATTATGAAAGAATACCACTTAAAAATATTTCAAGTGTTATTCATTTGGCAAATATTGCAAATGATCCCAGTGTAGAACTTAATCCAACTTTATCTTGGGAGGTTAATGTTTTAGCAACACAAAAATTGATTGAAAAATGTATAGATTCTAATGTTAAACAATTTATATTTGCAAGTTCTGGCAGTGTATACGGTTTTAAAAAAGAAAAAAAAGTAACTGAAAATTTAAGTTTAGTTCCAATATCGGTTTATAATAAAACTAAGATGATAGCTGAGAGAGTATTAATTAGCTATTCCAATAAAATTAAAGTTCATATGATTAGACCAGCTACCGTTTGTGGATATTCTCCAAGAATGAGATTCGATGTTTCCGTAAACATGTTAACTTTACAAGCTTTAACTAAGGGAAAAATAACAGTTTTTGGAGGTAGTCAAATAAGGCCAAATATTCATATATTAGATTTAATAAACGTTTATAAGCACTTTTTAAAAAATAGAAATCTTGAAAGTGGTGCATACAATGCAGGATTTGAAAATATAAGTATACTTAATCTTGCAAAAAAAATTCAAAAAATTATCCCATGTAAAATAATAGTTAAACCAAATAATAATGATAAAAGATCTTATAGGCAAAACTCTGATAAATTATTTTTAACTTCATTTAAAAAAAATTTCACTATAGAAGACGCAATTATTGATATTAAAAATAGATACAATAATAAAAGTTTAAAAATTTTGCCTAGCTCATACACAGTGAGTTGGATGAAGCAAAAAAGGATAAAATAATTATGGAAATAGATTTTATAACTAATCATCATAAAAAAACTAAAAGAAACTATTTAGAAAGAGTAAATAAAATAAATAAGGCTGAGGCAGCTATAAAGGCAAAGAAATGGGATTTTGATTATTGGGACGGTTCTAGAGATATTAATTATGGTGGATATCACTATGATGGAAGATGGGAACCTATCGCCAAAAAAATGATTGACCATTACAAACTAACTAATGATTCTAAAATTTTGGATGTAGGATGTGGAAAAGGTTTCTTGCTTTACGAATTTAAAAAATTGTTACCTAAATGTGAAGTAAAGGGCTTAGATATCTCTTCCTATGCAATAGAAAATGCGAAGCCTGAAATTAAAGATTCTTTATTAAAAGGACATGCAAATAACTTACCATTTAAAGAAAATTATTTTGATTTTGTTTTTTCACTAAATACACTTCATAACCTATATTGTTATGATTTAGATAAATCTCTAAAGGAAATGGAAAGAGTAGGTAAATCAAATAAGTACATTTGTGTTGAGTCTTATCGAAATGAATATGAAAGAGTAAATTTACTATATTGGCAAGTTACATGTGAATGTTTCTTTACTCCAGAGGAATGGAAATGGTGGTTTAATCATTCTAATTATACAGGTGATTATTCATTTATCTATTTTGAGTAATAAAATGAAATATAAATTTAAAGCAGCAATACTTGAGAAACTTAATTCCCCATTAAAAATTGATTATATAAGTTTTGATGGAAAACTTTTAAAAGGACAAATATTAGTAAAAATACTTTATTCTGGAATTTGTGGTTCACAACTTGGAGAAATTCAGGGTATTAAAGGTAAAGATAATTATTTACCTCATCTCATGGGTCACGAGGGAATTGGAGAAGTTTTAGATATAAATCAAAAAGTTAAAAAAGTTAAAAAGGGAGATTATGTTCTTTTACACTGGATGCCTTCAAGAGGAATAAATTCACCAGTACCAAGTTATGAATGGAAAAATAAAAAAGTTAATGCCGGTAATTTAACAACATTTAATACTTTAGCAGTAGTGTCTGAAAATAAATTAACAAAAATATCAAAAAAACAATCTCAAAATAAAAAAGTTTTATTACTTGGTTGTACAGCTAGTACAGCAATTGGATCAGCCAAAAAATTAACTAAAATTAACGTAAATGATTATGTAGCAGTGTCTGGTTGTGGTTCAATTGGTTTAAATATAATTCAATATGCTAAATTTATAGGTGTAAGAAATATTATTGCAGTAGATATTAATAATAGAAAATTAAAATTAGCACAAAAGATGGGAGCAAATTATTTATTAAATTCAAACAAAAAAAATTTTTTAAATTATTTTAAAGATAAGTTTCCAGTAGGTATAAATAATTTCTTTGAGTGCACAGGAAACACAGCTGTTATTTCTGATGCATTTGAGTGTTTAAATAAAAACAATGGTAAAGAAATTTTAATTGGTGTTCCAAAATATAAGAAAAAAGCAAAATTTTATACCCTTGATCTTCACCTAGGTAAAAAACTTATAGGATGTAAGGGAGGTGATTTTGAACCTGATGAAGATTTTACTGAGTATAACAAAATCTTAAGTGACAAAAGCTTCTCTATAAGAGATTTTATTACAAGTGAAATAGATTTAGAAGACATCAATGATGTTTTTTCTGATATGAAAAAAAATAAACTAATTGGAAAATGTATAATAAACCTTCAAAAAGAATATTAATAATCGGGGGGTCTGGTTTAATTGGTTCCAGCCTTACAAAAAATTGTCAAGAATTGGGCTTAAATTTTAAGTCAACTTATTACTCTAATAAAATTAATCCAAATCAAGAGAGATTTGATTTAAATGATATTTCAAATATTGATGATTTGGTTAAAAAGGATGACATAGTGATATTTTGCAGTGCTTTAGCAAATCCAAATTATGTATTTGTAAATCAAAAACAAGCTTATGAGTTTAATGTTATAAAAACCATAAATTTTATTAAAAAAATTAAAGATAGAGTTCATAGATTAATATTTTTGTCATCTGTTGAAGTTTTTGACGGACAAAAAGGTAATTATAACGAGAAAGATTCAAAGAATCCATTAAACTTTTATGGCAGAACTAAACATGAAGTAGAAAATTTTATTTCGAGTAATATGAAAAATTATACAATTATCAGAACTGGATGGAATACAAGTATGAACTTTAAATATAGATGTGTTATTAAGCTTACTTATGAAACATTATTAAAGGAAAATGCAAAAATGGCTTTTGATAATTTTTTTTCAATTACATATGTAGATGATTTTACAAAAAATTTAATAAAAATAGTCAATAATTTAGATGATAATATTTTGCATTTGGCCCAACACCAAATAATTTCTAGAGTACAGCTAGCTGATATAATTATAAACAAAAGTCAATATAAATCAAAAATGAATTATGAAAAAGTAAAGTTCTCAGAAATGAAATTTAAAGAACCAAGATCAAGATTAAATGATCTAAATACAGATTTATTACAAACAAAGTATAAACCAAATTTTACTGATATAATTAAAACAATAGAAAAAAAAATAAATATTATTGATAATAACATACAGATCTAAAATGAAAGATATTATAAGAAATAAAGAAAATTTAGTTTATCTAAACAATAAGATATTTAAAAAGTTAACTAAACTTGCTGAAAATGCAGATTTACTAAGATCAAGAATTTGCATTCATACCAATAACAATGCACGGACTAATGAAATGATAATTGCCTTAAAAAAAGGGAGTTACATAAGACCCCATATTCATCCAGATAAAAAAAGTGAATCTTATCACTTAATCAAGGGAAAAATGATTGTTTTCGTATTTGATAAAAAAGGAACTTTAATAAAAAAAATAAAAATGGGGGAGGCCGCTACAGGTCTTAATTTTTATTATAGAATGTCAGAGGGTTATTATCATATGCCAGTAGCTACAAGTAAATTTTGTATATATCACGAGACTTACAGCGGGCCCTTTATAAAAAAAAAAGATGTAATATTTCCCAAATGGTCCCCTGACTATAAAGATAGAAAAAAATATCTAAAATTTTTAATAAAAAACAAGCTTACAAAATATTTTAATGATTAAAAAAAATGATTTAGAAAAAAATGGTTTTACCGTTTTAAAAAATTCAAAAAATATTTCTAAAATAATTAAAAGAGGAATTATGAGAAATATTAGTGATAAATTTCCAGAATACAAATTTAAAAATTTAAATGAACAAACAAAATTTATATTAAAATTGACTGATAAAGAATTTAAAAAAAAATTTGGTAATAATGCAAAAAGAATTTTAGATACGAATACAAATAATAAAGTAAATACTTGGATTAAAGGTAAAATTAAAAAAAAACTAAAATGTCAAAAAATATCACTAAATTTGATATCTGATTATGATTTAAAAAATAACAACAAACTTAAGAAAGGTCAGTTTAATGTTTTTTTTAGGGTTGTAAGAAATAATAAAAATGATGTTGGTTTTCCTCATAGAGATTCTTCATTCTGGAAATTAGGAAAATTATATGCTCGTAAAACAACTTTTAAATATAAAGAAAGATGGAAATTTTGGATACCTATTTTTGGAGTAAATAAAAACAATTGTTTAAGAGTTATAAAAAATAGTCATCTAGATAAGATTGATTTAATTTATGAGAAGGTTAATAAGCATTTAAAGCCTACAATCCCAAAATCATATATAAGAAAAAATAATAAAAAAATTGTTGTGCCATTGAATAAATTTGATGGGAATGAAGGTTTACTTTTCCATGATGATACAGTTCATTTTGGTCCAAAAAATTATTCATCAAATTGTAGATTATCAGCTGAATTTAATATACTGACCCTGTAAATTAATCATGATCAATAAACTTAAAAAAATTGCAAATACAGTAAGATACGAGACAATAAAACTTGTACATGAGACTAAAACTGCTCATTTAGGATCATGTTTGTCATGTATAGATATTTTAGTTGCAACTTATTTTTCAAATATAATATTTAGATCGAGAGTAAATTTTAGATCAAGATTAAAAGATACGTTTGTATTAAGTAAGGGTCATGCTGCTCCTGCATTATATGTTGTTTTAATGAAAAAAGGCTACATATCACAAAATATGTTAAACACATATTCTATGTCGGGTAGCTATCTAGAAGAACATCCAAATATAAGGACTAATGGAGTACTGGTATCATCGGGATCTCTTGGTCATGGACTTTCATATGTAGCTGGTATTGCCTTAGGTGATAAGATCAATAAAAAAAAACATAATCATATACTAATTATGAGCGATGGAGAATGTAATGAGGGTTCGACTTGGGAAGCTGCTATGTTTGTTACTGGAAAAAAAATAAACAATATTCTTGCTTTTGTTGATTGCAACAAATGGCAGGCCACAGAAAAAACAAAGGATATAATGAAGTTAGATCCAATCAAGGACAAATGGAAATCATTTGGTTGGAAAACACATGAAATAGATGGACATAGCTTTGGTAGTTTAATTAAAGTTTTGAAAGAATTTAAAAAAAATCCTAAACCAACTGCTGTAATTTGCAGAACAACAAAAGGCAAAGGTGTTTCATTTATGGAAGATGATAACTTATGGCATTATCGATCTCCAGATAGACAAGAATATATAAATGCAATAAAAGAGTTGGGCTTTAAAAAATGAGAAATGCTTTTGTAGAAGAAATAACAAGAGTTTCAAAAAAAGATAAAAAGATTGTAATTTTAGCTGGAGACATTGGTTATAAACTTTATGATGATTTTAAATTAAAATTCGCTGATAGGTTTTATAATTGTGGTGTTGCCGAAGCAAATATGACTACAGTAGCAGCGGGATTAGCTCTAAAAGGTTTTAAACCTATTACTTATACAATCGCAACATTTAATGTTTACAAAACAGTTGAACAGATAAAAGTAGATATTGCATATCCAAATTTACCAGTGATAATTGTTGGAGTTGGAGCAGGTTTAAGTTATTCAGGTTTAGGTTCAACTCATCATGCGACAGAAGATATTGGTGTTTTAAGAAGTATACCAAATTTAAATATAGTTGTTCCGGCTGATGCCAACGAACTTAAATCATTATTAAAAGAGATAATTAAATCAAAAAAACCAACTTATTTGAGAATAGGCAAGACAGGAGAAAAAAAAATTTATAAAAATATTCCTAAAACAAAAGTAGGAAAAGGGAACTATTTAATTAAAGGTAAAAAAGTTTGTATTATTGGATGTGGTAACATCTTAGTTAATGCATATGATTCAATTAAAAAACTTAATAGTATAAATATTTTCCCATCATTAGTAAGCATGCATTCTATAAAGCCTCTTGATAAAATCTTATTAAAAAGGATATTTAAATCTTATAGTCATATAGTAGTTTTAGAAGAACACTCTGAAATCGGAGGCTTAGCAGCAGCGATTTCAGAATATTATACAGATAATAAATTTAATAAAAATCTATTTTTAAAGATTAACATAGGAAATCAATTTGTTTTGAAACCTGGCCATCAACACCAGGCTTTTGAAAAGTTGAATTTAAATTCAAAAAAAATACAACAAAGAATAGAAAGATTTATAAAAAAATGAAAATTTCCTTAAAAAATAAAAAAGCTTTAGTGACAGGCGGTGGTACAGGTATAGGCCAATATATTGTAAAGGCATTATCAGATGCTGGTGCAAGAGTAGCATTTACATCTAGAAAAAAGAAATCTTTGGACTCAACAATTAAAATGTTAGAAAATAAAAAACAACATTTTCCATGTCAGATAGATTTATCGGTCAAAAAAAATATTCCCAAATTTAAATCATTAATAGCTAAAAAATTTGGAGACATCGATATTTTAATAAACAATATTGGTCATACTCTAGATGTAAAAGATCCATTTGCACCAATCGATAAATGGGAAAAAGTAATGAATTTAAATTTTTTTACATCAGTAAACTTGATCAATAGCTTTATCGGAAATATGAAAAAAAAAAATTGGGGAAGAATTATTAACATAACTTCAGTTGCAGGCATGGAAATTAGTGGTCCTTCAACATTTAATGCTTCTAAAGCAGCTCTCACAGCTTACTCAAAAAGTGTTGGCAGAGCCTTAGCAATTGAAAAAAAAAATGTAGTAATGACAGCAGTAGCGCCAGGTGTAATTATTACTAACAAGGGACACTGGAATTCTAAGACATCAAAATCTAAACATGCAAAAAAATATTTAAAAGATAGGACTGCGCTTGGTAGATTTGGAACTATGGATGAATTAACAGGAATAATTGTTTTTCTATCTTCAGATTATGCATCGTTCTTTCATGGATCAATTATTCATGCAGATGGAGGTCATTCAAAACATTATATGTCAGATACATATTTAAAGTAAATAAATGAAAGTAACAGATAAAATTGCCGAGATATTAAAAAAAAATAATATTAAAAATATTTTTGGTTTGCAGGGTGGAGCTGTTGTACATATTTTTGACTCACTCGAAAAAAAAAAATTTAATGTCACCTATAACCACCACGAACAGTCAGCTGCTTTAGCAGCTGTTGCAAATGCAAAAGTAACAAAAAATATAGGATGCGCGGTTGTTACAACTGGACCAGGAACTACAAATGCAATTACAGGATTGTTAGCTAGCTGGCAAGACTCAGTTCCATTAATTTTTATAAGTGGTCAGGCTCGATCCAATCATGTTTCTTACGGAAAAAAAGTAAGACAAGTGGGAACTCAAGAGGTTAATATTTGTGATATAGTGAGACCAATTACAAAATATACAAAATTTATAAAGAATGCTGATCAAGTTGAATTTGAGTTTAATAAAGCTATTCAGATAGCCAAATCAGGTAGGCCGGGACCAGTCTGGTTAGATATTGCACTTGAGGTTCAGTGGGAAAAAATTAAAAAATCTAAAAAAAAATTCAAATTAAAAAAATTTAAAAATTATAAAAATCAATCTAAATTTAAAAAAGCTATAAAGATGATCAAGAACTCCTCAAAACCTTTGTTTGTGATTGGTTATGGTGTCAGATCATCAAATATAAAAATAGAATCTCTTAAAAAATTTTTTGATTTAAACAACTTACCCTATGTGTTGACTTGGAATTCAGCTGATATAGCTGCTTCAAGTAATGTTAATAATTTAGGTATAATTGGTATGAGCGGACAAAGGGGAGCCAATAAAGCGGTATTTCAGTCAGATTTATTGATTTGTTTAGGAACGCATTTATCAATACCCCACACAACAACACTTTACGACTCCTATGCTTTAAAAGCTAAAAAAATAATTGTTAACATTGATAAAAATCAATTAAAAAATTTAAATATAAAATTTGATTTAAAAATTTTAGACGATGTAGCTAACTTTGTTAATTTTTTAATTAAACAAAAAAATATAAAAAAAAGTAAAAAACTTCATGTAAATAAAAAATATAATTGGTATGATTTTGAAACTAAAATCGTAAATTCAAATAAATTTATAAGAAAATTAACTTCAAAAATTAAATTGAAAAAATGCATTATTGTTGACGGTGGTGGCACAGCACTTTATGCAGGTTTTCAGAGCTCTGTATTATATAATAAAGATAGAATTATTTGCTCCTCAGCAATATCATCTATGGGGACAGGATTAGCGGAAACCATAGGTGTTGCTAAATCACAATTATTTAAACAATTAATTTGTGTTATAGGTGATGGAAGTTTTTTAATGAATTGTCAGGACTTACAGAATATTTATCAAAATAAAATTAATGTAATTATATTAGTGGTTAATAATAATGGATATCTTGCTATCAGACATACACAGAAGGAGTTTTTAAATAAAAAATACTTTGGAACATCCCCAAAGGGCAATTTAACCTTTCCTTCAATTAAAAAAATTGCTTTTGCTTTTAATATTAGATATTTCAAAATAGATAAAATTGGAAATGAAGAGAAAATAATTAATCAACTGAGTAAATTTAAGGGTCCAAAAATTTGTGAGTTGAAAGTTGATGAAAATCAAGACTCATTATTTAAACAGGGTTATAAAAAAAATTTAGATGGAACTTTTTCACCTATGACCTTAGAAGAAATGTATCCATTCGTAAACAAACCAATATCTAATACGAATAATTAAAATGTTATTTAATAAAATTCTAAATATATCTGATTTAAATAAAAGCTTTTATAAAAAAATTAAGAAAAAAAAAGTTGTTTTATGTCATGGTGTCTTTGATATGTTGCATATAGGGCATCTTAATCATTTTGAAGAATCTAAAAAATTTGGAGAAGTTTTAATTGTTTCAATTACAACCGATGAATTTGTTAATAAAGGTCCAAATAGACCAGTATTTAATATTTTGCAGCGAGCAAAGTTATTGTCAGGTCTTAAAGTCATAGATTATGTAATTATAAATAATAAAGCAACAGCCGAGAATATAATCAATCTTATCAAACCTGATTATTACATTAAGGGCAAAGACTATAAAAATAATAAAAAAGATATAACTCAAAATATAATAAAAGAAGTCAATGCAGTTCAAAAAATAGGAGGTAAAATAAAGTATACAAATTCCAAAAAGATAGATTCTTCAAAAATTTTAGATTCATTCGACTTAATATTTACTGATGAGCAAAAAAAAATAATTACTAAAATAAGAAAAATTTTTGATTTTAAATCCTATGAAAAATTTTTATTAAAGTCTGATGAATTAAAAATTTTGGTAATTGGAGATTTAATATTAGATAATTATGTAATGTGTGACCCTTTGAGCAAATCAGGAAAGGGGACATTTTTGACATTTAAGAAAGGAGATGAAAAAAGCTTTTTAGGTGGATCAGGTTTTATAGCAAATCAATTAGCTAATTTTTCAAAGAATGTTGATTTAGTATCAATTATTTCAAATTCTAAAAAAGATTTAAAATTTATACTAAATAAGGCAAATAAAAATATAAAGTTTTATCCGTTTCAAACAAAAGATTCAAAGACAATAAAAAAAACAAGATATGTAGAAAAAGTAGATTATAATAAATTAATTGGAATATATGAGCTTGATAATACTCAAATAGATACACATTTAGAAAATAAAATAATTAACTTCTTAAAAAAAAGAAAAAATTATTACGACCTTATAGTTATTTCTGATTTTGGTCACGGGATAATTTCTAAAAATTTAATAAAAATAATTAACAACACAAAAGCCATAAAGACTATTAATTCACAATTGAATTCTTCAAACCGTGGGAGCAAAGGAATACATAAGTTTAACAAAGCAGACTTTGCAACAATGAATTTAACAGAGCTAACAAGTGATTATGGAGCTATTTTGAAAGATAAAGAAATATTAAATTTAGCAAAACAATTGAAAAAAAAGATTAATCTAAAAAATATAGTAATAACCAGAGGTAAGTCAGGAAGTATTATGCTGAATGAGAAAAATAATAAAATTACTTGTCCTGCTTTTGCTAAAAATAGAGTTGATAAAATAGGAGCTGGAGATGCCTTATTTGCACTGTTTTCTCTTTGTAAAGCGTCTAAATTAGATAATCATGTTTCCTTGTTTTTATCTTCTTTGGCAGCCGGGTATACAGTTGAAAAATTTGGTAATGATCAACCAATGAGCAAAAATGATCTTAATAAAATTCTTTCACATATTATTTAAAGATGAATGTTTTTGATAAATTAAATAAAATAAAAATTTTTCCATACTATTTCTCATCACCATTAAATTTTGCAATAGGAACTGCAGCTGAACAAATTTATATCTCTAATTATGTCGCTAAACAAAAGAAAAAAAAATTGATACTTCTATTTCCAAATTTTTTTAATAAAAAAAAATATCCATTATGTAATAAATATTTTTTTTCAAAAATAGAAACATTTGAAAAAAATTATAAAGATAGATTTTTTTTTTTTATTTTTAATTTTTTTTTCAATATTTTCCTTTTTTTTCAAAATAAAAATTATCCAAGTATAGGTGTTAGGTTATTAGACTTACATAGTGATCAAAATATAAGCGAGGAAGTTAATGTTAACAAATTTTTTAATAAAAATTTTAGTTTACCAACTAAAGATGAATTAAATTTTTATGAAATTTTGAAAAAAAATACAAATTATTCGGAAGGCCAAAAAATTGTTACAATTCATTTTAGAGATGAGATTTATAGAAACGACAAAGGTAGAAGAATGTACCGTAACTCTTCTATAAAAAATTCATATGATGCAATTAAATATTTAATTCAAAAAGGATATTATGTAATTAGAGTAGGAAATTTGTCAAAAGACAAATTTGATTTTAATAATAAAAATTTTCTTGATTATTCTTTTTCAGAATTAATTTCAGAAAAACTAGATCTTTTACTTATTAAAAATTCATCTTTTTTTATTGGAACACAGAGTGGCTTAACAGAAATTGCATATTTATTTAATGTTCCAGTGATGTTATTAAATATGTATCAACTATTTGAGGGTTACCCTAAGAAAAAGTGTGATAGGGGATTATTTAAAAAAATCTTCTTTAAAGAAGAAAAAATTTCTCTCAATGAATTTATGAATTTAAGTCCAATTTATCATAATTCTCTTGTACATAATTTAAAATTTATAAATAATTTGGATTTTCAAGAAAATGAGTCATCTGAAATTACTAGTTCAATTCAAACATTCGAAAGTTTATATTCTTATAATAATCTTGAAAGTCATTCGATGGATCAGCAAAAATTTAATCAAGACCTCAAAAAAAAAATTATTGAAATATATAACTTTAATATTGAAAATATAAATAAAGGATCAAATGTATTAAATCCATCAGAAGAAAGTTTAAAGAATATTAGATACAACTTTTTTTTAAATGGAGCTATGATGAATATTAATTTAAATTAACAATATGAAAAAAAATAAAAAAATTTTAATAACTGGCGCTGATGGTTTTATTGGTTCTCATTTATGTGAATTATTAATTAAAAAAAAATTTGATGTGACTGCTATTTCTTTTTATAATTCATTTGGTTCAAATGGGTGGCTTGACCACATAAATCAAGATATTCAGAATAAAATTAAAATAATATCAGGTGATATAAGAGATAAAGATTTTGTTTCATCTATTGTTAAAGGACAAGATGTAATTTTTAACCTAGCTGCATTAATTGGAATTCCCTATTCTTATAGATCTACGGAGTCATATGTAGATACAAATATTAAGGGTACATTTAATTTATTAAGTGCTTCAAAAACTCAGAAAATAAAAAAAATTATACATATATCAACCAGCGAGGTTTATGGATCTGCACAACAAATTCCTATTACAGAAAAGCATCCTGTTGTTGGTCAATCTCCATATTCTGCATCCAAAATATCAGCAGAGCAACTTTGCATAGCTTATAATAGATCATTTGGATTACCAGTTACTATATTAAGGCCATTCAATGTATTTGGCCCTAGACAATCTACTAGAGCAATTATACCCACAATAATTGGTCAGTACATGAAAAATCAGGAAGTTTTAAATTTAGGGTTAATGACGCCTACTAGAGATTTTAACTATGTAGAGGATACTATTGAGGCTTTTTACAAATGCATAAATGCAAAAAATATATCTGGAGAAATTATTAATATTGGAACTGGAAAAGAATTCTCAATTAAGGTTGTTGCAGATTTAATTGCAAATTATTTTGGAAAAAAAACAAAGGTAAAACTTGAAAAAAAAAGAATAAGACCATCACAAAGTGAAGTCTTAAGGCTATGTTCCTCAACAGTAAAATCTAGAAAGATCCTTAATTGGAAATCGTCAATTAGATCAAAAAATCATTTAAAAATTAAATTGTATAAAACTATAGAATGGTATTTGAAAAATGAAAATTTAATTAAAAATAACTTCAAAGAATATCAAATTTAAATTGAAAAATAACTTTATCAAACATTTTTGCATCAATATTAAAAAAAAATTTCAAAAAACTATTTTTGAATTACACGAACCTTTTTTTCAAAAAAATAATACAAAATTTTTAAATAAAGCTATATCCCAAAAAGAAATTTCTACACACGGTAAGTATACTGAAAAGTTTGAAAAAAAAATATCAAGTTTTACTAAGATAAAATATGTGACAGCAACGAATAGTGGAACTAGTGCTATTCATGTAGCTTTAATTGCATTAGGATTAAAAAGATTTGATGAAGTATTAGTTCCGAATCTCAATTATATTGCTTCAGCAAATTGTGTATTATATTTAGGTGCAATACCGCATTTTATAGATACAAAAGTGGATACACCATTTATTGACATAGAAAAATTAGAGCAATATTTAATCAAAAATACCAAAAAAATTAATGGGATATGCGTAAATATAAAAACAAAAAGAAAAATTCATTCATTAATAACGACGCATATTTTTGGTCATATAGATGAAATATATAGATTGAAAACTTTAGCTAAAAAATTTAATTTAAAGTTGGTAGAGGATGCATCTGAAGCACTAGGTAGTTTTTTTAATAATCAACACGCAGGATCATTTGGGGATATAGGAATAATTAGTTTCAATGGAAATAAAATAATCACTACAGGTGGAGGTGGAGCAGCTGTAACAAACTCCTCTAAACTTTCTAATAAAATTAAAGAATTAACTACTATCTGTAGAAAAAAAAATTCAATAGAGTACGATTATAGTGATCTAGGCTATAACTATAAAATGCCAAGCATTAATGCAGCTTTAGGACTAGAACAAATGAAAAAACTAAATTTTTTTTTAAAGACTAAAAAAAATATTTTTAAAAAATATAGTGAAATTTCAAAAAATTTTGATGATTTTGATTTAATAAAAGAACCAAAAAATTGTAGAAGTAATTATTGGTTACAGGGTATTGTATTAAAAAAAAACTCTTTGAATTATAGAAATCAATTAATTAAATTTATGAATAAAAATGGTATTAAATCAAGACCTGTTTGGAGGTTAATGAGTAAAATTAAATATTTAA
>MDSV01157707.1_pt1 | contig 24140 bp, 11 predicted proteins | sample 810851 | NCBI WGS metagenome assembly MDSV01 (sample SAMN05326640, study PRJNA326480) | marine metagenome | isolation source: seawater | place: Atlantic Ocean: North East | collected 2012 | reverse complement strand
GCCCGCGGCGGGCCGCCTCCGGCCGATCGGGGCGGCGCGGCTCGTCCCCAGGGCGCTGAAGTAATAGATCCACCGGAGTTTTGAAGTAATAGATTCCGCCGGCGAGTTTCTCGTCAGGCACGACGACTCGCGTTCCGTTTCTGCGGCGTGTCAAAATCATACAGTCTCGCGTGTCGTCTCGGCGGCGGCTGCGTGTGCGACGTTCATAAAGCCGCTTTGAACGCGCCGCGGCGAAATCGTGACTTTTCGCTTGCGCGCGCGTATAAAAAAAAACATCGCGCGACGTCGATTCAAAGGCGTGTGTGTTGATATTACAGCGCGAGGGACTCCGAGTGCGTTCGGGGCGCTCTCGCTTTTGACTTTTCCCGGAAACGAAGCGCGTCGAGGGCATCGCAGACGGTGACGCGCTCCCGACGGAAGCCTCCTCCCCGTTCGTCGTCCGTCGTCTACGCGCAGACGTTGAGGTGCCCCTCGGCGGCGATCTCGTCCACGCTGAGCGTCTCGACGTCCCCGGTGGCGTACAGAACCTTCGCCGTGCGCGCGCGCTGGTTCAGAGAAACAACCTCGGCTTTGTACCACATCCCGTCGTCGGGCCAATACAGCTGTGAGCGCGAGAGAGGCGGCGGCGGCAAGACGTCTTGGGTCAGTCTTCGGAAACGCGGACGCGCGAGACGTGAAAGGAAAAATTGAAAGCGCCCCCGTGGGTCGACCGAGCGGGGTGGTTCACCGGCCCTTTCGTCCCTTTCAAAAGAACGAAAAACCCGCGAAAAGCGGCTTTTCTCGCGGGAGAACAGCCAGCTTTGAGTGAGCCGCCGCTTTGTTGGGATGGCGGAAAACGGCTCGGCGCGCGCGTGCCGGACATCGCGCGTACCTCGATCTGGGCGTTGTTCAGGGGCGCCAGGCTCGCGTCGGCTTTCAAGATGAACCCCGGGGAGGGTTTCTTGATCCCCGCGGGATTCAGCGCGCTCGCCGTGGCTTGCTTTTTCGCGGGAGGCTGCGAAGGAGGGAGAGGGCGTTAGGCACACTCACTGGCGCGAAAAACCACATGCGACGGCTTTTCGGGAGAGGCTACAGGTGAGGAGCGAGGCGTACCTGTGCCACGGCGGGGGGCTTTTTGTTCGCCTTTGTGGGCTTCGCAGTCGCCTTGCCGGAGAGGATCTCGTACACCGTGGGAAGCGCGTTGATGCGCTTGAAGAGTTTCTCCCTGCGCGCGCGAACGGGGCGGAGACGGCGTGAGCGGCTTTTCCTCTCTGTGTATTAGGGTCGTTTTCGCGAAACGGGAATTTCGTTCGCGCGCGGTGGATTCGACCCGGGAAACGTACCGCTCCTTCCCGTCGAACTTGGCGCCGTAATAGAACGCCACCGCCATCAGCCACGCGTCGGAGTGCACCGCGACGAGCGCGAGCCAGTCCTTCCTCTGCGAGTGAGGGGTGGGTACGCGGAGTCAGTCTTCGGGCGCGGGGGTGTGGAAGATGCGTGCGAGGGTAAATCAAACAACGAGCAGCGGAAATCTTTGGCACGGCGCGATCCGGGAGAGCGCACCTGCATGCCGTCGCGAGCGAAGTTGATGCCGAGCGCCGGCTCAGGAAGCTCGGGAGGCACCTCTTCCGCGGGGAGCTGCACTTCCCATGTCCCGTCGGGGTTGCCATACAGGCACAGATTCTCCTTGTCGGGATCGGATTGGGCATAGAAGTCGTTTACGTCTGGGAACAAGCAGCGGCGGCGTCAGCGAGCGGCGACAAGCGGGGAGGATGATGTGAACAAGACATTTCGCTGAAAAAAACCGCGCGCCACCAGTCGTGTCGCGCGTGCGCGGGCGATGCCGACCGACGAGGAGGCGGCTTTTTTGGCAAAATCCCGGGAACGAGCGCGGGGCCGGCTTCGACGTCCGACGCGACACGAGCGTGGGTGCCGGATACATACCAGAGGTGAGCGCCTTAATCAACCCCTCGCGGCGGTTCTGGAAGTTATCCGCGACGTCTTCGACCGTCCGTGGAGCCTCCATGGCGACGGTCGCCGGAGAGCGAAGTGGCTTGGTGGCGCATTTTTCGAAGCTTTTTCGAGTGTTCTGAACGACCTGCACGCACGCGCAGAGCCCGATTGCGAATCCAGGGCGAGAGACGAGCTTTTTTTTCTTTTCCCCTCGCAGAGTCTACGGTCTAACGGCACGCGCATCTCGAACGTTTACATCTGGTGCGCGACGAGCGCGTCTTCGCCCAGCTCCCGCCTGCACACCAGGAAGAAGTCCACGCACGCCGCCGCCCACCGTCTGGCGTCCAGCGGCGCGCCGTGTCCCGTGAGCGAACCATCCGCCCCGGGCGCCGATCGAGTCGCCGTGGCGCGGAACGCCTCCCGCGCCGCCGGCGACGCCGGCGCCGCCGCGTCGGGGAACGACGCGTCCGCAAGCGTGTTCGCGAGCCAGGCGTCGACGGCGGAGCCGTACGTGTTGCGCAACGCGCACAGAAACTGCGCGAGCGGGCGCAGGACGTGTCTGGGGGCGTGGTCGGCGCCCGCGAGCAAGCACGCCTTCACGGCGCTCTCGCCGCTCGCCGACGAGAAAAACGCGTCCACGGACCTTTTCCGCCCCGCGCGCCACGTCTCCGACCGCGACGCGACGTCGCCGGGCGCCGCGGCGATGGACAGAAGCGCCGTCGCCGCGCGCACGGCGTCGCGCTCCCGCGTGCTCAGCGCGGCGACCGCGATGGAGAGCGCGGTGTGGCACGCGAGCGGTCCGGGGGTCGAGTTTTGCGAGGTGTTCCCATGCGTCGCGTTCAGGAACACGAACGGCGCGAACGTGGCGACCTTGTGCGCGCACTCGAAGAGCGCGCGCGCCACATCCGCCTTGTCGGCGATGGGGTGCGCGGAGAGGCACGCCGCCGCCGCCTCGACGCACGACGCGAACGCTGGGCAGAACAGCGCGTGCAGTTTTTCGAATTCCGCGCGGTTTTCGTTCGCGGTGTTCGAAAAACAAGCCTCCGCCGCCGTCGCGAACGCGTCCAGGCAGCTCGGGTGGTGGTGCGCGGCGAACGTCGCGGCGAGCGCCTCCAGGACGTGCGGCGCGACAGCCGCGCCTCTGGCTTTGGCGCAGAGCAGCGCCTTCTGATACACCGCGCTTGTCGCGTCGGCGACCGCGGGCACGGACCGCCAGGGCTCGGCGTTGAACTCCGCGAGCGTCGGCCAGGCCTCGCTCAGCGCCGCGAGCGCGGGGTGCTCGATCTCAGAGGTGGACGCGTTCCCCGACGCGGCGGCCCGCCGCGCCGCCGCGTCGAACCCTGGGAACTCCAGGAAACGCAGCGCGCTGGCCAGCAGCTTGAGCTCGGCGGCGAGCGCGCTCGGGATCTCGCCGGTGGCCTTGGCGCGCGCCGCGTGCCGCGCGGCGCGCGCCATGATGGGCGCGGTGAGCCGCTTCGCGTACACCGCAGCCTCGCGCGGGTCCGCCACCGCAGCCACCACGCGCGCCAGGCCCTCCACGACGCCAGCGCGGTCGTCGTCGCCGTCGACGCCGCCGCCGCCGAACGCGCCACCGCCCGCCGGGCCGTCCCCATCGCCCGCGGGCGGCGACTCGGGCAGCGCGCGCTCGGCGGCGTCCAGGAGCCCCCCGACGGTGTCGCGGTTCCGCGCGAACGCGTCCGCGCACTGCGCGCAGAGCGCGTGGAACGCGCCGGAGGCGTGTCTGAACGCCTCGGGCGCCGCTCCGAGCGCGGCGACCAAGTACGCCGCACACGCGCGCGCGACGGCCGCCCCGTCGCCGCGGCCCGCCGTCTGGCCGAGCCAGGGCGCGTACGCGCCCACGACCCGCGCGGCGGCGGCGACCACCAGCGGGTGCGACGCGAACACCGCGCTGGCGGGTGCCGGGTTCGCGCCCTGCGCGTCGCCGATGCGCGTCAGCGTATGCCGCAGGAACGCGTCCGTCGCCTCGCGCTCGCGCGTCTCCGCGGGGGTCTCGCGCTCGCGGTCCGCCGCGCGCGTGCGCGTCGTGCGCCGCTTCGCCGCGCTCGAGGCGGCGCGCGCCAGGAACAAGGCGCTCTCGGCTTGTTGCCAGCTCACCGCGCCGTCCAGCTGGCTCGCGACGAAACCCAGGTAGCCCCCGCCGGCCGCGCCCACCCCGCACATCCCGAAGCAGTTATCCAGCAAATCGACCAGCGTCTGCTCGCGGAAGCGGTGGAACGCGTCGCCGTCCTCGCCCGCCTCGCGCCAGCTCACGAAGCCGGCCGGGAACGCGGCGTGCCTCGCGCACGCCGCCAGCACGCGCTGGAACAGCGGCGCGTGCAGAGCGGGGTGGCGCTCCGTCAGGGAAACGGTGTTCAGCATCAGGAAGTAGTCCGCGGAGTGCTCCATGACGGCGCGCGCGTGCGTCTCCGCGAGAGACAGCACCAGCGAGGTCAGCGCCAGGCACGCCTCCGGCGCCGACGCCGACGCGATGAACGTCGCGTCGCGCTCCGCCATCGCCGTCGCCACTTTGCAGACGTTCCGCGCGAGGTCCTCGCGGTCCTCCGCGTCGGGGCCGACCGCGGCTTGCCCGCTTGCGACGAGCGCCGCGGCGACGCCGACCACGGCGCTGTCGTCCTCCCCCGGGACTGGGCTGGGCGGCGCGCCGTACGCCAGGGCGGCGACGCAAAACTCAGTAGCCGCGTCGGCGGTGGCGGCGTCGTCCGCGCCGAGGCACGCCAACGCGCCCCGCAGCAAACCCCCGCGCGAACTCGCCAGCTGACCCGGGGACAGCACGATCCCCCCTCCCCCGCGTTCGCCGAGCCTGAGCCACGCCAAAGCCGCGTGCAGCGCCGCCGCGCGGAGCGACTCGAACGTCGCGGCGGATCCGGCGTTCGAGTCGCCGGCGCCGCCGGAGGGCGAAACGGAGCACCGCTCGAACACGCGCTCGGCGGTTCCCAGGACGTCCGTCAGGCGGGGCACGAGCGCGTCCACCAGCGCCTGCCTCTCCGCGGCGCTGGCGGCGTCGTTGGTCTCCTCCGCGATCGCAGCCTGCATCTCCAGCGCGAGAGTCACGCCCGCCGGGGCCGCCGACGACGGCGCAGCGGCGAGCGCGAGCGCGCGGTCCACCAGCTCGAACGCCCGCGCCGGGACCGCGCGCGTCGCGGCGGCGGCCATCACCAGGCACAGCCGGCGCGCGGCGAGGCTCGAACCGGGGGCGTTCGCGAGCTGCGACAGGTGCGTACCCACCGCCTCGCAGAACTGCGCGCGGTGGGCCTCCGGCAGCGTCGCCCAGTCGCTCTTGCACTTGCCGTACAGCATGTTGGCGCCGAAGTACTGCACCGCGGGATCGGCCACGCCAAGCAGCGCCAGCGCCGTCTCCCACGCCGCGGGCGTGGACGCGAACTGCACGAGGAACGCGTTCGCTGCCTTCTGCTGTTCAGCATTTTGACCGTACAGGGCCTGGATCGCGGCGTGCACCTCGGAGGTGGACATGCTGGCGCTCCCGCGTCACGCCCCCCGGTCGAATCTCGCGAACGCGCGGCCACTGGGCACCGTGTAGGACGACAGACGGTTCCGCCCGCGCCACCCCGTGCGGAACCTCCTTCGAACCGACCGGCGGCCTCGCGCGTGCCTCCACCTTTTGGGCTCGCCCCGGACCCGGACCGTAACACGCACCCCCCGCTCAGGCGCTCCCGCGTGTCGTGGACTGGCCCGGCGATCGGCGTCGTTGTCGAACACTAGTCGTACACATATGCGAAAAAACGCCGCGCAAGATCGCGAAACGTCGACGTTTGGGATCTTGTACCGAGCGCCGAGTGGTGGTCGGTCAAGTTGTAGAATGTCGGTCATGAGCTCGGTGAAACTCAAGCGTCGAGAAAAATTTAACACTGTACATTTCGTCAGACGCCTATGGGCACGCCGGGAACGGGCATCTGCACCGTCACCGCCCCCCTCCCGAACCGCGCGTCGCACAGGCGCGCGAACGTCTCCCCCGTGGTCCCGTCCGTCCCCAGCAGACCCACGCTCGCGCCCGTCTGCTCGAGCTCGCCGTTGCGCAGCGGGACGACGAGGCGCGGCGTGCCGAGCGTCTCGACGAGATCCGCCGCCGCGCCGCCGCCGGCGACCAGCGCGAACCCGGCGACGTCCACCGACCGCACGGGCGTGACGCAGACGTCCACGCGGCCGCCCACCTGCGCGACGCCGCGGCGCACGGACGCGGCCACGTACGAGCAGTGCGGCTCGTAGTACAGGCGCGCGCCCCTCGCGCCGTCGGCGAGGAAGAAACCGGCTTCTCTTTCGCTCCACGGCGGGCCCACGCTCGCGCCTTCGGCGACGACGACGAGGAGTTTCTCGCGCGCATCGCGTCCGCTCACGGCACGTTCGTCGCTCGCTTCTCGAGTCGTGACTTCGACGCTCGCGTTCGCGCGCAGACCCGTGACGCGCGTGAAACCGAGCGCCTTCGCCACCTCCGCCGCCGCAGGCGAGCCCACCACGGGGATGTGTCTCGGTAACAGACGCAGCGTCGGGCGGTGCGCGTGGTCTTCCCACCCCTGGGACAGGAGGATGACGTCCGCGGTCTTCGCGCGCTCCAGCCACTCGCGCTCTCGCCCCGCGAGGGACGCCTTCGTGCCCTTGTACAGCTCGGGCAGGTCCCAGAACGTCAGGTCCCCCACGAGCCACGGGTCGCACAGCACCTTCACCCCCGACGCCGCGAAAGTAGCGAACCACGAGTTTCCTCCGAGGTACGTGTACTCGCATCCGAGACCCGTGGCTGCCTCGGCGGAGCTCGCGCGCGCGACGCGCGGGCATCGCGCCGCGCGTCGAGCGCCCCGGCGAACCGAAGGCCTCGACGCGACCGCCCCGGCGAGAGACACGCTCGCGGCGGACATCCCGGGGCGCGGCGGACGAGTGACACCTGGATGGAAAGAGGAAACGGTGACGTGTTTTTATGAAAATTACTGCGAGCCCGCGAGCGCCGTGCCTGCGAAGCCCCGCTCGCGCGCGCTCGCTCCCCCGACCGCGCCGTCGCGGCCCTCGCCCCCGCCCGCGTCCGACTCCCACGCTACGGGGCCCATCGGCATCTCGAGCCCGGTCAGGTCGTCGGGGTCGCGCTGCGCGGTGGCGAAGAGCGCCAGCGTCGCCCCCGGGGGGACCCCTGCTTCGCGAAGGGTCTCCGCGTTTTCCAGCTCGAACACCGCCACCGGGGCGGTCGAGGTCGCGCCGTCGCCGTCCGCCGCGTCGTCGCGCCCGTACGTCACGTAGAACAGCGAAATATCCAGCGGGTGGATCGCGAGCTTCTCGAGCGCCAGCAGCTTCACGCGCCACGCCGTGTAGTCGTGGTCCACGACCAGCGAGCACGCGCGGCCGACCGGGTCCAGCCGGGGGAGGTTCGCGGCGGCGCCGCCGCCGCCGCCCTTCGCGCTCGCGCCAGGGCGCGGCGCTTCCCACCACTTCTCCCCGCCCGCGGCGACGACGCGCCCGCGCCGCGCGGTCGACCTCTCGGGCGCGGTGGGCGGTTCGGTGCCTCCGTCTGTGCGTTTTGAAGGTTCGTCTAAACGTGCGCGTTTGGCCCCGATCGCCGCGATCGCCTTGGCGCGGTCGGCGAAGGCGCGCGCGAACGCCGCGGGGGACGTGCGGACGCGTCGCACGGAGACGGGCTGGGAGAAGTATGCCGGTATCGGCGGCGGCGCCGGTGCGGAGGCGAGCGTCTCTTCTTCCCCGAAGGAACGCTCGGTGGGATCGGCGGCGCGGTGTGCGCACGACACGCACACACCCGGCTCGAACGTCCACTCGCGGGACCCACCCGACCGAACGTCTGCGAAGCACCGCGGCGGGCGCGCGCGCCCGCCCAGCACCTCCTCCAGCGCCGCCGCCGCGGAAGCGGGGACGAGTTCCAGCTCGAAAACGCTCGGTCTCGTTCGGGTCCCGTTTTCGCGGCGCCCCGTTCGCGGCTCGCGCAAACGCGGCGCATCGTCGCAGGTGGCATCCCGAATCGTTCCCGCTTCCGCGTTCGATACTCGCACGTCGTCCCCGAAGACGGCGCGCAGACCGCGCGTCCGCTCCGCCTCGAGCGCCGCCAGCGCGAGTGTCCGGTCGTCCGCCGCGCCGGCCCGGTTCGCCGAGGAGAGCGCCGCGGGCCGATACAGCTCGCAAGGCGCGGCGAGCCCCCCGTGCGGGCAGAAGAGCTCGTCCACCGCCTCGCGGAGCGACGAGAGGCTGGGGCGCCACGTGCGCGAAGCGCGACTGTCCGACGCGCCCTTCGCGAACGCGAACGCGCGCCACCGCGCCAGCCACCGCCGCGGGAACGCGCGGAACGACGCGGAGGTTTCGTGTCGGCTCGTTTCGCTCGGTTCGGGTTTTTCGGTTTCGGCGCCTTCGCCGACGGCGCCGGGCTCGGCTTCGAGGCGGACCGCTTCGGGGTCCAGCGGGTCCCGCAGCGCCGCGCACGCCGCGCGATGGATCTCCGCGAGCTCGCGGGTAGAGGACTTGGCCGCGGCAGCCTCGAGCCGCGCGGACACGCACGCGGCGCACGCCTCCGCGGAGGCGAGGTGCAGCGGCCACGGTGCGAGGGACGATTCCACCTCCGGGGGGACCGATCCCCCCGCCGAAGGGTCCGCCGCCGCGGTCGAACGCGCCGGGGTGGGTCCCGTGCCACCCGTGATCTCGACACGGCGCGCCTCCACGTTCGATGCCGGCACCGCGCCCGACGCGGTTCGTGCGGTGCAGCCCCCGCCCCCGCCCCCGCCCCCGCCCCCGGCGCGCGCGGCCGCCGCCCCGGGATCGCCCCCGTCTTGACACGCGGCGTCGTCGTCGGCGTCAATCTCGATCACGCGAGGCTCGGCTTCGCTCGCCCCGGCTTCGTCGGCGGGTGGGTTCTGCACGAGGAACGACCACGTCTCGCGGTCGACCGTCGCGACGTTCGCGTTGGGTTTCAAGTTGCCGTGCGCGCACGTGATGGAAGCGGTCGGGCCTTCTTTCGTCAACGCCCGCGGCGGCGGTCCGCGCCGCCACGAGCGCCACTTTTTCAGCCACGCCGCGGAGATCGCTGCCACGGGGAGGTCCTTTTTCGGGTCCCGGGATCCGCGCAACCCGGGATCCGTACCGGGATCCGCGGGGTCGTCCATCGCGGAGACGCGCTTCTCGCGAGCCCTCGCGCGCTGGAGGCTCTCCCAGGCCTCCAGCCGCTCGCGCGCCGCCGCGCGCGCGGTCACCTCGGCGTCCTCGCCGGCGACCAGCGCCGCGGACGCGCGGAGGCACCGCCGGCAGATCCCCGGCGCGAGCGCGTCCCGAGGGGAGGCTTCGCCCCCCGCCGCACCGGCGGCGGCCACCAGGTCCTCGAAGGCTTCCCTCGAGACGCGCACCGTCGCCTCCGCCTTGTTCGGGTCGACCGCGCCGTGCGCGCAGAGAATGGGGCCCAGGTCCATCGGCCCGGGGTCGTGCGTGTCGCCGCAGAACCGCTCCAGCCACGCGCGCGGCGCGAACCGGTACGCGCCGAGCGCGGCGTTTTCGCATCGGGCGCCGCGGTCCGTCTCGCGCGCGCGCGACGCCGCGTCCTCCTCCTCCGGCTCGTCGTCGGCCCAAGGCACGCGAGGCGGTCTCGCCGTCCCCGCGACTCGCCTGGCGCGCGCTTTGCGGGCCTCGACGCGCTCGCGAGCCTCTTCGACGCGCGACGCGAACGTCGCGACCATCGCCGCCAAAGAATCGTTCTCAGCCGCCACCGCCGCGGCGAGGTCCGCCGGGAGCGCGGCGGCGTCGTTCGCGGCGGCGGAGGCGCGACGGCCAGCCTCTTCGCCGTCGGGGTCCTCCTGAAGAGTCCCCTCGTCGTCCACCCTCCGGTAGACCAGCAAATACGCGTCCGAGGAGGCGTACGACCCGGGGGCGAGCGTTCGGCCGTCCTTGCCCTTGACCGCGGGCTCGCCGAACGGACCGCCGCGCAGCGCGGTGACCTCCTCGTCGTCGAAGCGCCACCACGCGTCGTGGCTCGCGTCGGGCGGCGCTTCGGGTTGGACTTCGGGCGGGCCTTTTTTTCTTTTTTCGTTTCGTTCCGTCGCGTCCGTTCGTCCGCGGTCGCCAGCCCTCACGAGCGCGACGTAGTGCCCGCTCGTGGCGTTCTGCCCGCGATGCAGCAGGATGGATTGCAGCGCGTACCGCTGGGCGTTTCCTCCGGTCGTCCCCGCGACGTCGCCGCTCGCCGCGGCGTCTCGTTCGGCGACGAAGTCGCCCATCCGCACCTGGCCCGGGAACCGAAACGCGTCCGCGCACTTGCGCCGCTCGAACGTCTCGAAGTCGAACACGAACCGCTTCAGCTGGAAAGCCAGGTACCTGGGAAGACGGCGCAGCTTGACCGCGCGCGTGGCGTCAGTCAGAATCCCGCACCGCGCGCACTTGTACTGGTTATCGCCCTCCAATCGCTCGACGGCGAGAAAGTCGCGAAGCGCGTCGAGCAAACCGAAGCGCGCGTCGTCTCCGTCGTTTCCGCGAGCGTCGTCGTCGGCGCCGGCGGCGACGGCGGCGTCGCGTCCCGCCGCGGCGCCGCGTTCCGCCGCGGCGCTGACGTTCAGCTCCAGCTCGTAGAAGTCCACCTCGTTCGAGGACGCCTCGGACGCGCACCCGCACCTGTCGCAGGTCGTGGCGTACGTGTATTGCCCGCGGAAGTGCTCGGCAATACCCGCGCGCGCGCGCGCGTCGCTCGCGCATTCGCTCGCGCAAAAAAGTCGTTCGCTTTTTTTTTCGTCGTCGTCCGCTTCCTTCGCTTCGCCTCCCCCGCGCGGACGCGCCCCGGCCGAGCCGCGCCGCGTCGCGACCCTGTCCAGGTACGCCAGCAGCAGCTTCAGGAACTCCTGCCCGTCCTGCTGCGCGGCGGTCTCCAGCGACAGGGCGTCCGCGAACCGCCGCGGGTCGGCGACGGCGCGGTCGCCGGCGACCATCGACGCGAAGAGGAAACGGAGCGCGGCGGTGGCGTTTTTCTCCGTCCCGCGCGCGGAGGACGAAGCGGCTTCTCCCGCGCCCGAACGCTTCGGAGCGCCGTTCGCGGGCGAGGAGACGGCGAGCGCGCGCTCGTCCGCGCCCGCGGCGCGACGTGGGCTCTCGCCCTGCGCGCATCGCGGAGGCTCCGAGCGCTCGCTCGGGTCGTCCCCGGGGTCCAGCGCCAAGACGCCTTCGCGGATCGACGGGATGGCGAACACGCACTGGATCGCGGCGTTGACGTAGCACGTGTTTCCGAGATTGCGCAGCCCGACGGGCACGGCACGCGACGCCCTCGCCAGCGTCGAGGGGTCCACCCCCACGGCTTCGCGCACCAGCGCGTCCGTGTCGCGGCGCCACAGGCCCGTGCGCCTGAACCCGTCCACCGGGGGGACCAACCCGCACACGCAGTCGACGCGCTTCGGGTTGCCCTTGCAGTTCCGGCCGCATCTGCCGCGGTCACCGCCGGCGAGGAAGAGTCGGAGCGCGCTCGTTTCGTCGAGCTCGCCATCCAGCGCGGCGCGGCGCGCGGCGGCCACCGCGGGGTCATCCGCGCGCCGCGCCTTCGCCGCGCGCGGAGACGCGCGCGCCGCGCCCCCGCGTTTCCCCGCCATGCGCCCCAGCGCGTCCCGATGTGACGCGAAGACCCGACGTCGCGTCTCGCGGGTGGTTTCGAGAACCGAGAAAGGAGGTGACTCCCAGCGTAAACGTCGTGTTCCGGTCACGCTCGAAGAGGCGTTTTCACTAAAAAGAAGCTCGCGCGCCGCGTCAGTCCTGGTCCATCTTCTCCCCCGCGAGGCGGTCCTCAGGCGCTCGGCCCGCCTTCCACAGCTTCAGGGTCCGATCGTGGCCCACGGTGACGCACGCGCCCGCCCCCGGCGCGACGTCCACCGCGGCGACGCGCGAGGCGTGCCCGCGGAGGCGCCGGCGCAGGGCAAAGTCAGCGCCGCTCCACGCCTTGGCGTCCCCGTCGTGCGAGGCGGTCACCAAGCACCCCCCGCTCGTCGGCTCGTAGCGCACGCCGGTCACGGACTTGGCGTGCGCTGGCAAGGTGTACAGGCACCCCTTCACGTTCCGCAGGTCCCACACCTTGACGGTGTGGTCCTCCGACCCGGTCGCCACGTGCGCGCCGTTGGGAGAGAAGTCCGCGCACAACACACCCTTGGCGTGGCCGCGCAGGTTGAGCACGTTGGCGCCCGACCGCTGGTCCCACAGCCGGCCGTGCGCCTCGAGGCCCACCGAGCACGCCAGGCTGCCGTCCGGGTGGAAGCGCACGTCGTACACCGCGCGGCTGTGGCCCTCCTGGCACAGGAGCTCGGCGCCCGTCTCGCAGTCCCACAGGCGCCAGGTCTTGTCGAAGCCGGCGGTGGCGAGGAACGCGCCCGACGGGAAGAAGGACGCGCGGCCGCACCGACCGACGTGCCCGCGCATCGCGCGCAGCAGTTTCCCGGACGCGCTCCAGAGGCACGCCACCCCGTCCGCGGACGCGGTCGCCATGAACGAAGTCGTGGCCTGCTCTTTGTCATCGAGCGCCTCGAGCAGCCGCGCCTCCGTCGCCGACGGGTGCAGGTCGGCGCCGGTGACCCGCTCCTCCGACGCGCGCACGGCGAGACGCCGCTCGCACCGCTCGGCGCTCCACAGCTTCACGGCGCCGGTCCACGACGCGGAGAGGATCAGCGCGCCTCCGTCCGCGCGCGAGAAGCGGACATCGCACAGAGGCCGGTCGTCCCCGACCACAGAAGCCTCCGTCTCCAGGAACGCCGCGCGCCGCGCGTCCGCGTCCAGCGAAGCGAGCGCCGCCGCCGCGCCCTCCGGGTCCGAAGGGTCCGACGCGCCGGCGCGAATCTCGCCAAGCCGCTTCAGCCGGGCCGCCGCTCGCGGCATCGAGAACGCCGCGATGGCCAGGCGCGCGGCGGCGAGCTCGGCGCTGCCCTCCGTGTAGAATACCTCCTTCTGCGCCACAGCCTGCGACTCGGGAACCACGCCCGCGTCCTCGGGCACGGGCAACGCGCCTCCGTCCGCCGCGTCCAGTTTGGCGAGGAGCCTGCGAAGGCGGTCCCTGCGATCGCCAGGCCCCTCCCCGAACAGCGTCACGGGCTCGCCGTGCTGCCGCAGCTGCGCGCGCACCTCGCCGTCGTCCGTGGTCACCGCGATGGCCCTCTGTCTGCGTCGGCTCTCCAGCTCGCGCATGAGCTCCTCCTGTCGCTCGCGGGTCTGCTCGCTGCCGTCGCTGAGCGCGAAGCGGTCGCCCACCGCGCCTCCCGCGATGTGGATGTTGCCCTTCGCCATGCCCTCCACGAGCGCGGCGCGATCGGGACCGCCGATCTCGCCGAAGCGCACACGGGCACCAGGGAGGGCGATGCCATCTTCGTCCGCGTCCGCCATATTCGCTCGGCCGAGCCAGGCGTCAGGCACGCGCAACCCTAAATGGACCCCCTTCAAAATGTCGAGATGGCACCGGCGACCTCACCGCCGCGCGCGAAAGTCGGAAGCGAACGTGCAGAGTCAGCACGTCGATACACATTTCGCAACTTCCTCGGCACAACGACGCGCGCTCCGCACGCGGTCGTGAACGCGAGAGACGCCGCTCGCGATGACAACGATGCTCTCTTCTTCGTGTGCGACGGTGGCGGTCGCGCGCCCGCGGCGAACGATCGCGCGTCGCGTCTTGACGGCACCTCGTTTCCCGTTCGACCGAAACGGGGGGGCGATGACCCGAACGAAAATACCCACCGCGCGCCGACGCGCCGTCGCCTCCGCCGCGGCGGACGACAAGGGCGTGACCATGCTCAACACGACGGACGAGCTGGAGTCCCTGCTTGCGACCGCCAAGGCGGAGAAGCGCAAGGTCGTGCTCAACGTGAGCAGCAGCAAGTGCGGTCCGTGTAAGCTGCTGCTGCCCACGCTGCAGGCGTACGCGGAGAAGTATCTCGAGGTGTCCTTCGCGAGGTTCTACTTCGACTCGGACGACTCGCTCCGGGAGTTGGTCAAGGAGTGGTCCGTGCAGGGCGTGCCATCGTACCGCCTGTACGACGAGAAGGGGGAGATGACGAAGCAGTTCGCCACGGGAACGCCCACCAAGCTGGGGAACACGCTGTATCTGTTCCTCAGTTGAGCGGCGAGCGCGCCGTCGCGAGAGTCGGCCGAAAGCGTCGACGCGGCGACGGAAGTCGCGGTAACTATGTCATACTACTAGGTACGAGTGAGTCGTATCGTCGATAACGCGGACCGCTCGAGTCTGTCTACGCGCGCCCCACGTCACATCGACGCATGTCAAAAATCATCATCCAGGGGTCCGTCCGATTCGGGCGCCTCCAGGTCCCGGGCCTTCGCCTCCAGCTCGCCGGCGAGCCACCTCTCGTTCGAGTCGAGCGCCGCGGCGACGGCGATGGCGCGCGCCGCCGCGCCCCGGGCGACGGTCTCGCCGCCGTCGCCGCCGTCCTCGCCGCCGGACGACAGTTCGTCCTTGACACCCTCCAGCCAGCGCGCCGTCGCCGCCAACGCGGCGGCGACGGATTCCGACTCTTCCGGTCCCGCGGACACGCCGGCGGCGACAGCCGCGACCGCGCCGGAGCCGAGGTCGCTCGCGCCGGCGGAATCGTCGCCTCGGTCCGCGAAGGACAACGCGCGCGATTTCAACCGCGTCGTTTTTGGTTTCGTCTTCTCGTCATCCTCCTCCCAGTCCCGCTTCATCTTCTCCAGGCTCTCCTGCCGCCTGATGCGCGCGCCGTCGAGGGGCGACGTCGGCACGGACACCGAGAGCGACCCTCCGCGTCTCGCCTCGCGCAGGGGGCTCCTCATCGAACGCGAAACGGGCGCCTCGGACTGGGGCGTGACGGGCGCGGAAGGCTGCGCTTTCGGCCCGCGGTCTGGCGTCGAGGGGACGGACGCCGAAGCGCCGGCGGCGTCTGCGTCTTCGCCTTTTTCGCCGTCAGCGCGTCCGTCGCGCTCCGGCGGGACCCCCGCGTTCATCGCCGCGAACCGTCTGATACCGTCCAGCTCCGCGCGCACGCGCGCGTCCCGCGCGCGATCCTCCTCGGCGGCGCGCTCGCGCGCCTCGGGCGTCAGGAACGCCCAGCGCCCAAACTCGCTCGCCGCCGTGACGTACGAGCCCCAGCGCATGGGCGCCGACGCGCGCACCTCCACGCGCTCGCCGTCCGGCAACAGCAGCCGCGCCGCGCGCCGGTCGCGGCGCAGCTCCAGCAGCGTGCGGTCGGCGAACTTCACGCGCACTCTGCCGTCCGCGTACGCCGTGAACGCCGCGAACGAGCCCTCGCCCGCGCTCTCCTCGACGATCTCCGCGGACAAAACGGACCACGGGTCGGGGTCGCGCGCCCACGCCGCGGCGTCCGAGTCGGTGGTCGCGCCGCGCCCGAAGGCGACGCCGGCGTCCGCGTCCGCGCGACGACCGAAGTTTTCGCATATCGTCTCCGAGTCCGCGGCGGGCGCGGCGGCGGCGGCGCGGAGCGCCGCGACGCGCGCCGCGAAGCGCCCGAGGGGCACGCGCCGCGAGCGCGGCCCGACGCCTTCTTCGCCGCCGGCGTCGCGACCGCCACCTTCATCTCCGCCCTTCGCAGAGGGACCCTGGCTGGCCTCGAACTCGCCACCTGCCCGCGCCGCCTGGAACGCGACGCCGGCGCGCCCCGCCGGCGCGACGCGCGCGGGCACGGCGTCGACGGCGTACATCTTCGCCGCCGCCGCGCCCTCGGGCTCGTCCGGGACGTGCACGACGAACTTCGCGGCGTGCGCGGAGACGAGTGCGTCCCCGTCGGCGTCCAGCACGGAGACCACTTCGACCCACGGCCCGGTGGGTTTATCCACGGTGCCTATGGGGGTCACGGAGCGCGCCGATCCCGAACGCACCGCGAAGCTCGTCTGGCCGGGCGCGCGCTCCACCGTCGGCCGGCGGCGAGAAACGTACTTCTCGGCGCCGGCCTCGCCGCCGCCGCGGTCGCCCCGCGCATCCGGGTACCCCACCACCGCGGGCGAGCTCCACCAGGGCTTTTCGTTCTCGTCGCCCTCGTCCACCCACAACCCGTGCGACAGACCGACGCCGCGGGGCAGCGCCGTCGCCGAGACGGGAAGCGTGGTGACGCTCCCGGCGCGCTCTCGCGTCGTCGAGTCGATTTTAACGGTTTTCGGACCGTTTTTCATCTTCTCCGCGTTTTCCTGTCCGTCCCCGTCGCTCCCCGCCTCCCCGTACACGGCGCGCGTGAGAAGCGCGACCGGGAACCGCCACCGCGCGGGACACGCGTCCGCGCAGAACGTCTGCGTGTGCCACACGTAGTCGTGCGCCAGGCGGCGCGCGGGGGGCGTATCGCCGTCCTCCGCGTCGCCGGCGTTCGATCGAGCGTCGGCGCTCGGAGACGGGAGCTCCTTCACCGCGAACAGGAGGGGGTACGTGACGCGCGCGACGAGGCCGTGCGCGGAGAGCACGACGCGGGCGATGCCGTCGGTGGACTCCAGCGCCGCCCCACCGCCTTCCAAACGAGTCAGGAAGCCGGAGCGCTCGGCGTCCTCGGCGTCCAGGCTCCAGGACGCGTACCGCGCGCGCGCGGAAGCGCGGAAGCGTGGATCGGTCTTCGTTTTTCCAGGTCGATCGGCGGCGTCTCCGTCGTCGTCGTCGACGCCGAGCTTGGCGATCGCGGGGGGCAGAAACGGAATGTCCGCGTGCGCGTTGCGGAACTCAAGCGCGGAACGGAGCTTGCGCGCGAAGCGCGTCACCGCGAACTCGCTGAGCTGCCGCAAAGTCTCGCCCTCGGAAGTGGTGACCGTGAACGCCGAGCCCGTGGCGTCCAGCCGGAGCACGGTGTTGTCCCTGAAGTTCACCTTGACGCACCCATCCTCCAGGAGCACCGCGCGAAGCACGTCGGGCACCGCGCGGGGGTCTACCAGGGGGGTGAGGCCCAGAGACGCAAGCGAGGGGGCCTGGTCGGTCTGCGTCGGCGAGGAAGGGGGCACGTAGTGCCGCGCGTACGTGAAGTGCATCCTCTTGGACGCGGCGAGCGCATCGTCCGCCTCGGCGCGCGCCGCGGACGTCGAGGGGACGTCCCGCGACAGCGCGTCGGTATCAGTCGCCATCAGCGACGTGGAGGATACCTCTCGAGGAGCCCCGCGCGCCGCGACCGCCGCCCTCAGACTCCGCCGCGCTCGTGCGCGGGCCAGTCTGCGGACTCGGATTTCAAAAAGGAGCGGCCTTGACTGCTTGACTGGACGCTGGAGTCGAGGTCGAATTTTTTTGAAGCGTCGCGGTTTCGTCTCGAAACGCGCGTTCGAGACGCGACGCGTAGCGTCGGGTCGCGTTTTGTTGTACACTCGCACGCGTTTACAAAGTCGAGAAGGCTTCGTAGCTACTGCAGGCACTCGTTCGCGATTTCCGCGACCCTTAAAGCACCCCGCCCCCCCCTTCTCATCACGCCTCGTTTTCGTCATCGACCCGTTGGTACGCGCCGCGCCCGCCCGCGCTTCCGACCAGACTCGCCTCGATCTCCTCCAGCGTCTTGCCCTTGGTCTCGGGGAGGAACCAGTACGTGAGCGCGAACTGCGTCGCGCTCATGCACGCGAAGAACGCGAAAGCGCCGCCCACGGTGAGCCACTCGGTGAGCGTCAGGAACGTCATAGCCACCGTCCCGCTCGTCAGCCGGTTCAGCGCCATGCTGAACGCCGTGCCCTTCGAGCGCACCTGGATCGGGAAGATCTCGCTCGTCACCACCCACGTCACGGGGCCGACGCCCAGCGAGAAGCTCATCATGAACAGGCACAGCGCCGCGAGCGTGATGCCCGCGGTCGCGCCGCCCGCGGTCCCCACGTGTCCCAGGCACCAGGACAGAAGCGCGAGCGACGCGGTGACCGCGCCCACCGAGCTGAGCAGCATCACGCGGCGCCCGTACACGTCCACCGAAAACTGCCCGACGACGATGCAGATGGTCTTGCACACGCCGACGAGCGCCGCCGCCTGCAGCTGCGAGTGCTCGCTCTTGACGCCCGCCGCCGCGAGAACCTGCGGGACGTAGTACACGGCAGCCTCGGACCCGTTGGCCTGCTGGAAGAAAGCGGTGCCCGCGCCGATGAGCAGCGCGCGCCGCGGCGCCGGCTCGAAGAACAGCGCGCGCCACCCCGTGTTTCTCCTCGGCGCGAACGAGCCGACGCCCTCGCCCGCCGCCGAGATGGACACGCGGTGCTGCTCCTGCTGCGCCGCAAGCACCTGCTTGATGTCCGCGAGCGCGGGCCCGGCGGCGTCCGCGCCGCAGGTCCTCACCAGCACCTCGCGCGCCAGCGCCTCCTTCCCCGGGGACCCGTCGCGCAGGAGCCACCGCGGGCTCTCCGGGAGCTTGGGCACGAGCCACGCGTACGTCAGGAGAGTGGGGATGGTTGGAAGGATCATGAGCCCGCGCCACCGCGGCGAGTCCTTGAGGTGCTCCATGGCGAGGTTCGCAATGTACCCAGAGAGCAGGCCGATGTTGATAGAGATCTCGAACATGGAGACGAGCACGCCGCGCCACGCCGGGGGGGAGATCTCGGCAATGTACTGCGGGCAGATGGCGAAGCCGAGGCCGACGCCGAGCCCACAGACGAGCCGCCCGAAAAACACCGACGTGAAGGATCCCGAGAGCGCGATGACGAACATGCCGATGGCGTACAGCACCATCGCGAACTTGACGCACTTCACGGCGCCGTGCCTGTTGTACACGACACCACCCCCGATCGCGCCGATCGCGCTGATGAAGTTAAGGCAGCCCACCGCGACCTCCTCCTGCGACGACGTGAAGTCCAGATCGCGGGACATGGGGAGCAGCGCGCCCGCCATGACGCCGATGTCGTACCCGAGCAGCGCGGCGAAGATGGAGACCGTGCACACGGACTGGATGGCGAGCCACTCCAGCGTGCCTTTGCCCTCGTCGCCATCCCGGAGGCTCATTTCGGGGTCCGCTCGGTCGGAGATGCAGAACGCGTCCGACGTGGCTCGCGCGCGATCGGCGTCGTTCGCGCGTTGTTGCGCGGGAGTATTCAAAGCCGACGCCTCCACCTCCAGAGGGGGTGTTGACGCGCCTGATCCCCCTCCCGAACGTTGGCGGTTGTGCATTCACCGGCGTCCCGAGCGGAGGGCGTGACGCGCGCCGCCGTCCCGCGACCCGCGAACGGAACCGAGCCGCGTCCGCGCGGTCCTCGCAGTGCGGTGGGTGTTCCGTCCGAGAGAACGTGACGCGACTGTTGTTCAGATGCGCGTTTGGCGCCAAATACAACGATCGAATGAATCCGCGCGCGCTGCCGAAAAGATTTGTCGCGCATCGCGCGAGCGCCGGGTCGAGCCTGTAGCTATCTAGTCTATGATATCGCGCCGCTCTCGCGCTCTCCTCGTCTCGTTCCGCTTCACCCCTCCACCAGGACGTCCGCGAGCACGCCCAGCACGTCGTTGGGCGTGATCATCGCGACGGGCCTGCGTTCCGCGTCGCAGACGTACACGTGGTGCACGCGCCGCGCGACCATGCGTTCGACGACGTCGCGCACTGTCTCCGTCGCCAGGCATGTCGCCGGGTGCTCGCGCTCGCCGGCGCCGCGCGCGTCTTCGAGAAAGTCTCGGACGTCGCTCGCCAACGAGTCGAGCCGCTCGGGGGTGAGCCCTCGCAGGTCGCTCGCGGAGACGTTCGCGACCAGCGCGCCGGTAGCGTCGCACACGCCCAGGGCGGAGACGCGCTCGAAGTGCATGCGCGCGAACGCGTCGATGGCTTTGGTCTCGCCGGCGACGATGCGGCGAACGTCTTCGGGGGCGTTTTTTTTTCTTTTTGCAGAGAGCAACGCGTCGGCGACGGGGAGCGACAGAAAAGCCGACGCGTTCGCGTCGCCGCGGCGGTCCCACAGGAACCGCACCAGGTCACTCTGCGAGATCACCTCAAACTTGGAGACGTCCGAAATACGGCTTCCGTCGTCGAACGCCGGGTCCCAGTCGTACACGCCGACGCGGTGGTTGGACGCGAGCGCGCCAGCGGCGGCGCTCGGCCGCAGCCGCGGCTCGGCAATCGGATGCATGAACGCGGCGCTGATCACGGCGAGGAGCGACGCCTGCGCGTAGCCCCGGAAGATGCCTTCGCCGTCGCCTCTGTCGCTTTCCGGGAAATCGGCGCGCGCGGCTCTGAGCGTGCGCGTGAAAGTGCCTTCGCCGAGCGTGCTCTGCAGCTGCTCGAGGAGCGAGGCGTCGTCCGCCGCCGCGTACATCTCCCCGCGAAGCGAGCCGGGATACAGACCCACGGTTTCGTTGGCTCGGTTCTGGGGAAGGCTCGGTCGCTCGTGGCCGTATCCCGTTCCGTGCTCGCGCTCGAGCCACCGGCACGCGCGGCTCACGAACAGCCCGAGGATCTCGCCGACGTCCACGAAACCAATGAACTTGCCGGTGGTGCGCTCGATGATGGGGGCGGACAGGATGTTGTGCTTCGCGAGGACGCGGAGTATGTCCCCGAGGGGCTCGCCGGGGTCGACGGTCACCGCTTTGGGGAAAGGGCGCGCCGAGCGAGCGCGCCACTCCAAGTACTGCGCCACGGTCCACGACGACAGGAGCTCGCGCGCGCGCGAGATGGCGCGGGTCACGGCGGGGTTCTCGGGCGCGGTCGGGGGGTTCTCGATGCGCGACATGTCGGAGGCGCGGCGGGGGAAGTGCCGCGGAAGGCGGAGTGTGGCATACTTTCGTAGCTATGATAGTCTAACTTATCTCGTGTCGGAGGAGCCGAAAAGCGAAAAGCGTCTCATCTTTCACAAGCCAGCGCGGCGGCTCGGTTCCAGAACGCCTCGTCGTCCTTCTCGTCTCCGAACCGCGGACGCGTCCAGTGCGCCTCGCGCGGTCTCGACGAAGAAGCGGCTTCCGCCGCGGCGACAAACAACGCGTCTTCGTCGTCGTCCGAGCCGATTCGGGGCGGCGACCAACTTCCCTTTGCGTCCGCGTCTTCGGCCACCTTCCCCGCCGCGTCGCCGATTTTCGCGTCCGCGCCGTCCGCCAGCCGGTGGAACGCCACGGCTTCCGCGAGCAGCGAGTCGGGCAAGGGCCGGAAACACCCCCTGAACCCGCGGCAGTCCGGGTCGTGGCACCTCTGATAGTACGCGCCCTCCCTGAAGTCCACCGTGAACGAAACGTTGTTGCTCTTGTGCGCGCGCTCGGCGTTCTCGCAGAAGCGGTTCCCCTGCATGTGCAGGGTCGCCAGGCCCAGGCCGGGCGACGCCGACCACGCGCGCACCGAAGCGCCCGCGCACCCGGCGGGCGACCACGCGTCGAAGTCGGCGCACACGAATCGTGCCGTTTCCCGAACGGGACACGTGTCATATGATGACGCGTCCGAGAGCTTGGACGGTTTGTTTGAGTCGTCGCCGCCCAAGCCGTATCCCGACAACGCCGCCAACCCGCCGTCTCCTCGCGCGCGTCCCTTTCCGAACCCGTACGGCCCGGGGGCGCCCACGCCGGGGTACTCGAGCAAACGCGTCTTCCCTTTCCCTCGCTCCACGCCCGTTCGCCCTTCCCCGCCGTAAATCGTCTTGGTTGTATCTTCACCAGCGCCGATCAGGTCCGCTGGCTCGCTCACCAAGCACGCCTTGAACGTCTCGAGGCACGCCAGCGTCGCCGGTTTCGCCGCGCCGCGCGCCTCCGCCGCGGAGGCGGCGAGGAACCGGCCCGCGGGGAGCAGTCTGTGCGTCTTCCCGTTTTTCGAGGACAAGTACAGGCGGAACGCGCGGTTACGGGTGTACACGCCGAGATCGACGAAGGAGACGTCCCTTGGCGCGTCCGGAAGCGCGTTTCCTCGGCGCACGAACAGGGCGTCGCAGTCAGGATCCGAGCCTCGCCGGGACGACGCGTCCGAGTGGAGGCGCCGCACGAACTCGCCGCAGTGCGCGGCGGAGGCGAAGGCCGCGCCCGGGAGCCGAAACACGAGGTGCCTGCTGAACTTTTTCCGCGTCTCCTCGCTCCCCGTGGACTTCAGAACCACGACACAGGCCTTCGGGTCCAGCGGCTCGATCGAGCCGTTCGCCTCGACGCCCACGCCGTGCTCGCTGGCGAGCCGCGCCAGGGTGAGTCTCACGAGCGCGTCGACGGCGCGCGCGCCGTCCGCGTCCGGGTTGGACTCGGTGGAGAACTCGAGGTCGTAATACAGGCGGCACGGCGTGTCCGCGCGGATCAGCTCGTAGTGGTGCCTGTGGTCCGTCTGGAGCGCCTCGTACCGCGACCAGAACGCCCCGAGCGACGCTGCCACGAACGCGCGGCGCCCGTCGCCGTGCCGCTCGAGGGAGAAGTACCGCATCTTGGGGGGCTCCGGCGGCGGAACGAAAACGTTCGCGGAGGAAAATCGTTCGCGTCCGCGCGCCTCGCGGAACGCGGCTTCGCGCGCGTCCCCCCACTCGAACGCGAACTGCTGCCTCGGGAACTCGCGGTACCACGTGGTTACGTCCAGCGGGTCCTCGGGATGAGGGTACTCGCGAGTCTCCGGCGCGACCGATGCCGACGCCTTTGCCGACGCCTTAGCGCGCGACTTGGTCCGGTTGACTTTTTTCCGCACCCACGCGTCTCGCAGGCGCTCCGTCGCGCCGGCGAAGCCGATCGAAGGATCGACGGCGTAGAAGTCCGTGTCCTCCGCGGGAGACGGGGAGGGGGCGCGCTCGGGGCGCGCGCTAGTCTCGGGTTCGCGCCACGATCCCTCCAGGCGACGACGCACGCGCGCTCGGCGCGCTTCCTCGGTCTCGTCGGCGTCCTCGCCGTCGCCTTCCGACGTTTCCCGCGCCATCTCCACGACCGAGGCCCACGAGACAGAACCTTTTGACTCCGGGTCCGGGCGCGGGCGTTCCAGCCGAGGCGCCGCGAAACGCGAGCCGCGCGCGACGATACCGACCCCGCGCGCTCGCGAGTCACCCCGCGAGCGGCGCCAGCGCGGCCCCGCGCGCGCAAGAGTGTGTGCCTTGTCGAATTCGAATCTCGTACACGGGTGTGCCTACCTCGCACCTATGTGTATCGGATGCCAATATTTGTCTTGCACGTGGACGATTCGGTGACCGACCGTCTCCGCTCGTCGAAGGCGCGTCTTGGGCTGGACGTTTCGTTCCTATTGCTAATGGATAGCGAGCTAGACTACACGACGGCACGAATACCTTCCCACGTCACAGCTGCGAGACGCTCCGTGCTCGATTACCGTGTCTTTGCCCTGCGGAACGCGAGGATAGAGTTGGACGAAGGGTGAGTCGCGCGCGGGCGGGAACGCGCGTCGGTCCGGGCGAAAAAAAGCAAACCCCCTCGACCGTCTGCGGACGACGCCCGTCGCCACATCCCTCAGAATAGAAGAATGTGTGTTTAGTGAGATCACAGAGTTTCATAGCAGATCTTGATATGTTTTCCTCACGGGAACCGGCGACGGGCGTCGCGTGTGGACCGAGGAGATGTCTCAGATGTCGCACTCAATTATGGATGTCGTGGCCAATTCTCCGAGGAGAGGCGTCGACACATGGAAGATGGCGCGAAACTATCGCGAGCCTTAATTATGCCGTTCCCGATTAGAGCGGGAGGGCGACTCAATGCTCGCGTCCGCGTTCGGTCTTCCCCACGAAAAATCCCCGTTCGTCACCCGCGCGCCTCGGATTCTAAGTTCTTATCTTCGCACAAGTAATTACTCAAGCGCTCATTTGACACGCATGAATGATATTGTGAAGGTATCGTCCTCGGCGACAGGTTCGGCGAGAGGCGTCGCGGGAGACCGCGGCGTCGGTCCGGTTAAAAAAGCGAAAAACGGTTGTGGAACGCGCATCAGGTCCGGACTTCACCCCGACGTTACTCGGTAGGCCCGAACAGACATGGCGTTCGTTCGTCTGCGCAGCAACTAAGTCACGAGAGCACATGTTCGACGCGACTGCACCAGGATTTGACGGCCCGGCGGGTTGCCCCACGCAGTCGCGCATTCGTTTCCGCCGGCTTTGGCTGCGCTGTTCTTTGTTTTCGAGCCGAGAAAAGAAAAACCAAAAACGCGCGCCGCCGTACCCAGACGCGAAACGTGTCTGTCAAGGCTGAATGTGGTCAACACTGAGTTTCAGCTTCGTCATCTAATTATTTGGTCAAGTATCGTCATCCACGTTTCGTCCGAGTCGGCGACGCGAGCGGGCGGGCGACGCGACGAGAAAGAGAGCGTCGTTACCGACGCCGGAGGCGGCGCGGCGCGTACCTCGCGCGGACGGCGAGTCCGACTGGCGATTTCGTCGCGGCTCGCCGTCGTAGGAACGGCTCG
>MDSV01163568.1_pt1 | contig 24145 bp, 24 predicted proteins | sample 810851 | NCBI WGS metagenome assembly MDSV01 (sample SAMN05326640, study PRJNA326480) | marine metagenome | isolation source: seawater | place: Atlantic Ocean: North East | collected 2012 | reverse complement strand
TCATCTTTCAAGTAGTGAAATTGCATTTTGTCAATTTATTAACAAAGATCTAATGAAACTTTTTGATTATAAAATTTCAAAAAAACATAAAGATTGGGACAAACTTCTACCCACAATATTTAATGATAATAAAATTCACAGTTATTTCAAAAAATGGGTATTAATTAATGAGGGTATACAAGAATTCCCTAACAATCCTTTAGATCCTAGAAATTGGGAAGAAAACAATAAATAATAACCTATTCATTATAGTAAGTACTCTTAACTGTATTTTTTGCCACGTCCATTGTTGAAACACTTGTAATTCCGTAACTGTTATTTGTTGCGACCCCAATTGATTCAATTGCATTTAATGGCATAGTTTCTTCATCAAATGTGTAAGACCATTCTTTAAACGGTGATTGAAAATCTAAGTTATCATGAAAATACTGCCCGGTGACTGTCTTAATAGCAAAAAACGGTTGTGGCCCAAAAGTAGGTGTTGAGGAAATAATCTTTAGAGTATGTGCATTTTCACTGTTTTTATAAATTTCCAAAGAAAGCTCACATTTATCTTTTTTTTCAAGTCTCATAGCTTTTCTCATGGCATCCACACCTTCACAATAAATAAATTCAACTTCTTCATAATCTTTAGAAACTTTAGTTAACAAGCGATGTGCTTCTTTTACATCTACTCTTAAATCTCTAAAATCATGATTTGCAAATGACAATATAACATTCTTATTTTTTCTTGATTCATCAAATGCTCTTCTTACTTCTTTTTCATCCATTAAGTATGCTCTTGTACCAATGTTAAGACATCTAGCAATTATTCTTCTACAGTTTCCAACTTTTTGATAGTCATCATGATCTGGGTGATACGGCTCCCAAGTAATTGGTGCTCTTCTCCAGTCACCTGATCTTCCTGCAGAAAAATCAAATTGCTGACTATCTTCTTTTGATGGTTCCATAGATAATGTAGCATAATCAAACGGAATAAATTGTTCTAGAAACCAATGACTATCAGGTCTGTTGACCTGAAATCCTGGTCTATTTACAGCAGGGAACCAATTCCTATCTATAATTCTCCTTGATAAGACTTGAAATAATTTATCCGTAGGTCCTAACCATCTTGTGGCACATAAATGGGCGTGCTTTAACATCGGGTGTGGATGATAATGAAATTGAAAACCATCTTGTGAACTATTTGTGTCTTTTAAAATTCTCTTATATTCATCAAAAATATTATGGTAGCCCATATCTCTTCTTCTTGGATTAATTTCATAATCCACATGATCAACACAATGCCAGTTGTATATCCACCCATTGCCAGCAGAGTCTTTGAATTTATTTCTGAACTCCGTTGATAGACAGTCCTGAAGCATATTTTCTACTTTATCCCAAGTATTGTTATAATTTAATAAATGAGGATTTAGTGTCATCTTTACTGAGTCTTCTATGCCATTAAGTTTAATCTTTCCTTCTTGTAAATCTTGTAGATTTTTTTTTGTAGGTTCTAATTCAATATGAAAAATATGTTTAATTCTCTCAAACGTTGCCTCAAGAGACTCATGTAAAGGGCCCTCGGAGTCTATACAATGTACAACATAAACTTTTTTCATTTTAAATTTTCTATAATTTTAATCTATTTTTTAGTTAGTAATAATCTTGCAATTTTTAAGTCTGATAGATCATCAATATCTAAACTATATTTTTGGTCAAACCTATACATAGATGAGTTATTTTCAACAATAAACGAATTGTATTTCATCAAAAAGCTCGTCTTTGCTAGATAAAAACTCCCATCAATAAAGTAATAATTACTTTCATATTCTTGTCTTCTAAAAAATTTTTTTTTTGATTTTACTAAATAAGTCCATTTTTTATTTGAAAAATTAACGCATTCCCTTGGATGCTCTTTCATTTTAACTACACCAACAAGCGATTTTTGTTTTTTTTTTATAAACTGTTTTATAGCTTTATTTATTTGAATTATATCTCTTATGGGAGATGTTGGCTGAAACAACAAAACTGCATCAGGTATGTAATTCATATTTTTTTTAAGCCAATTTAAAGAATGAAATACTGTATCAATAATTTTACTTTTATCTTTTGATAAATATGCGGGTCTTATATAGTTATTTTTAAATCCACTTTTCTTACAATGATTAGAAATCATTTTACTATCAGTTGAGACAAAAGTAAAAAAATTTTTATTAAATTGTTTGCAAATATCTAAAGTATAATCAATCAATCTTTTTTTACCAATCTTTACAAGATTTTTATTTTTTATTCCTCTTGACCCTCCTCTTGCTGGGATAAATACTAGAATTTTCATCTAAAACAAAGATTAATACTTTTTACTAATTTTTTATAATAATTTAAGTTTTTATTTAAATAAATAGGAACAGCTATTGCTTTTTTTAATAGGTCTTTACTTTTTTTAGATCTGGTTAGTTGATTTTTTCTTAACATATGATCCCAATAAAATGAACAATGCCACTCAATTGCATCAGGTAGGTTTTTTGTACCAATCTTTAATTTAGATAAAATCTTAATTATTTTTTTTCTTTTTAAATTATCATCTACAAAAAAAATAAAAGTATCGTAAATAATATTAGATTTTTTTGGAATTTCTCTTAGTTTGATTTTACTATTTATATTTTTTTCAAGAATTTTATATCTTAATTTATTTTCAGAGATGATATAATTAATCTTTTTAAGCTGTTCTTTTGCAATGACACCTTGCATTTCTGTCATTCTATAATTAAATCCGTAGATGGATCGTGAATCTCTGCCCCTTGGTCTATTAGGGTTATTCTCATGTCCATGATCATGGTATTCTCTACAAAACTTATCAATTTTTTTTGAATTTGTGTGTATAATGCCTCCTTCACCACAAGTTATTATTTTACCAAAATCTAAACTCATAACCCCAACATCACCTAAGGTACCTAAATATTTTTTTTTATACCTTCCTCCAAATGCTTCACAATTGTCTTCTAAAACACCAAGTTTATATTTTCTCGCTATTTTAAGAACTTTTTCCATTTCTGCCGGAACTCCCAACATATGTACTGGAATTATTACCTTGGTTTTTTTCGTTATTAAATTTTCAATTTCATCACAAGATATATTTAGTGTATCATTAACGTTTGCGATTACAGGTTTGGCACCAATATCTAAAATGGCCTCAATAGTAGCAATAAAATTAAATGCTTGCGTAATAACTTCGTCTCCTCTCTTAACACCTAAAGATAACAATGCAATCTTAATAGCTGCTGTACCAGAAGAAACTGCTAAGGAATATTTGCAATTGATTTTTTTACAAATTTTTTTCTCTAAGTCTCTTACATGAAATTTTTTTCTGAGTTTATTAAATCCATGAGAAAAAAGGACACCATTTTCATTTTTAAAAAGTGAGTTAACAGCTTTAGATTCTTTTTTATTAATTAATTCAAAACCTGGCATTTAAATTATTACGTTAAATTTTTTTTCAATTGAAGTTCATACTTTTTTTTTCTATCTTTATCAATCTTAGAACTTTTTCCAATATATCTTACTGTTAATCCTCTTCTTGATTTTGAACTAGTATTTTTATAACTTCCATGAACAGCTAAGCAATGATGAATTATACAGTCACCAATATTTATATTTGGAGTTATTTTTTTAAAAAAATCCATACTTTTTGGATATTTTAATGTTTGAGAAGATCCAGGCGCATACGAAAGATTATGCTCTAGTAACCCAAGCTTTTGAGTTTTTTTATAATAATAAACCCCACCATTTTTAGAGTTTGATTGATCTAATGCTATCCACACAGTCAATCCATTTGCATTGTCTACACACCAATAAAAATTATCTTGGTGCATTGGAGAACTTAATCCAACTTTAGCTGGCTTAGCAAAAAATTCTGAGCCAAAATTTTTAGCCTCATCTTCCAACAATGTTTTAACAATTAATTTTAATTTTTTACCATTTATAAACTTTTTTGACCAACTCCAATTATTCATAAAATGAACAGAATTAATGATATTATTTTTTGTTTTATTTATATCTCTTGATTTAAAATGAGATAAATTTTTGGATACAAAATTTTCTAAATCTAATCCAGCTTTTAAGATTTCATTTTTTTGAAAAATATCTTTTATTACAACAAATCCATTTTCTCTATATCTTTTTTTTAGTAAAGATAATTTTTTTTTATTCAAAACCATTTTTTATTTTTTACATTCAATCAGATATGGTGTTGAGATTAACTCTAAACCGTTTCTTGTAAGATTTTCTCCATTTTTTAACTTTTGGGTAAAAGTCCTTCTTGGATCATCTGACTTTTTAATATCTATATGAATATTAAACTTTTTTGTCTTTACTTTAAAATTATTTTTTTCAAATTCTTTACGAACCGTGGCTAAGCTAAATCTATTCCAACCTTGCTCCCAAATATCACTTCCTACAAGTTTAACTCTAGTAATAACATCGTAATTTTCCTCATTAAACGATCCAAATATATATATGGCTCCATTTTCCGAGACTAATTCCATTAGATTTGATGCCCATGGATTTACATTATCAAATATCGGATGAACACCATCTAAAACGACTATATCAAATTTTTTATTTCCTAAATTATTTTTGACGGACTTAGTATCATTTATGTTTAGTTCAAATAACGTTGAACTAGGGCAATTTTTTTTTGTTTCTTTAAGTAAACTGCTCATAATATCTGCACCATATAACTTCGCGCTTGGAATTTGTTGATATACATAGGAAAGAAAAACACCTGTTGCACAACCAATATCAATTAAAGAAAAATTACTATCAAAATTATTCTTAATTTCATTAAGGAGAAATTTAAAACTTTCCTTAACCTTAAGATTTTCATTTAAATAAAAATCATCATGAATTCTTTTGCTGTTTTTAAAAATTTCTTCCATTGTATCTTCTATTAAAAATTCAATTGTTCTATTGCTTTTTTATACTCATTCCACTGGCCTATATCTATCCATGCATCTTCACTTATAGGAAAGACACCAATTTTCATTTTTTTTTTTTTAAGTTTTGTTATTAACTCTGGAAAATCTATACGAGTATTTGACGGAATTTCTTTAAGTATATTTTTGTTCACAACATACATGCCAGTATTTGCCAAAAGATTTATTATTGGTTTTTCGTTTATCTTTTGCAATAGACCATCTTTGTTAATTTTGCAATCACCATAAGGGATAGTGAAATTTTTAAATGACGCGACTAATGTGAGATAATTTTTATTTTTTTCATGGTATTTTAGTATATCTGTATAATCAGTATTTATTATGATATCGCAATTAGTCACAAAAAATGGTGATTTAATATTCTTTTTAATTTTTGATAAAGATCCTGCTGTACCTAAAGGTTTTGACTCCTCAACAAAATTAATTTTAAAAAATTTTTTACTTTCTTGAAAAAAAGATTTCAAAATTTTACTTTTATAATTTATTGATAAAAAAAAATCTTTAGCACCATAATCGCAAAATTTATCGATAATGTGATTAATTATTGGCTTACCATTTACAGGAATTAATGGTTTTGGCAGAATAGATGTAAATGGTTCCAATCTCGTTCCTTTGCCACCCGCCATAATAATAACTGGTACAAAATTTTTTTTTTTTAAATCACTAGCCTTTTTTTTAAAAACATCATCAATTCTTATAATTTTTACTATTTTTTTATTTTTGTTTATAATTGGGATTATATCTATAAGACAATTTATAAATAAATTTTGCGCTTTTATTGTTGAATATTCATTTTCTAATAAAATTTTAGGTTTTTTATTAAATAAATTTGAAATTTTATCAGACAATTTTTTTCCTTTAAGGATTGCCTTCCTTAAATCTCCATCACTAAGGGTTCCCAGTAAATGGTACTTGATATCTGTAACTATCAAGCACTTTGATCCACATTTTACCAATTTACTCAAAGATTCTTGTATCGTAGAATTGTTAGATATTATAAATTTTGAAACTTTTTGTGTCATAAATTATTTAATTATATCGTAAAATTTTTTTCTTGTATCTAATTCCTTTCTTATTTTCTTTTTTAAAAAAGAAATTATTTTTATTGATGACTTATATTTTCCATACGGATTTTTAAAAAAACTTTTAGGTTTATTAGATTTTATTATTATAGCCTTATTAATTGCTTTAGTGATCGAAGATATATTATTTTTTGAATTTATAACAGAGTTTGCAAGTAAACGTCCTTTTTGTCTATTTCCAATGTTTACACTTGGGGTATAAAAATAAGGTGATTCAATTATTCCACTTGATGAATTCCCAATTAGCAAATCACAGTATCTAATTGCTGAGTAATAAAGTTTTTGTCCCATAGATGTAAAATATACTGAGCAATTTTTATTTTTTTTGACAAAAATTTTAATCTTATCATTTATTTTATAACTTTCTGCATCTGCGTTGGATAAAGTAAAAATAAAGCACGATTGGTTAAATTTTTTTATTGATGATAATAGATTATCAATTATTTGATGACTATTATTACTTTTTAAAGTTTCTGGGTGTAGAGTAATTAAAAAATTTTTTTTATTTAATTTTAAATTAATTTTTTTTTCAAATTCCTTTTTAGTATAGAGTTTTATTTTTTTTAAATTTTCATAAGCTAACCCTCCAACATTCAAAACATTTTTAGGAATTTCCCCTAACTGAATTACTCTTCTTCTGTAAACTGAATTAGAAACAAAATGGAAATTTGACATTTTAGTAATTGAATGACGCATACTTTCATCAATAGATCCTAAAGTTTGCTCTCCACCATGAATATGACCTATCAAAATGTTACTATTTAATGCCGCAAAACATGCACCAAAAATTTCATATCTGTCACCAAGTAGTAAAATTATATCGGGTTTAATTTTATCATAAACTTTGGTAAATTTACTTATTGCTAAACCTGTGATATTTGCAATATCAATTTTATTATTTTGTTTTTTTAGTGGTAGATATACTTTTTTATTAATTTTAATACCATCCTGCAAAATTACTTTGTAAGTATTTCCAAAGAACTTTGATAGATGCGAGCCAGTTACTACTGTATATAGTTTAAAACTTTTCTCTTTTTTAAGGCCTAATATTAGAGATTTTAGAAGACCATATTCTGCACGACTACCTGTAACAATACAAATTTTTTTCATTCAATTTATGAATTGTAAGCTTTAATCATCAGTACCATCTCTATTTACTGTGTGTCTTAAATACCATTTGTTATTTTCATTTTTCCATAAATGAGGTGATCGAAAGTCATTACATCTTTCATGGAAATAATTTTCATTGATTTCGATAAAATCGAGAACCTCTTTTAAATACCTATCTGGCAATTCACCATCAAATCTCTTTACTAGAGCTTTTCCTTCTTCTCTGTTGATATGATTATTTCTTATCTCTTGTGCTGCATCATCTGTGGCTCTACCAATACCAAATTTTATAAATCTTGTATAATAATGGAGGTCATCAATTTTATCATCTATACTATTATATTTACTGTAAGTACCTTGAGTCCTATGAGGCCTTGCTTTAAAATTGGTATTTTCTACAGCATAGTAGTAAGCCTCTTGAGGTACCCATTTTTTGTAATAACCTAGATAATGAATTTGAATATTTTCGTTATATTCCTCTGGAGTTAAGGGTAAAAAAATTTTTAAATCACTTAAATTTAAATTATGTTTTTCCTTTAATTCTGCTAGACTTCTTCCAGCAAGTCTAATCTTTTCTAAATTATTTATTGAATAAAAAGATTTATCACGTAAAGATTGATTGTTATCTGCTACAGGATTTCCATATTCAGCTTCATTTTCACCATAAAAAACCAAACTTATTCCATACTTTGAAGCAATTTTAGGTGCTAGATTTTTTTGACCCAATATGAAAGTCTGAAAAGGGTGTAATAATGTTTCTATTGCTATTTTTGTTAATTTTCTCATTACCTCGCCAGAAGGTCTATAAGTTATATTATCAAATCCACCGATATTTAACCAATTCTGATAATTTTTATATCCATAATCTGTATACATAATTGGAGGCCAGGTAACCGTTAATGGATTCATTCCATATTTGTATTTTAATAAATGTGAAGCATAGACACTATCCTTTCCACCACTGCCGGGAACAAGACAGTCATATTCACCATCGTTTCTCCTATGTTTATCTAAAAGCTTCAACAACTGTTTTTCACGACTTGCCCAATCTATTTCCATTTTAATTTTAGCTTGTTTGCAACCATCACATACATCGTCTTTGTCAAAATTTACATACAGAGCATCTTTTCTATCAACAGAATGTTTAAACTCGGGTATTGAAGCAGGATATTGATTAGAATTTACACAAATTGAACAAAACTTAACTCTACTTGGTAAATTGTAAAAGGTTTCTAATTTCTTCATTATAACAATTTTTTAATTTCTTTAAAAATTTTTTTTCCTGCAATACCACTTTTTTCAGGATGAAATTGAAAAGCGGTTATATTATCTTTCTTAATTGCTGAACAAAAATTAATATCTCCATAATTAGTTGAGGTCAATTGTAGGTCGTTAATTTCTGGCAATACATGAAAAGAGTGTACAAAATACATGAAATCATTGTCAAAATTATTTTTCATAACTGATGATTTATAATTATTTTTATTAAAAGTTACTTTATTCCATCCCACATGAGGAACAACTAAGTTTTCTATTTTGTTAGATTTAAATTTTACCACTTTACCTTCAAACACACCTAATCCTTTTGTAAAGCCAAATTCTTCGCTCTCATCAAAAAGTAGTTGCATACCAAGACAAATTCCAAAAAAAGGTTTGCCACTATCGATAAAATCTAAAATTGTTTTATCAAGTTTTTTTTTTTTTTATATTGTAGATTGCTTCTTTAAAAGCTCCTACTCCTGGTAAAATTGCAATTTTTGAATTTAAAATTTTATCGTGATCATCTGTTATTATTGAATTAATTTTTTCACTATAACAAGCATTTTGTACACTGTACAAATTGTTCATTCCATAGTTAATAATAGATATTTCCATTTTTTACAATCTAGTGTTAATCACTCCTGAAAGTTCTTCTTTAATAGTTTTAATATTAATTGGCCCAAATGATTTATACTTTCTAAGATTAGAAATAAAAGCTCTATTTCCCTCTCCTGAATTTATATCTTGAAAACTTTTTTCATGAAGAGCGCCGTAATGAAACAATGATGCTATTGCTACTGCATTTGCTTTACCTTTATTAATGACTTCCTCTATATGTTTGCTATTTCCAATACCACCATGCGCAATTATTGGTATAGATACTATTGATCTAATTTTTTTCATTAAATCAATATCACAACCATTGCCAGTTCCCTCTTGATCTATTGATGTTATCATCAGCTCTCCTGCTCCAAGTTGCTCAAGTTCTTTACACCACTCGAATATATTTTTGCCTGTAAATTCTCTACCATTGTCTGTATATGCCAAATAATCATTATTTTCTGCTTTGATTGTTTCAACAGAGGCAACTATTGTTGATGATCCAAATATTCTTGAGGCTTCTTTAATAATTTCTGGCTTCTTAATTGCTGCAGTGTTTAAAGCCACTTTGTCTGCACCTGCTTCGAGCACATCGCTTATATCTGATATCTTTCTAATGCCGCCCCCAACGGTTAAAGGTATTGATATATTTTGAGCTGTTTCTTTTATAAATTCTATAATTGAATTACGACCATATAAGCTAGCAACTACATCTTGATAAAATAGTTCGTCAGCTCCATCATCAACATACTTTTTTGCAAATTCATTAGGTGAGCCCAGCACTCTTAAACCTTCCAAGTGTATTCCTTTTACTAAGTTAGGCCCTTTAATATCAAGTCTTGCAATAATTCTTGGGTAATTCATCTAAAAATTAATTAAATCATCAGGCTTATATTTCTTTTTAGATTTTTTTCCAATAAGCTTGTTCCACATCATTGGCGAAAGTCCATTACCAGGTCTTTTAATGGTTATGTTTTTTTCAGAGAAATAATCACCTTGATTAATTGAAGTTGAGGCAAAAATTGACTTTCTAACAAGTTTAATATTTTTTTTTTCACTATTTGTAGGTATTTTTTTTCCATTTCCATACGAACTTGAAATATTTTTAATACATTTAACCATCGCTTTAAATTCCTGTGGCTCAAGACTTGCCTTATGATCAGGTCCATTCATATCTTTTTTAAGAGTAAAATGTTTTTCTATTACAGTTGCACCTAATGCAGTTGCAGCTATAGGAACTTCAATACCTAATGTATGGTCAGAATATCCTACTCTGATATTAAACGTTTTTCTTATACTTATCATTGCACTTAAATTAACATCTTCAAATTTTGAGGGATAATCAGTATTGCAGTGTAATAAAGTAATCTTCCTCTTATTTATACCTGACTTAATTAAAACTTTTAGAGCATCATTGATTTCTTTTAAATTTGACATGCCAGTAGAAAGAATAATTTCTTTTTTCAATTTTGCTACTTCTTTTAAATATGGAAGATTGTTTATTTCACCAGACGGAATTTTAATTCGTTTTAAATTTAATTTTTTTATTTCTCTAATACTCTCTAAATCAAATGGACTTAAAAGAAATTCAATTTTAATTTTTTTACAATAATTAAATAATCTTTTAAAAGTACCTAAGCTGAATTCTAAGCTTTTTAATATCTCGTACTGTGATTTGTTTGAAAGTTGATTATTTTTTTTAATGTAATTGGGTTTATTTGATTTTTTAATAATCAATTTATCTGTTTTAAATAACTGAAATTTTACAATGTCAGCACCACAAGCTTTCGCTTTATCTATCAGTTTGTACGCAAGTTTTTCACTCCCATTATGATTTACACCTATCTCTGCAATTATTAGTACTTTTTTAGGAAAACTATATTGTTTCATTATTTAATAAATCTTTTGTTATGACTGATCCCATTTTTATAAAACAATTTGAACCAATCCTTACACCTTGTTTAATAATTGACCCACTTCCTATAAACGTTTCATGCCCTACAGAAACATTTCCATTAATTGTTACATTGGTTGATACATGGACGTTATTTCCTATAATGCAATCGTGCTCTATTAATGAAAAATTATTGATTATACAATTAGAACCAATTGAGGAATTTGGACCAATAATTACATTGTTAAAAATAATAGATGCTTCTGATATATCGCTATATCTCGAAATAGTTGAAGTAGGAGATATTATGCATGGTAATCTATAACCTATTTTTTTTAATTTCTCTAAAATTTCAATTCTTGCTTTTGGGCTTTTTATTTGACCTATTCCAATAAAAGCATTTGTGCATGATTTTCTAATTTCTTCTAAATTATCATCATTACCAATAATTTTTAAATCAAGAATTGATTTAAGTTTAGGATCGTTGTCTATGACACCATAAATATCATATTTACCGGTTTGCTTAATTACATCTATTGATGATTTTGCGTGCCCACCAGCTCCTATAATTAAAATACTATCCATCAATAATTGAACAAATTCGTTTTATATCTTTTTTAGATAAATTTACACTACTAGGTAGACAAATAATTTTATTAGCCAATCTATTAGCATTTTCTATCTTATAAGTTTCTGATTTATTAAATTGTTTTTGCATATGATTTAAGTGCCATGTAGGTCTAACTTCAATATTGTGCAAATTCATTTTACTAATAATTTTTTTTAGGTCATTTTTTTTGGAAAATTTTGTAAATTCAACAATATTTAACCAATAATTACTACTTGCAAAATTTGGTATTTTTTTAAAGTTTAATTTTTTACTTTTTGAAAAAAAACTTAAATAATTTGAATAAATTTTTTTTTTAACTTTAATATACTGATTAATTTTTTCTAATTGAGCAAGTCCTATCGCTGCTTGTACATTTGTTAATCTGTAATTAAAGCCTATTTCATTATGTACAAAAAAAACTCCATCATTTTTTGATTGTGTTGTTAAATATTTAGCTTTTTTTGCATAACTAATATTATTTGTTAAAATCATACCTCCCCCACCTGAGGTAATAATCTTATTTCCATTGAAAGACAGACATCCAAAATCACCTAATGTTCCAACATGTTTTTTTTTAAATCTACCTTTTAAAAAAAAATTACCTACCCCTTCCGCAGCATCTTCAATAATTTTTATTTTTCTCTTCTTACAAACTAAATATAATTTTTCAAAATTTACAGATCTACCATATACATGTACGATAATTAGCGCTTTTATATGTTTATTTGTTTTTTTGTTAATTGTTTTATTATTCTTAAAGTAAGTATTATTTTTAATAAACTCGATTGTTTTTTTTACGTCTAGAGAATAATCATCATCCACATCCATAAAGATTGGTTTTGCATTACAATAATCTATTGCATTAATAGGTGCTATAAAAGACAATGTTGGAACAATAACCTCACTTTTGCTATCAACTCCAGAAAGTAATAAAGATATATGTAATGCTGAGGTACCACTCATACATGCTATTGCATACTTGGCTCTGGTGTATTTTTGAATTTTTTCTTCAAATAAATTTACATATTTTCCAGCTGTTGATACCCATCCTGTTTTTAAACAATCATTAACGTACTTAAATTCATTACCCTTAATTATCGGTGCATGTAAGGGGATATAACTTTTACTCATACATTATATTCTTATTGTATAATTTCCTAGAGGCTTATTTAATTTAGGGCTATTTTCACTAGAAATTTGTAAATGAGTTAGAATTTCTTTTATTCCATCATCAACTAGATATTTACATTGATAACCTAAAACAGAATTTAATTTTTGAAAATTTACTCTGTAATTTCTTGGATCTGATCCTTTGTTGTTAACATAATAAACTTCATTGAAATTTACAAATTTTAATACCTTTTCCACTATCATTCTTTTTGTATGATTATTTTCCTCACTACCTGCGTTAAATACTTCAAATGAAATTTTTTTCTTTTCAGCATCCAAAATCAACAAGAGAATATTCGCAAAATCTTTAACATGACAATATGGTCTCCATGTATCGGGGTCATAAACCTCTAGTTTTTTAGAATAAAAAATATCTCTAGTAAATTCATTTACCGTAAGATCGTACCTCATACGTGAAGATAAACCAAATGCTGTAGCAAATCTTAATATTGTAAAGCAGCCATCTACTTTATTTTTTAATGATAATATGTATTTTTCAATGAAAACTTTGTCATGTGCATAACTTGATAAAGGATTAAGCTCATGATCCTCACTAGCCAAGTCATCGCTTTCGATTAAACCATAATTAGAGCATGTTGAAACAAAAATTACTTTTTTAATTCTCGCGTTTACACATTCATCAATTAAATTTTTAATACCTTTTCGATTAATGCTCATTGATAATTCTGGATATTTTTTTGTTATTGGATCACCAACAAGACCTGCAAGAATTATGACTGAATCGATGCCAATTAAAAGTTGTCTAAATTTTAAAAGATTCCTTATGTCATCTTTTACATATATGTAGTTTGTATTATTTTTAGCCTCCGCATTAGGTTCTTGATTATAAATTAAACTATCATATGAAATTACTGAATGATCAGTATTTAACAATTCATTACAAACAATTTGTCCTATATACCCTTCACCACCAACAACCAAAATTTTTTTTTCATTTTTATTAATGTGAGATTAATATCACTTTGTATTTTTGTATTAAAGACATCTTAACATATTGCTTAATTTTTTTGAAAATTACTAATCATAAGCTGATAATATAGTATGAGGCAGTCTATGAAAAAAGTATTTTTATAGTATTATGTCTTTAAATCTATAGTTTTATTAAAAAATTTCTCAAGATAAACATTATGTGTTATGGCTATAACAGTCTTTTTTTTATAATAACTCAATACTTTATTAATTATTTTTTTCTCATTATTTTCATCTAAAGCATTGGTGGCTTCATCTAAAATTAAAATATTTCTATTTTTATACAAAGCGCGAGCAATACCAATTCTTTGTTTTTGGCCTCCAGAGAGCTGATGTCCAAACTCACCCAATATGGTTTGTTCTCCTTGGGGAAGATCATTTATTAAACTATGTATATCAACAATTTCATAAACATCATTTAACAAATCATGATTTATATTTTCACTTTGGTCTTCAAAAGTAATATTTTTTATTAAAGTGTCATCAATTAATATGGTTTGCTGAGGACAATAACTTATGTTTTTTCTCCAGACATTAATATTATTTTTTATATCTTTATTATTAACTGTAATTTTTCCATCATAATTTTTTATAAAACCAATAAATAAATTAACTAAAGTAGTTTTTCCACTACCTGACAAACCAGATATTAAAAGTTTGTCACCCTTAACAATTAATTGATTGAAATTTGTAAATAAATTTTTGTCTTTTGAATAGCTAAAATTTACATTTTCAAACTTTATTTTATAGTCAATCTCGTCCAATATAAAATTATTAGATTCTTTATTATCAATTGTTTCCGAAAAACTTTCTTTATTTTCATTAAGATCATTCAATTCAAAAATTATGTGATTTAATGATTGTTCATAAAATTTTAGATTAATAAATACTGAAGAAATCACACTAAAGCTTGGAATTAGTCTTGCAACAACCATTGCTAAAAATGATAAAGTTGGAATGTAAGATATGAAATTTTCTTTGGTATCAGAAAATTGATAAAATATAAGCAAAATTATGAAAATTATGAAAAGCTCCAAATATGCTCTTGGCAAATTTTTATATATATTGATTTTAAATGCAATTTTATTTATTTTTTTAGTAATTTTTTTAAAGTCTAGTAAGATAACTTTTTCTAAATCATATATTTTGATTTCTTTAAAAGAATTATAGTTATCTTTAACATTATTAATTAATTTTTCTTTAGCAAAAACAAAGCTTTTACCAAATAATTTCACTCTTCTATTAAAAAAAAAATAAAGTAGAAATATTATTAGAACTATGATTAAAAATGAAATCAGTGAAATTTTTATATTAATATAAAAAAGGTAACTCAAAAATAAAAAGATAATAACAAGCTCTTTGATAAGTAAAATAATATTTGAAAAATATATAGCTGAATTAGACGCTTCTATTGATAAATTTCTTATAATTTTTGCCGAACCTCTTTTACTAAATGATATATAATTTTGTACAAAATATAACTTGAATAATTTTGATAAAATATTCTCTTTTATTTCAAATTGAAGTTTTTCATTTGAATAATGAAATAAAATTATTAGAAAAAATTTTAATAAGAATGCTAATAAAATAAATAAAATAAAAAATATAAAATATTCTTTTTTCTGAAAAATATTGAATTGATCGAGGTCAAATAAATTTATTAAAATTTCGGTTCCAATGAAATTTTCATCAACCATAAGGCCTATCATGAAGGGTATAGAGCCTATACTTACAAAATCTATGAGGGTGAGGAAAATTAATAGTATTGAAATAAATATTAATTTTTTCTTATATAGAAGTAATAAGCTTAACTTAGAGATCATCTAAAGATTGGAATTTTTATAGTATAAATTTTTTTCTATTTGTTCTGCTAAATAATGGGTTAAAAACAAATGAGACTCTTGTATTCGCATTACGTCCTTAGAAGGAACAATAAGATATTTATCTGATAAATCTTTCGCAATTCCACCCCCATTACCTAAAAAACTTATGCTTAAGATTTTTTTTTTTTCGCTTTTTTAAGAACTTTTATAATATTTTTTGATTTACCTGATGTTGAATAACATATCAAAACATCAATTTCTTTTCCAATGCCTTCTAGGGGTCTCGCAAAAATTTCATCATATCCAAAATCATTTCCACAAGCAGTAATTGTGGCTGTGTCCATCCCTAAAAAAATTGCAGGAATGCTTTTTCGGTTGTTTTGAGGCTTCAAACGAATTAATAACTCAGCTACTAAGTGTTGAGCATCACAACTAGACCCTCCATTTCCACATGTTAAAATTTTTCCCCCATCAACTACTCTTTTACTAATTATTAATCCTATTTGATCTAATTTTTTTTGAAACTTACTTAATTTTTTTATATTGGTAATACTATCTGATTGATATTTCTTAAACAGCTTAGATGACATGATTTAAATTTTATAATTAAACCTTTTTGTATATAAATGTTTGAATAAAATCTACTTTTATATGTTATACTTTAAAATACCTAATAATAACAGAATTGTTATCTACAAAGAATTTTTTGAAGATTTTCGTTTTATTCAAAATAGTATAATTAAAAATATAAATAAGGGTTACATAATAACAAACAACAATATTAATTTAATCTGCCTTTTAACTATTTTTTTTTCAATCAATTCTATCAAGGCATTAATTTATGATGGCCTAAAAATTGCATATTTAGTTAACTATATTAATCTATTAAATCCAAAGCTTGTTATCACCTCAATAGATAATGATCTTAATTTTTATAAGTTAAAAAAATTCTGCCCAGGTATCAAATTTATATCTTTTCAAAATGGTTTTAGAAGGCAAAAAAATGATTTTTTTGAGACGTTAAATAATGAAAAAAAATTATCTTGTGATTATTTCTATACTTGGGGACATAAAATTACTAATGAGTATAAAAAATATATAAAAGCAAAATATATTATTTTTGGTTCGTTAAAGACGTATTATGCTAAAAAAAATTTGTTAAAGAAAAAAGACACACTTATCTATATTTCTAGCACAAAAGTAAATATACCCAATATAGATAAAAACAAAACAATAGAATTTTTTAAAGAATATACTGCCTATGAAGAAAAATTACTAAAATTATTATCTAAGTACTGTTTATCTCAAAATTTTAATCTCACAATTTTAAAAAGATCATCCTCTATAGATGAAGAATTATATTTTAGAAATATTATTCAAAGAAAAATGAAATTTATCAAAATACCAACAAATCAAACTATAAAAAAATATAATATACTTGGTAATTATAAAGTGGCAATTTCTATATTATCAAGTTTGGGGCTAGAAAATATATCACTTGGTAGAAAAACAGTTTTTTTTCCTCCAAATGAAAAAAAGGGAAATAGTTTTTTTCAAGGTATGGATATTTCTTGGCCACATAAAACAAAGAATAATAATCTATATTTTTTTAAAGACCCCAATTTTAAAATAATGTCAAATATTCTTAATAGAATAATTAAAATGAATACATTTAGTTGGAAAATAAGAACTTCAAAATTAAAGGAAACTATTTTACCTCCAAATGAAAAAAAATTTAAAAATCTATTAAAAACTTTAAGTCCTTATATGTGATCTTAGTTTTTGTGCTATTATTTTTTCTTCATCAGAAATATATCCTAATCTATCTTCTCCAATTGCTAAGATTGCTTTCTTCACGCCTTCCACTAAATTCAACATTCCCCTTGGCTCTAAAGAGGCTGCTTGATCTGAACCATACATTGTTCTATCTAGAGTTATGTGTCGTTCTAAAGATGATATTCCCATAGTAGTTGCTACTAGAGAAACTGCAATACCATTTTCATGACCACTATAACCTACATCACAATTATATCTTTTCTTAAGAGATAAAATTGTTTTTAGATTAGCATCTTCTGCTTTTAAAGGATAGGTTGATACACAATGCATTAATTCAAAACTACAGTTATTTTTATTAAAAATTTCAACAGCCTTATCGATATTTTCTACTGTAGACATACCAGTTGAAATAAATGTATGTAACTTTCTTTTTGCAATTTCTTCTAAAAAATTAGTATCAATGATCATAGGTGAAGCAATCTTATGATACTGCAAATCAAATTTATCCAAAAAGGTAATACTATCTACATCCCAGGCTGAGGCAAACCATTGAATATTTAGAGATTTACAATAATTATCAATTTCATGATATTCATCATAATCAAACTCAAGTCCCATTTTTTGTTCTCTTTGTGTTTTTCCCCAAGGACTCTCTCTATATTGATCTAATATTTCTTTTGAATAAACTTTTTCAATTGTTCTTTTTTGAAATTTAACGGCATCAAACCCACAATCTTTTGATATTTTAATTAATTTTTTTGCAATAGAGATATCACCATTATGGTTAATGCCAATTTCTGCAATAAAAAATATTTTTTTCATATAAATTTATTAAAATCCTTGTTGCCAAAAAAATGGTAATGTCCATTGTCCTTTTTGAGGATATGTGCATTCTTTGCATATTTCTGGTAGTTCATCTTTGTTACCACTTAGAAGATTTTTTCTTAAAATTTCAAAATTTGAATTATTCCATATCTCTTTAATACTTGATTTTTCTAAATCTCCAAATATTTCTTTTCCGTTTACATCTAAACAGCAAATTCTTACACTTCCATCTAACTGGATAAAACATTGACTAAATGGAAAATAGCATACTGAAGAAAATGAATTTTCTGTATTCTGATGAATTAGTTCCTCATCAATTTGACCACCCCAATTATGCATAAAAGTAGTCAAAACTTTGTCTGACTTCTTTTCCCAATATTTATAAAACTCTTTTTCTTCATGTTTATTTGTCTCATTTACAAGCATTCGTGGAAAAACCCATGGATAAATTGATAAATTTTTTTTTCTTTTTTTTAACAGAAGAAGAGTATTCTCATATGCTTTTTTTGTATTTACTCCGATTCTATTTTTTTGATGTGTTGTTTCAGATACGCCATCTAGTGAAGCAATAACATATTTTAATGTACCTTGTAAGTTATTTTCAAATAATTGATTTATTAATTTTTCATTAAAAAATTCCATGTTACTCGATAAGTAAATATTTTTAATTTTTTTTTCTTTTGCGTACTTTAGAAATTTTATTAATTCTTTATGTAAAGACGGTTCACCATCCATAAATAATGCTATACTTTTTACGCTCTTTCTGTTGAGACTTATTTCATCAATTATTTTTTTAAATATATCAAAATGCATATAACCTTTTTTTCTGATATGATCTGGCTGAGGACAAAACCAACATTTTGCGTTGCAAATATTCACTGTTTCTATTGAGAAAGCTTCAGGAAATTTCAACAATTTTTCAATCTGTTTTCTGTGAAAATATGCAAATATTGGTTTTGGAACTATTTTTTTAATCATTAATTTAATTTTTTTAAATGAATGCCATCTATAAAGGATTTCAAATCCAATGTGTCTTAATGACATAAAAAACGTCAAAATATTAAAAGTTATAATTTTAAATGGTTTGGTTAGCTGCATAATGATTAAGTAATATTATTTTTTCAATTTAAATTATCACAATTCTAAATCTGGATGACTATTTAAAATTTCAGGATTTGTTAAATCTGGTAATTTTGCTGGATCAATATTTACACCTGTTTTTCTAACTTCAATATCAATTTGATCACTCTTTAATGCTTCTTTGGCTACGAAACCTGTTAATCTTGATAAAGCATTATTAAATTTGCAATCAGTTAATAAAAATTTTTGATTTTTATTTTGCATATCAATAAAAAATTTACCTTCAAGCGCGGTAACTTCTATTGTGTTGCCCCACCTAATATTCATTAAGTAAAAATCTTCATCTTTTTCGTATCTAAATCTTATACTTTGAGGAACATACATAAATGCACCAGATTTAATTTTTTCTTCAATTTGAGTATCTTTTTCTAACTTATACGGTTTTGTAATAAATTCTTTACCTGGCATTAAAGGATCTTTTTGATCCATTTTGCCTGTGGCAGCCATTCCATGCATTCTACATCCTGATTGACAAACATCTATATAATGGCAGCCTTTACAGCCTTCATATAAATAACTTTCATTTCTCCAAGACATGGTTCTAGCATATGCCTCTTTCAGGCCAATTTCATAAACATTTCCATACTCTTTATCTTCCATTACACATCCATGAGACTGACCGTTTGAATTAATGCTAAACCTGTGACCAGACTGAGTGGGGCATCCTCTTCCAACAAAATCTTTATATTTTTCTAAATCACCTAACATACAAAGTGGATAATTTATTAAAGTTCCAACCTTCATACCAGTGTCTTTTTTTAATCTTAAAAGTTCGTCCAAACTAAATTTTGATTCAGCAATTGTTGTATGATGTTCATTATTTTTATCTCCTCTATCATAAGCTGGTGGTATCACTCTATGAGCAAAAAATTGAGACACTCCTAACGAATGTAAAAATTTTCCAGAATCGTAGATAGTATTTTTATTGTGTTGAGTTACTATAGTATTGGCACTTACTCTTATACCGGCTTTTACTGTATTCTTAATACCATCAATGATTTTTTGAAAAGAACCTTTGGAGGTAGTTATATAATCTGTTTCTGCCTTAAAAAATGAAAACCAAGAAGTTAGCACATGATCCAAACCAAGAGATTTTAATTTTTGCATCTTTTCTTCTGTAGCTAACATGAGATTACTATTAAAACTTGTTGAAATATTATTTTTATGGAGCTTGTCAACTGCATAACAAGCAAGATCGAACCTAGCTAAAGGTTCCCCACCCGAAATGATTACATGAAAAACTTGATTTTTAATAAATTCGTCTAGCAAATAATCAAATTTTTTTTCATCTACATTAAATTTTCCTGCACTGGTGTCTCTCCAGGGGTTATAACAATGCCTACATTTTACATTGCAAGCCTCAGTTACTTCTAAATTAATAACTGTTGGTGCCGAATAAACTTTTTTTTTATAAAAAGTTATTTTTTCTTTGGGTTTATAAGTTTTTTCATCTGGATAAGAGTTTAGCTGATGAGATTTTTCTCTTTTTAAGTCTAATTCACTAAAAACTTCAATTTTTTTGTTTTTGTCCATGACTGGTTATTTTAGTCATTTATCTTTGAATATACAAGCAATTAACATTTTAGTTAAAGAAATTAAAATAGATCATATAAAAATTACTTAATCTTTGCACACATATGGTATTAGTATCATATGAAAATTATTGAATGGAGAAATATACCTTCATCCCATTTCCCAATAAATTATAAATACTTTTTTCGATGGGTTAAGGCTCCAATCAAACCATATATTTTAACTCAAATCTGTAAAATTAATAATAATAAAATTTTTATACTTATATTTAAGATACTAAATTTTTTTATATTTAGATGGAAGATTGATGTAAATTTTTTAAAAGACGAAAAAATGTTTCTAATAAAAGATAATAAAAATCAAATTTTTGTAAAACGAAAAACCTATATAAATTTATATGCTAATGGAATACAAGAAAGACTTGATAAATTAGAAAATCAATACCTTTTACGAGAAATAAATTTAAAAGAGAAAGATATTGCAATTGATGTTGGGGCATGTGTGGGTGAAGTTTCAATGATATTGAGTCAAAAATATAAATGTAAAATTTTCTCTTTTGAGCCTGAAGAAAGTGAATTTAATTGCATGTTAAAAAATGTAAATAAAGAAAATATGTTTAGTTATAATCTTCCATTATGGAATGAAGAAAAAGAGATTGATTTTTATGCTGCAAATGATTTACATGACTCATCCTGCTTTGAAACTGAAGACTACACACATATTATTAAAAAAAAAACTACAACAATAAATAAGATGTTTTCAAAATTAGTAGATGAAGATAAGTTTATAAAGTTACTTAAGCTGGAGGCTGAAGGAGCTGAACCTGAAATATTATATGGTGCAGAAAAAGTTTTACCCAAAATTGAATATATAATTGTTGATGTAGGAGCAGAAAGAGGATTAAAATATGATACAACTTTAGTTGAAGTAGTAAATTTTTTACAAAAAAATAATTTTGAATTAATAAAACTTGGGACGCCTCGACTAATGTGTGTGTTTAAAAATAAATTAATTTAATATGTTTTCAGTACTTAAATATTCGAAAAATCAAAAAAACTTCTTTGAATTAGTAAAAAAAAAATTAAAAAAGCATGATGTAGTAATTGTAAAAAATTTTCTTAATTCAGAAACAAAAAAATATATTTATAAATTTTTAAAAAGAACATTTAATCTAAGAAAGGATATAAGAAAATCTGGTGAATTTAAATATTTTCAGAAAGATTACAGAAGGTTAGACATAGGAGATTCTTACATCAATTCAAGAGTATCAAGATTTGTATTATATACTGAATGGAATAATAATAACAAAAATCTTTATTCAAAAATAAAGGATATTATAAATTTAAGGAATGATGTAATTGGTACAAAAAAAGTTGGATTTGAGTATAACTTTAAAGGGTATAACTCTAAAAAATACAAATTTTGTGATATGATTAGAATGATACAGTATCCCACAGGAGGTGGGTTTTTATCACAACATAATGATAGAGAATATCTATTTCCTAAACAAATGGTAAACGTATTGGTTCCTTTTTCAAAAAGATCAAATAAGCGTTCAAAATTTTTTCTAAATTTTAAAAAAGGTGGTTTGTTTTATGTTAAAAACAGAATAAAAATTGATATCGAGAATGAAGTTAATGTAGGCGACTTAATTTTTCATAATCAATTAATAAATCATGGGGTGTCATCTATAGACCCCGAATTAAATTTTAATCTAAAGAGTTTTTGTGGAAGAATTATGTTAAATTTCTCAATTGGAAAGTTTTTTATCAAATAAAAAATTTACTAAATATTCTTTTGATTTTTAATTATTTGATTTAAATTAAAATATGATCATACATTCTATAATTTTAGCAAGAGGTGGGTCTAAAAGTATAAAGAATAAAAATTTAATTTTACTTAAAAAAAAACCTTTATTATATTGGTCAATTAATAGATCTAGATTATCAAAACTAATAAGCCACACCTGGGTGAGTAGCGATAGTAAAAGAATTCTGAATATTGCAGAAAAGTATGGAGCAAAAGTTATAAAAAGACCTAAAATCCTCGCAAAAGATGGATCAACATCAGAGAGTGCATGGATTCATGCTATTGAACATATCAAAAAAGACCACAATATAGATTTAGTAGTTGGAATTCAGCCGACATCACCAATTAGAAAAAATTCAGATTTTGACAATGCTATAAAGTTATTTATTAAAAAAAAATTTGATAGCATGTTTTCATCAAACAAAATTCATGACTTTAATACTTGGAAATACAAAAATAAAAAGCTTGTTTCAAATTACAACTTTAAAAAAAGAAAGAGAAGACAAGATATCCATAATTTTTATTTAGAAAATGGATCTTTTTATATCTTTAAAACAAATACTTTTTTAAAAGAAAAAAATAGATTATTTGGTAAGATTGGCCAGTTTGAGATGAAAAAAGAGGCTAGTTTTCAACTTGATGATGTAGTCGATTTAAAAATAATCCGTTTGTTTATCTAATTTCCGAATTATTTTTTTTGACAAACAATAGTTATAAAACTTCCATAAAATGGTGGGGAAACTTTATTTTTTGAAAAAACTTTTAAAATATTTTTTTTATTAAAATATTCTGTCTCAAAATATGGAAAATCTATCAAATTAATTTTAAATTTATTTTCTCTTAGTAGTCTCATAATAGAGTCAAGTGAAAAAAGCGATATATGAGTTTTGTCATGAAGCAATCTATATCTGTTTTTAAATAACCTAGCCATAGCACTATCAAAATCAGGTGTTCCTATAATTAAAGTACCATTTTTTTTTAAAATTTTTTTTATTGAATTTATTAAAATTAAAGGTTTTTTTATATGCTCTATTACATGATAACAAACTACTAAATCAAATTTTTTTTTAATATTAAATTTTTTATTTAAATCAATATTGTAAATTTTACCAAAATTTGATGCTAATTTAATTGCATTTTTATCGTTCTCGATCCCATATATATGCTTACAGTTTATTTTTGAAATCAAATACCCGGGACCACAACCTACATCGCAAATATTATTATATTTTAATGAATTAATAATTTTTATAAGGCTTTTATTGTTTTTTAAAAAATTTTCTCTTTCACTTTTAAAGTTACTTAATCTATCTCTTATAAATCCGTCTGGATCTTTTTTATTAGACCAATAATTTTTATTAATTTTTCTTTTTAATGAAAGGTAATATTTTTTTGATTTTAATAGATTTTGAACTTTAGCATTAATATCCATAACAAATTTAATTTATCAATTAATTAAAATTTTTTTCAGTGCATAAATCAAGCCAATTGAGCTATTAGTACTGGTCAGCTGCACGCATTACTGCGCTTCCACATCCAGCCTATCAACG
>MDSV01200965.1_pt1 | contig 24146 bp, 20 predicted proteins | sample 810851 | NCBI WGS metagenome assembly MDSV01 (sample SAMN05326640, study PRJNA326480) | marine metagenome | isolation source: seawater | place: Atlantic Ocean: North East | collected 2012 | reverse complement strand
TGGAATATCGACTTTTCCAAGCCTCCGCAACAAGGACCTCTGAAGCTCGGATTCACCGAAGACTTCCTGTTTCCCGCCTCGCTCGACATGGCCCCCTACCTTTACCTGCGCAACGACAGAGTCACTGCAATCCCGACGGTCAGTAAGGGGTGGAATCGACAAGGGCCTGCCACACCCGACTTTGAAGCAAAGAACTGCCTTATTGATTTTGCGCGAGAATCGCGAGACTTCATCAAGTCGGCGGTGGCGAGCGACTCTCCTTTCTTTCTCTATTTACCACTGACCAGCCCCCACACCCCGATCGTGCCCTCAAAAAAATGGCAGGGTAAATCTCCACTCGGACCTTATGGGGACTTCGTAATGGAAACGGACTGGGTCGTCGGACAGGTCATGCAGGAACTGGCGGAGCAAAAGGTCACTGAGGATACAGTCCTCGTCTTTACCACCGACAACGGATGCTCTCCTGCGGCGGGTATTCCGAAACTGATCTCCCAGGGGCACAAGCCCAATGGAGACTGGCGCGGTCACAAGGCTGACATCTACGAGGGCGGTCACCGGGTTCCTTTTCTTGTCCAGTGGCCTGCCCGGGTACACGCAGGAAGCTCCTGCGATCTGACAGTGTGTACCACGGACTATTTCGCAACGGTAGCCGATATTCTCGGGGTTCGGGGACGCCAGTTTCCTCAAAATGCAGCAGAGGACTCTTTCTCTTTCCTAGCAGCTCTGGGCAACCCCGACCTGCAAACCCCAACGCGGCCCTATACCATTCACCACTCCATTAATGGCTCCTTTGCCATTCGTAAGGGTCCATGGAAGCTCTGCCTCTGCCCCGGATCAGGAGGTTGGTCCTCTCCTAGGCCGGCCAAGGCCCTCAAGGACAAGTCACTTCCTCCCATTCAATTATTCAACCTTGCTAACGATCCCGCAGAAACCACGAACCTGCAGGCAGGGCACCCAGATATTGTTCTAGATCTTGTGGAGGACCTCCACCACGCCATTCAAGCAGGGCGGTCAAATTCGGGCCCTCCTCGCTCCAACGAGGGCTGGCCGAAAACCTTTCCGCAGGCAGTCCTCAAACTCTTCCCGCAATTGGCGGGGAAGTAATACAGCTCAGGAGATCCGCTTTTCTACAAATCGAAAGCGCTCATCATAAGCTCCACCATTATGCTTCAAACAGCAGGCATAGCAGGCTGACGTTCCCCTCATCCTCCGAACTCGATCAAATACTGCCCAGCACCCAGGGCAGAAATAGCGCCATTTCCGCCGGATGGTTCGCGTGGGAAGAGGAAGGTTGTGTCCTGCTTTCTCTCCGGGAATTCCCAGATCACAACACGCCCTGCGCCATTCCGGACCATGGGGCTTTATTCGCCTCCGGCCTGCTCGCTCATAAGCTACCAGATGCGCCAATTCGTGTAGAAATGTACGCTCTGTTTCATCCTGCGATATAGCCTGCAGGGCAGGGTTTAATTCCACCACAGCATCGGGCCATGTCGCCCGCCCCGCTGTCGACCTCATCCGAGCGTTCCACCTGACGGCAACCTTATGCGCGAGCGAGTTGAGCCCCAATTCGAGACAAATTCTCCCAGCCCTATTCGTGAGCTCAAGATCTTTCCCAGGCGGCCGTAGTTGCTTCCGCCCCTCCTTCCTCTCTCCCCCTTTGAAGGAAAGCTGCAACTGCAGAGTGGCCTCTTCCACCCCCGCAGTATCGGTGAACCATGCAGAGAATTCAAGAGTAGACCCCGGATGTTCTCCGTAATTTACGGACTTAACCCCCTACCGTATGAGCGCTGAGGAGCAGCCTGAATCTCCGGGTATATCCTAGGAACTGGTCAGGATGAGGCCGCTATCGCCTTGCAGGTGCCTTCCAGTCGGCCGCCTTGACGGGCTGGGCCAACTTGGGGAACTCCTTTCCCTTTTCTGGGAGACGAACTGAAATCGGCCCTCCCTCACAGACTGCTACCACGAGTAGCCCTGTCCGCTTCAGAGATGAAAGATACTCCTCCGTCAACGGAACACGTCCCGTCGCCTGATCAAGAGTGACGGGAAGAAGGCGAATCCATGATGCATTCCTGGCATAGAAGTCCCGCCACGAGACCAGCTTTCCCCTTCGCTCACTGTCAACCCGGGATTTGAAGCGGGAAGGCGTAAGCACCACCGATCCCCGAGGCAAAATAGTCCAGCTCGAGGAACTACTGACAATCGTTGACCGGGCCACCAGACTTTCCCGACGTTTTTCCAACTGTGAAGACACCTCCGGATTCACTTCTTCAGTTCTGGGCTGCTCGATGTCCGCAAGCCTGACCTTTCGCGCCTTCAGACCTGGATCACGAGGCCTCTGTAGCTTGGAAAGTTGTTCATGCGTCATGCGAGGACGCACCTTGACCCTCTCCTCTCCCCTCACGGCTCCGTCGGAAAGGCGGACCGGCTCCACCGCGCCCACGACACCAAGGCCTAGGGCGGCCAACAAAACCACGGCTCCTATCGTTTTCATCTCACACATCTTACTTCGCGGGGGCTGACGCTCAAACGGCCTACTCCTGGTCGACGACTCCACCATTGATTTCAATGGTACGGTCAACGTTGACCTCAGCAGAATCGAGAAGGTCCGTGCCAAAAGGGGTTCTATGCAGCAGCTCTATGGTATGGAGACCCTCCTCCGTGAAATACTGGTCGATACCTTTGACGGTCAGATCACGATCTCGTGGAATTGAATCCTCGATGATCACGTAGCTTGAATTTACCGTTTTTGTTTTGCCTGGATACTCTCTTCTCGGCCCTTCATAGACTCTGAGATACGTGGTGCTGTCAGGATACAGGTTTTCGAGGTTGACCGAGACAGGAGGAACCTCTTCATAATATCTGGATGGGTTGAGTCCGCTGATCTCGCCTGTGGCGATTGGCCAGATTTGAACTTTTTCAGAGTCCAGAATCGTCGCAGATACGCCAAAATCAGCTTGTGCGGTAATCGTGAACACTTCTTCGCCGCTAACCCGCGTCAGATCAGGTCCAGTAAGATTCGTCGCAGAGAATGTCACGGTAGTGTCGGCCGTTTGCTCCATATAACCTTCCGTCACAACTGTTCCCACCGGGTTTTTTTCGCCTTCAAAACTGTAAACGCCCTCGGGGTAAGCAAAGGCGTAGTTGGTATAGTCTACCCACTTTGCCGCATCTGGTGCGGTCGCATAGTTTGGGTCACTCTCATCAATGAGGCCCCTGACCGAGATATGAACCTGAAACGGCTGGTCCACTCGCGTCCGCGGAACCGCCCTGTAGGGATCTCCAGTAATAATACTGATCGAGGCGTTCGGCGTGTAAGCCGTCACATACTGCTCGTCCAAGCGGTATTCCGTAACACTTTGGTCGTGAATGGACCACAACTCAAAGAAAGAACCCGCAGCACTGACACCCGTGGGAGAAATCTTCACTCCCTCGGAGCGAATACCCATATCCCATTCAATGCCGCTATCCTGCTGTATCTGGCGAACAAAGTTAACATATTCCTCAGGAGAGGCCTGCAGGAAAGAGGGACAAAGTGCGAGAAGGGAAGCTAAATAGTGTTTCATAATAAAACTGGGTGAACGTCAGAAAATAAGTGGATTTAGAATGCTCTTGTTTTGTTATCTCCTGCCCAGCGTGATCACCCCTCGGTCATCAACAGCCCCTGCAATCACTGGAGCGTTTCCCGCTTGAGCAAAGTCTGTATTCAACCGGCTACGATCTACACCACTCTGCTCCTCCTCAACCTGGCTGAGGGTTGTCATACACACGATGTCCTGCATATCGAACCACCACGCTCCCGGGCTACTGGTTCCCAGTTCAAAGGTATGGATGATATCCCGGGGGCCAAGCACTACGTGATTTTCCTCATCAAGAAACTGCGTCATGAAACTCTCTATCCGTCCCTGCTCATAGGCCGGAACAAAGTCAGGAACTCTGTCCCCATTCACCATTCCAATGACCGACAAACTAGACCCGGAGGTCGATTGTGTTTCATACCATGTGCCAGAGGCTGTCTGGCTCCGTGCAGAAAAGTCAATCTGGGTGTTGGCTGGAACATCGCTCTTCTGAAACACGATCTCGTCCGGTCGCACATCACCCTCCCTACCGTAAAAAATTAATTCCCATGGTGCTGAGGCACCGACCCTGACCCACAGAGCAGCGGGCAGCTGAGTCGAGCCCGCTTGGAGTGCTACTCCCATAACCCGGACCTTGAGGTCTACCCTCTGTTGCAGGCTGATGGTCCCATTGGGGTCGAGCTCGCTTATATCCGCGACCGCCTGAGGATATTCGATACCCCAAACCATTCTGGGCCGAACACCTGGCTGAACAACAGTCGGGGTCACTGAGATGGAGCCGATCGGCGTGTAGGGATCCTTGTGGCCGTTACTAACGTCGTTAGAGAGAATGCGAGGCGCGTCGCCGAGAAGGGAGGATCCCAAGGAGAAGAAGAGTGCCAATTGAGCTGCTTTTTTGATCATGCGTGCGGGGGGTGAACGGGGGTAATTCTTTCGAATTTCCAATAAAATTACAAACAGTGACCTCTTGGGCAACAAAAATATTAAAATTACTTGATAATATAGCCTAAGGCACCTTAAAAACAGCATTTGCTCTCAAAAATTGGATTCACGTTTGGCTCCGTTGACTGCCCCTCACTAGAGTGGTTTCATACAATCCACGCTCTTCCCCCTACTCCCACCCTCGCCGAGAAATTTTCTTTTGAGGATCCTGATTGCCCGTAAAACCCCATAAATTATTGGGGAAATAGAACCAGCCCTAATTCGGAGGTCCCGAGGATCACTTGCCTCATAGGCCCAGGCCTCCTTGGTTAGCGCCCCTCTTGCTTGAGCCCGAGCGCCAAATTTACGTTCCTTTCGTGTTTTTGCGGTTCTGGGGGGCCATATGGTTGACTCTCCTAAAAAATTTTATAATACTTACTATTAGTTCCCCCTTACAAGATGACTCTTTCTGGAATCCATTATGCGATTTCGGCCCTCCCTTGCGTGGCCGTGATTCTGGGTGGAATTCTGGGCCTCTTGAGCCCTCCGGCATCAGCGAACGTCCTCACAACGAGCGAACGAGCGGCCCAGACTCATGAAGAGTTTCTTAAGGATCGCAGAGTGTCGCTCTCTGCACGGAAAAACCCCTACCTGGGACCGCGCATCGCCCAAGTCGTCGACGAAGCCCCTCCCCCATGGAAGGTTAGGAACAACCCCTGGCGCTACCAGATTAGAGCTACGGTCTTCTGGGTCGGGGAACGCTCTACGCCCGGCAACCCAACTCCCAACACCGCAAGTTCGTGGGATCCTAACTGGGAACAGAACTTCGGAGGCTACGACCATCCTTTCAAGCGGAAAGCATTTCGCCCCGCTGGTTTTGAACCAAAGCTCAATCCCTTTTACGTAGCTCTCCCCTACAATGACCTCGTCGCAGGGAACAGTCATCGACCCGAAGCCTCTTCAATTATCCCATGGTTCTGGCAAATTTACCGAGGCCCCGGAATCTCCGTTTGTCACAATCGGTGGATCGCGATTCATCACGAAGGAAAAATTGCCTATGCGCAATGGAAGGACGTTGGTCCATTCACAGTTGATGACTGGCCTTATGTGTTTCAGGGCAAACAGCCTCGCCCGAACCGCAATCAGAATGCGGGCATCGATGTCAGTCCTGCAGTCCGCGACTTCCTTGTGATGCGAGGTAATGCTGAGGTCGACTGGAAATTTGTAGAAGAATCCGAGGTCCCTGCCGGGCCATGGGAAAAATGGATTCACCCATCCATCACACCCTCTGAACAGCCCGGAGCGCTTTCTGATCTCTGATTCCTCTAAACACCTATTCGAACCACCACCTTTCAACCCGCCCGCGGAAGTTAAGGCTTCTGCGGAGAATCCACTCCGCTTCTCCGGATAATTACCGGGGGGGTATCATCCTCGACAATTCCGCCGTTATGATAAACTACAGAGAATCTCGACGACCGATCCCCACGCTTTGTGTCGACAACCTCTGTCAAAACCAGCATGAGACTCCGCCCCGCTGCAGGCTCAAGCTGGTAGGCTATCGAGCTGGAAGACACACCTGCGAGAGGCTCCTTGCGACTTTTCGCACCCAGCGCCAATGGCCCATGCCGCTGGGCAAGAATTCGTTTCAATTCAGCGAACTGTCCGCGAACGAAACTGCTCTTTCTTCCTGGATAGGTGTAATGAAGAGCTACCTCAAAGAGCATTCCATCAATAAATCGAGCCTCGAGTGTAGTCGCGTCATGACCCGGCAAGTTGCCTTTGGGAGAGGATACCAGAAGAACCTTCAAACGGGGATCGGAAGCCGGCGCTTTAATCGTCTGGTCGAGGCTACTCCGCGACGCCCACTCCACGAGACTATTAGGGGGCTCTCCCCACTTCAGTCCAAAGGGCGGAAGCAAGGGCTCAGCAGCCTGCAAAAAGCAAATGCCGTGAATGAGGACAGTGCAAATAAGAAACCGGCTCACAAGCAAAGTCAGGTTACATCAAATCATTCTCAATTCAAGTTCATCAGCACCCGTTCCTGCTCAGTCAGGTCAAGGCGTGGGAGTGTTCTCATTGAGGCCATCATCGCCCTCTCGCTCCTACTTGTTGTCAGCCTAGTGATCCTGAAAGGAACTATGAATATCCTCGCTCCACGCCAGTGGACAATGGTGCAAAATGTGTCTGATGCCTATCTTTCCTATGAGAAGGCCTTCGCACAGAGGATTCCCTTCGAAAGCCTGACAGACTCGTCCTCTCCCTGGCCAGTCTATCCCGCAAAATCGGAGGGTCCCGTGACTCTCGGCACTCTTCCAGGCGGACGAACCCTCACCGGAAATGTCATCCGAACCAGGATGCCTGACGACAACAACCTTCCTGCTTTCGGGGGTAATGCAACAACTGCAACCAACCCGGCCGAAATGCAGACCTGGATCCTCCAGAGTCATGTCACTTACACGATAAGTGGAAGAGACTACGTCAAATCGAGAACAATAGTCCGCACCCAATGAAAACCTCTGTCCCCCACCCCGGAAACCCCCACGTAATCCGCCGTGGTTTCACCCTGCCCGAGCTCGCTACCGCAATCGGTCTGGCCCTTGCCATTGCCGCCATCATGATGACCCTACTGCAGCAACAGGTGACCTTTCACCGGATCATCCGAGCTCAGAAATTTCTCGTTGATGATGCCCCCCAGATCAACAATACCATCACCCAGATTCTCTCACGTGCGGATGCATACCGTATCCACGCCAACCTTGGTGACGCGATCGCAGGAGCCAATGCCATAACGGAAGATGGAAAGGTCCTAGTGCTCGGGTTCATGAATCCCGATGGCTCCAGAAACCTTGGTATGATTTCGTTCGAATCCGAGGGAGAGCAGGATGTTCTTGCCTATTACAACATGGATTCCAATGCCTCTATGGCGGAAGCAGGAAATCCAGACTGGCTCATCTCCCGGCAGGTGGATGACGCCCGTTTTTTTGTCGAAAACGGGGTATTCCGGATGCGCCTCACTGGACCAGCAGGCGAAATCATCACCTATTCCGGCACCCCGAGACTTTAAACCCGACATCACTCTCAAATCCCCATGAAAAGAAATTTTCGGTCCGGCTACATATCGATCCTGTCTGTCATAACACTGGCATCAATCATGCTGCTCATGCTAACAGCGTCGTTCCGCCATACTATTCGGAACCAAGAGGCCCAAAAGAAGACTCAGATCAGGGTCGACTACACCAATCGTGAGCAAGCATTTCTCCGCGCAGTTCTCACCGAGGTCCCCAACAGTGCGATCCGCAACATGATGGCAAATTCCAATTCCGCGGGCAACGAGGTCCCCTCACGCTGGCAGTGGATCTTTGAGCGGGCGCTGGCAAAAGCCAATAGCGAGCAGGCTCTACCGGAAGAACAGGCAAGGGTTCTTGGAATCAGCGGGCAATCGATTTCAGGAAATACCGGCAATGGCAGCAGAGGAGACCTCCAAAATACCATCAACAGCATCAAGAGCCAACCCTCCTTAAATTCGTTCTACGTGAATGCTGGCACAAATAATACCAGCGACCTTCTGGGAAGGAACTACCCCGAATCTTTGAGAGTATCAGATGGCACTGTAGAAAAGATGGATCGTGACCGTCCGATAATCAGCATGGCAAAAACATATCCCGAGGGAAACCAGTTCAGGGTCGTGCCCTACCCTGACGTTCATTTCGGCTATGTTGCCCAATCGGACAATTTCGTGGCGAAGCGCAATTGGTGGGCTTTCTCGCTCGGCTCCGGTGAGGCTTCAAAAGCATCTACCGGCGTCACCACCGTAAGAAAGAATTTTATTCTCTCCATTTATGAGGTTCCCTCTCAGCTCGCTGTTGGAAGTGCGGGGAATACTATTCTCGGAAAACATGGAGACGGCTCCGATTGGGGTGACATCCGGATTTCAGGTGGAGTTTTCGCCTCCCGGGCCTTGACTCAGGGGAACGTTCGGCTGGACCGGCTGGCCGCACGCCGGGGAATTTCCATGGCGGATGAATCATCGGTGGGAGGGGTTGCTCTGGACGCCCTCACAGGCGACCTTCTCTCCCGGGAGCAGTATGAGTCTGAGAATGCTGCCTTTTACCCTATCTCCAGCTCTTCAGATTCCGGCCTCGTTGCCTTTCTCCCGATTGCTCGCGGGCGAGACGCCTTTGACGACCTTGAAAACGTCACCGACAAAAATTCCGGTTCGCCGACTGGTTGGAACCACTACAGCCGCCCCGCAATACAAACCGTCATGAAGCTAAGGGTTGAGGATGTCCTCTCGCCTCAGGATCAAACCCCAACCTCCATTTCGTTTACTTTTCTCGCGGGTGGAATTGAGCGCAAAATCGTTTACGCCCGTGGCAACAATTGGCCGACCTCAGGCTCACCAAAGGGGAGGCTGTTCCCCTTTCATCTTGAAAATGATGGCATCCAACGCCCGGCCCTTTCCGTCTACGTGGGGAGGTTGCCTGGCTTTCTTCGATCAATCGGAGCCGATCCCACCTCCGTGAATAATTCCCTGATGGTGAATGCGAATTATCGAGACAACATCCGAATTCGTAAGCCTAATATTCCGTCTCTTTCGACTGATGTTGCCCTGGTCCTCCGAGACACAAGGGACTTCACCTCTTTCTCCACTGGCTTTTCGCTAGTGACCCCGTTTAGAACTTATCTGGTAAATGATGTCAACATCGTCCCCCGTGGTATTGATGCACAAGGACAGGAAGTGTTTCCTCCCATTTCCCTTTTCACCCCCGAAAAACGCTTTGGAATTCGTAACCAACCCATGAACATTACCCTGAAGGGGCAAGTGAACCACGTTGGAAAAGATAGTGATCAAAACGCACGTCCCCTCGACCTGCGTTCCGGCGCAAATGACGAAGTCCTCGCCGGTAAGATTAAAGCTGAGCTTTACTCAATCACTGACCCCGAACAGCTTCCTCCAATTAGCCAGATGAATTGGCTTGTGGTGATCGAGCAGCTTAACTGATCGGGGGGCAATCAATACAGGGCGCCATCAACCCTCAGCCGAAGAGATGCCTTTGGGTTATCCCTGATGTTCTCACTACTCCTTTGGAGGAAGAAGAGGGTGGAGGTTTCCTCCGGAGCTGATCGAATTCCACAGCAGTGGCGCCTCGCTGGAGGATACCCTGAGGGGGCGAAAGGACTCGCTATGTGTATCCACGCGAAACTGGAGTTCATTCAAATCGCGGTTGGTTTCCCTTAACTGCTCCTGGAGCGACACATTGACATCACGCAATTCCAGATTCGCTGAATTGAGTTTCTGTAACTGGCCCAAAATTTCCTCAAGAGTTTTGAGAGTCGTCGTCTTGCCATCAGTAGAAGATGGCGATACCGCCAACCCGTCTCGCTCATGCTCCCCCGTTGTTGACATGCTCTTGTAATTTTCCAGATTCGCTTCCTGAGTCACTGCTCGCCTTTCCCCAATCCAATCATTCTCGACGAACTGGAGGGCATGAATCAGTGCCGCGCCGGACATTACTCCCAGGAGAGCCGCAGAAGTCGCTATCTGAAAAAAGTAAATTCTCATCGCTCAACCGCATGATTTGTTCCTTCCAGCCTCTTTGAGACCAGAAATTCACCCATGATGGATGCGTGGACGTGAAGGTCTCCCGAGTCCGAACGCCCGGTTGTTTCATCCCCACTATCTAATCTCATGCCTTTCCGAGGGCTTCCATCTGCCCTCTCCGCCCCCTTATCGCTCACTGCAGCGCTTTCTCGAATACCGGGATCAGCCTCTTCGGCTGCCCGATCGGGAGACGCCGCTGGTGTAAATGGACGAAACAGTGAGGGCCCGTTCCGTTTGATAATCAGGGGCCTTAGCTTATCTTCAGAAATGTGCTCCTGATCCGGGAGCACAGTCTGGTCCTCAGATTCCCCCGGAAGCGCGGAGGCCCCTGGATCCAGTGGGTTCCGAGAGGAAATGTAGGGCGCTTTTTCAGCCTCCAATACCGGCTCCTGCCTTTGAATGACGGGTTCAGGACTGAGAGGAGGAATAGGCGCCACCGGAAACAAAACCGGCTTGGTTATATACATCCAGAAAAACACTGCTGTTAGGGCAGTGCTTGCAAGCATCATGGGAGGATACCATCGAGAAATACCACAGCGCTGGCATTTGCAGGGAGCCGAAGACTCGAAGGGCAAACGACTTGCAGTCTCATCTCCCCTTGCTTCGCCCTCATTCTGGACGGTCATATCGCTTGGAGTTTCCTCGTTCATTTCAGCTTCATTGATGATGGTTATCTTCCGCCACTAAGAGAAATTCTCCTATTGGCATAAGTGACCTCTACCACATCCGAAAAGGCGGGGAATTTGGTCAGTACCAGCCTATCCTCGGTCAGGGTAAGTTGCCGGAGAACATTACCTACCAAGGAATAGGCCTGCACTCCGGGCAGAGTTTCCATTTTCCCCGAACCAGCACCCGCTAGGATCCCATCATTACGGTGAATCGTGAAGGAGGTATAACTTTCCTTCGAGCTCTCTCCATAAACCCTGACCGAAATGCCATCCGTGTAGACACGGCAATAAAAGGGTTTGCTGGGGATGCTGAGTGAGTCCCCATCCCGGATCTTTACGCGCTTATCAAATCTGTAATTTCCGGCGAATCGAAAACCGTCTGGAAGAATATCCTGTTCCGCCAGCACCTCAGCCGGTTTCAGCAAGACCGTCACCAACAGTGCATACAGCCAGTATGTATGTAATCTCTTCATTCGCCTACATCCCACAAAGAATCTGTCGGGGACCCCGATGGGTCATAAACCGATCCGCCTAACTCTGTCAGAACAGGAGGTGACTTGGTAACATCATAGGAAAGGCTGTTTCCGTTTAGGTCTTCCACGCCGGGAAGAAGGGATCCTCCACTTGGAAGGTATTGGATTAAATCCCGTCCGGTGATTGAGGCCACCTCCTGCCTTGGGTTATCCGCCAGGTAGGAACGCTGCGCCACAAAGACCTCGCGGAGAGCTGCCGAAGCCTTCTTTCCCTTGTTCCATTCCCCAATATTTCCCGCAAAGTACATCGTTGCCCCCATGATACTGAGGATCACGAAGATCACGACGGTTAGTTCCACCAGAGTAACTCCTCGTGGCGGAAGCTCGTAGTGCGTATTTATTCTCATGGCATTATTTTTTCGTTCGGATTGTCCGGGACTACTTGCCTAGAAGGGTATCAACCGACTGCATGATCTCGGTCTTAAGCTCCTCGTCGGAGTTAATCCGGTAGCCCAGCCCCAGTGCGATTACGACAAACCCGGCAATCACAGTCCACCAGAAGGTCCGGAAGAAAAAACTCTTTCCCCGTGGCGCGATGATCGGTCGATACCATGGATCTGTTTCAACGATTCTCGTCACAAACATCTGGTTTCCAGATCGCAAAGCTGTCAGCAGGGATTCGAGATCCCTTTTCGCGTTTACTATCAGCCGATAGCGGTAGCGTCGGCTGGGGGACTCCTCAAGCTCTTCAACAGTTACCTGTCCCGAGAGCCCAGATTCTGGAAGCCGCATCGTATAGACATGTGTCTGATAGATGAACCTTTCGCGCAGCCAGCGGTCAATTTGAGTCAGTTGCATGAATCTTCTATTTTAAATACCGCTCTGCATCATCTTCGGGCCCATGAGAAAGATCGGAAGAAAGGTTCCAATAAATACCGCCGCGATCAGCGAAACCGCCATCAGGAGCACCACAAAATTCAATACCTGAGTAAAGTCGTTCATATAGTTTTCCGACTCCTCCTCATACATGTCCGCCAGCATCTTCAGCTGGCTATCAATCGAAGCGGACCTCTCCCCGATCGACATCATGTGCACTACCTGCTCATCCACTGAAGTAAATTTGCTGAAAGCAACAGAGAGAGGCACCCCGGAATGCTCATACTGTTCGGCCGCATTACGAATCTCTGGAAATAGTGGTGTAGATTTGACCGAATTTGCTGCCACTCGCATCGACTTGGAGAGATTAATCCCGTTGGAGTAGAGAAGCTCCATGGTGGAAAGAAATGTCATTTGCCTGAGGCTCATGATCAGCTGGCTGAGTAGGCGCCACTTGGACATTGCTACCGAGGTAATAGCATTACGGGTCCCTTCGGACCGCCAGATCAGAAATCCTATCACCAGAGCGCTGAGCACCGCAAAGGGCCATAGAATACGCGTTGCATGACTGACCTTGAAAGCAAGTGCTGTCAGCCCGTCTGGCGCCTGGCGAACCTGCTCCAGCATTCCCTCGACCTGAGGGACAATCTTAACCTGTGAGACTATGAAGGCACCAATCAGTACTGAAATCACGATTCCTGGAAGCAGAACTGCCTTGCGAACCTGTTTCTTAAAGTAGAGCTCTGCTTTCAAACGATCGGCTAGCTCGCGGAAGGCACGATTCAACTGACCAGAATCACCCCCTGCTTGGATCAATCCGATCGTCATGTCGTCAAACCGGTTTGTCTTACGGAACGCTTCGTGGATCGACATCCCCGACTCCGTATCAAGCCGGATCTGCTCAAGCGTAGCAGCCATGACCTTGTTGGGCAGTCCCTGCCCATAATATTTCAGCGCATCCGAAGTGTTAATCTGAGCTTTCAACATCGAAGAAAGCCCTCTGAACAGGTGAATGAGATCCTTCTTTTTGAATCTCTGGACTTTCCTCTCCTTCTTCGCACTTACAGCGGGCCGGGATGCAGCAGGAGAGAAAGCCCCTGCGTTTGTTGTGACAGTTCCGTTATTCATCAGAGTAGGTCATATCGATTGTTTTACTGATAGCCCTGAGATCAGTCTGCCCGTCAGCAAGAAGGCGAAGCCCGCTCCGCCGGAGATTAGGAAGAGCTCCATCCTTCAAAACCATCATCTCGAGGTCGTATGGGCTGATTTCCCCCTTCGAAAGCAGATCGGAAACTCTGGGCGTGATCGGGATAATTTCGACAATTGCGGTCCGCCCACTGTAGCCGGTTTCACGGCACTCGGAGCACCCTCCCGATCTCCCAACAAAGAGTGACCGCTCAGCCCACTCCTCTCCCAGATTGAAAAGTCGCCGTTCGTTCTCACCGATGCCCTCGATGGGAATCTTACACTCCGGACACAGGACCTTGATCAGACGCTGCGCACATGCCGCCTTGAGAGTCTGGGCGATTTTCCAGCGCTCGATCTTCAGTTGTTCAAAACGCTCAATAATCTGGGAGGCACGAGGTGTGTGAATTGTCGTCAAAACCTTATGCCCGGTGACCGCGGCCTCAATGGCTAGCTCGGCAGATTCTGTATCGCGAACCTCACCCATAAGAATGATATCCGGATCACTCCGCATGAAGCTTGTAATCATCGGTTTAAATTCCGATGAATTTTTCAGGTCACAATGGGTTACCCCCGGGATTTCATCCTCCACCGGATTCTCCAGCGTCAGGATATTCACTTCGGGGCGATTGAGCTCACGCAACATTGCATTCAAGGTCGTCGACTTGCCCGATCCCGTCGGTCCACTCATCACAATAATCCCAGCTGGAATCTCCATTACCCGGTTGAGCTCAAAGAGAGTCTCATCGTCAAAAGCCAGAGACCCCTTTCCCAGTTTGACATTAATATGGCTCTTATCGAGAAGCCTCATCGTGACATGGTATCCCCGGTAGGTCCGATGGCGTTCATACCGGATATCGATCGGCCGGTGGTAATAAGCGATCGTAAAGCGCCCTGATATTCCCGGTGTCGTGTTGCGCGTTTCTGCAGGCAACTTCATCAAATTCAGGAAAAACGCATCGATCCGATCCTTGAGCTTCATCGGCATCTCCACTTTGTCTCCCAGATCCCCATCAATACGGTAACAGTAGTAGAACGATTCTTTCTCAACCTTGAAATGAATGTCAGAAGCCCTCAGCTTGGTAGCTGTGGCAAGAATGGTAGCCGCGAGTTGTGCAATCGGCTCATCATATTCAACCGTGACATCAAAGTCCTGCAGACCCTCATCGATATCCTCCACATCGATCGACTCAAGCTGAGAACGATTTGGGCCCTGGGTCGTGGTAACGCGTTCAATCGCACGACTGATCTCACTACTCAACGTTACAATCTTTTCGATCTGGAGTGAGGGGAATCGTGGAGAGAGATATTCATCCGGCGCGGAGCTCCAGGGGTTCGATATCGCTACCAGAAGTCGATCCGCATGAATACAGAGAGGGGTAAACCCTCCCCGGGTCATCAGAGCGGGATCGCACGCGTCGAGTAGCGACGCATCGCAAAATTCAGCAACCTTCGGGAGGAAGGGAAGGCCGTTGACCTGAGCTATAGCCGACATGAAGAGGGGCCGGGAAACTCGGTTGGGGACCTGATCATGACCAAGTTCGGCCAGCGAGGCATCGTGCTCAATCAGCGCGGCCATGATACGGCCACTGATAAAATCATTAAATTGGATGCCATCAAACTCGATCATATTCCGAACTGCTGCTGGCAGAGTGAGATCCATCCCTCATGATGGAGAAGGACACTTGAAACCATAGGACTGGTTCCGGTCTTATCTGCGATGAACTGCATTATTGTTGGGGCAGAAATCCGCAAGGCCGCCGGGTTAATGGATCCTATACCAATAACTTCTGACTCCTCCGCAAAGAGCACGGGGGTCATCAACTTCCGACATTCGAGGAGAAGACTCTCGTTCATGTCGTAAAACACCGACGGTGTGGGCATCTTGCTTGCAAAGGGAACCAGCGTCAAAGGCTGCCCCAGTGACTGGGACAGGGATCTTCCGAGGCGTTCAACTTCCAGTGGCCGGGCGTCAGGCTCACGAATTCTCAGAGCGGCGAGAAACTCAAGAGGATCCCATGGTCTCGGACCCCGCAGTGGACCCTGCCCATGATGCTGTAGCTCTTTCAGCTCCGCTGGGGTTGCCAGACCATGATCATTAAGAAGTCTGCAGGTCTGACTGAGGCATTCCGGGTCGGTTGCCAGTGAAACAGTTGCACCCGACGGCACACTGTTCACTCCAGTTTGATTTTCAGCTTGGGCCTGCATGTGTTCTAGCGCTTACGGAGAAATTTCAAACGTCCATGTTGAAGTCCGCTCTTCGACTTCTTCTCGAGAGATCCACCGAGGTCCGCCTTAAGCTCGTCAGCCGAAGGCTGGTGATCCCTCTGGCCGGGATGGAGATCGTCGAGTGCTCTCTGCCAGTTAGGCTCATGGGCCGGGCCCGGAAGAGCAGGCTCGATCCAGTCGTGGCCAGGCTTGAGGCTCACATGATCTCGAATCGCCCTGCTCGTAATGCCATTCTCTATAGCACTCCCCGGATTGTAGGAGGTAGGTGTTACCACAAAGACAAGACTAGAGGTTTCCTTCGCAGCTTCCTTGCTCTTGAAGAAAAAATTGATGCCTGGAATATCACCAAGGATCGGAACCTTATTCCTATCCTTGGTTTTGACCTGTCCGTAAAACCCTCCCACAACGAGAGAGTGTCCATCGGGAATACGGGCGATACTCTCAATCATCGATTCTGACACTCGGGGATATCTGTTCCCGCTCTGGCCGACGATTTCATCGACAACCTGCGCAGAACGGGGGCGCATCTGCATACGGATTGTGCCATCAGGAAGGAGCGTCGGGGTAACCGCGACCGTCACTCCTATTTCTCTTGTGCTAGAAGGATCTCCAGTCGGGTCTTTCGAGTCGATCGAATACCTGACCTCCTCGGTCACCTGATTACTGACTTCTGTTTCACTGATTGTGGTTGTAATGATGGGAACACGGTCAATGAGTGAGATTGTCGCCTTCTCATTATCCTCTGTGATAAGCGTAGGATTGGAGGTCTGGGTAACAAGCCCCCCCCGCTGCAGGGCACGAAGAACGCCACCCATCTGAATAGGAGAGAGGACAATCGTATTATTGTTGGGTGTATCAGTACCACGAAGAACAGAACCTGACCCCAGAGTGCCCGACGCAGAAAGCGCATTGTCGATGCCGAACAGAGAATTCAGGCTCGTAATTGTCTCAAGAGGAATTCCATTAGCACCCAGACTGGATGACCAGTTCACACCCTTCTTCTCACCCGCGCTACTATTGACACTGAGGATTTTAACTTCGATAACGACCTGCCCTTTTGCCTTATCCACCGAGGTGAGAAGGTTCCTCGCACGCTCTACCTGGTGAGCTGTGTCCACGACGATGATCGTATTGGTCTTGGGTTCGTAGTTTGCGATGCCAGTAGGAGAAAGCATCGGCTGAATCAGACCCTTGATCTGCTCGATATCAGTCGGTCGCAGGTAGCGAAGCTGATAATGCCACTCCTCTGCAGGCAACCGATTGAGCTGCTCATTGTTCAAGGCATAAACCGTGTTCCCCTTGGTGTAGAGGGTCAGCCCATATTGAAAGGCCAACTCCTCCATCTGCTCCAGTGGATTTCCGCTGTTGAGATGACCACTCACGTTGAAATCCGGTCCGGAGATACTGACGTTATGAAAGTATTGTTTCTTGGCACGCTTGGCCAGCATCTGAAAGATGTCGTTGATCGCAGCATCACGAATCAGGTATTCACCATTACTTTCATCGATCTGCCCGGCGCTGTCACCCGGTACGCCGACCTCCCCGTCGCTCTCCTCAGGAGGAGGAGGAGGAGGGAGTTCCGAAAGATCCTTCCCAACCGGAGATACAGGCGCTGGCGAAGCGGCAACTGCAATCGGGACCACCTCAGGAACTGGCTCCACCGGGTCAACCGGAGGGTCAGCCAACCCCGGAGCAGTAGGATCGAACGCAGGTGGCCCGACAACTGGAAGGGGCTGAATTGGCTCATCGGGGAACACTTGCTCGGGCACCTGTTGACCAAAAGCAACAGCGGCACTGAGCAGCAGAAGGTAAAACAAAAAATTGTGATTTTTCATGAAGTATTCTTGATGGATCTGGAGCTCCCTACGGCAACGGAGGAGGAGAATTTGATTCAATTCGCAGAGGCTCAGCCTCGCTCTTCTTTCGGAGTGTGACTCCCTGCAATCGCAAGGGCTGCCCGGCTGCGGTGACTCCATCAGGAAGCGTATCGAGACGACGGATCGCTATCTCACCACTTTGCAGATTCCTGAATGTCACCCTTGAGGGACCAACAGCTTCGACCCTGACGGATATTTTCTCTCCATCTCGAACGATGGGAAAGACCTGCCCCAGACGGAAAAGGCGAGCACCAACAAGAAACTCTCTTTCGCGCGAGTTTATGAGAGAAATTTTGATGTCTTTGATGAAATCTCGGAATGAGGTTTTCGGAATCTCCCGTGAGGAACGGCTTATCACCGGAGCCTTCCCAGGATTCTGATACAATCCGAAAGGACCTCGCTCCCGCCCGGCAATGGAAAGCCGTCTCTTTAACTCCGCAATTCGGTCATCAACTGTATCCGACAGAAACCTTGCGGGGGTTGCACTGGCGGAATCCGAGTCGGCCCCGGAAGCAGGCTCGCTGCCTACCGCCACTGCAGAGAGGAGAAGAAGTATAAGGAAGGTCGTCTTCATTATTTTTGCCACGTAGTGTAAACAACGGCCGCATTCAGAACATTCTGGTTGGCCGCTCTGGAGAGCTTGATACTGTCCAGCTGGAGCTGGGGCATTTTTGTTTCTAGCTCAAGAAAAGCCGTTTGAAGGGCCCTGTAAGTGCCACGGAATGCGAAGTGAAGTTGGATCGATGGCTGCTGACTCGCACCTCCAATGCCGCCCGCTACAGTAGTCGGCCGAAAGGCGGTCTGCTGGAAATGGGTAGCGTCGTAGTCTTTCTGGAAGTCACGGAAAAAGGTGTTGACGGAGGTAGCTGCTGGTTGCTCGAACAGGGACATCCACCGGTGCATGTGCGGCGCCTGTGACTGCACCTTACGCTCGAGCATTCGCCGCTCCTTTTCCACGGTCTTAAAGGCCTGATGATGCTTCTTCCTGGACTCATAGGTAGCTTCCAGTTTCCCGCGGAAATGCACTCCCAGCCCCAAAGTAGCGACCACAAGAAAGACCGGCACTACCAGCCCAAAAACGATAATAGGATCTTTGTAATGAGGATTCATGGCGCGGCAGTGATCGGGATGGCGATAGGGTCCTCAGCAGTAATACGCTGAGTGATCGTCAATCTAAAATTATGAGCGAACCGCTCTTCTGGGGTCTTTCCTATAAGCGGCTTGAATCGCTTGTTCTCAGAGGTCAGCAGATTCACCAAGAGCGTTCGGGATCCCAAATCGGTGCGAAAGGACTCATTACCGGTTTGTTCGCGAATGCTCTCAAACACCTTTCCCATTCCCTCTGTCGTGCTGATCACCGTAAGGTGATTCAGAGCATCCGTGTTAGAGAATCCGCTAATCGTCCAATCTTTGACCACTCCTGCACTGGGGTCCTTATTCTGAGCCAATTCAGGCCTCACCCGGTGACTGGCTTCTGACAAGATCACACTCTCTGGATCCGGAAAAAGCTGATTAACCAGCTCCATCGAAACCCACGCCTTTGATCGGTCAGCGAGCAAGGAACTCCATTGTTCATAACGGTGGATTTCTGAGGAAAGAATCTTGTTTCCTTCCCGGGAAACTTCGCCGGTCTGATGCCAGGATTCGTCGTTAATAATCTTAATGCCGCGAACCCCGGTCCATCCAACAAAGAGGAGAATAGCTGCCACTCCAAGGCGCAGAGCGGCAGAACCAAACCTCAGGATTCTCATTTCCGTACGGGACGGAAACAAGTCCACTTCATCCCTTGAGGCCGGAAGAAAATCCTGAGTCGCCCACCCGGATTCGATCATGCCTTGAAAGGTCTGAGCACCTCTGACAACCTCTTCTTCATTCCGAGAGCTCAAGCTGGAAGGCCCTTGGAACTCGAGCGGAACCGCGGAGTCAAACCAGGGATTCTTACGCCAGTCAACCACCACTGCCCCGGGAAGCTGTGGGGCAACTGGGTCCCGCCCGGAGCAAGCCAGCGGAAGAGTGAAAATGGGCGGATCGGGCAATTCGAGAGCTGCCGCCATAGTCTGCACTATCCGCCCTACATGCGACGGAGTGATCCCTTCATGGTGTCTTACTGACCTGAGCATGACGAGCTCTCGTCCCTCGGTAAAAAAGGCAATGACAGAAAAAGATGAATAGGAGAAAAAGATCGCGAAGGCTTGAACCGGCAGTTCCTCAGTCAGTCGTGACAGAGCCGCAAGGGTGACCAACGGCGCACTCAATGCGCAGGTCCGAATGGGAAAGTTCAGAACCTGCCCAACATTTCTGATCTGTCTTAGATAGGCCTGACATCTTCTCGAAATTGTTATCGCTGACCCAAACTGCTGCCCGGGCTTAGCCCCGGGATAGGGAAACAGGCGGAACGAGAGGTCCTCCACAGAATCGCTATGATCCTCAAGGACGGTCTTGGGTTCATGCACAAGCTTCTCACTTAGAACACCAAGGTCCTCGGGGCGTTCACTGGCCCTTGTGAGCTCGGATATGGCAAACTCGTCGGCAACATGAAGAATCACTGCCAGTGACTTCATTCGGCCATCAAAATGAGAGCGAATTCCTGCAAGATATTCCATTACCTCCTGCTCTCCAGCCTGTAACGAGGGCAGAGCTACACGGGCCCAGGTCTTTCTGTCCTCCTTCCCGTAACAAATGTGTGCCTCCGAGATATCTTCTCCCTCTAGGAAAAGGTGCAATTGGCACTCAAGGTCAAGAGCCTCACGATACCAGTCAAGATTCCTCGACCGAGTAGTCTCACGGTGAAGACGACGCGCCTGCAGAAACCGTTGCCAGGTTGTTAACTGGGCTGGATGCACCAATACCTCCATTGAGGAAACGAGGGGAAGATGTCGCTCTATGATAAGCCGCCGTGGGATACTCCCCGACAGCAAATGGCGAAGCGGAAAACCGCACCGGAGTCGGCGCCAGCAAATTCTGGCACCGACCTCCAGAGCGAAAAGTGTTTACCAGTCTCCGAAATCACTTGGCACGTGCTTCTCAGCAGATGCAAGTGAACAGGTCATATAAAGCACTCCTTGTTGCGGGAGAGTGTCGCCTTTGTTGGCGTATGTTCCTGTGCCGGGGCAGTCAGGACTACTTTCAACGAATTTGCCAGGTCCTACAATCTCTCGATAAGCACCGGAAACTACTTCTCCGGCATTATGGCCATTCATGTTCTGGTAGGAGCGCATACCTTGTTGAACGTTACGAATGTTCATGATGCATCCTGCGCGATCCGAACCTCTTTTCCAGGCGCGTGCGCCAACGAAAAGAATGCTGATCAATGATAGAAGGACGAGAATTACGACCGTCAACTCAATGAGGGTCATCCCGGACTTCACTGTCTTCTGGGTGTTTGTCAGTGTCATGGTTTTGTCTGTTTTGGTTGATGACGCGCACAGGGCACGTGCTTTCAGCACTTGGATTTACCGGTCAGATTTCATCTTCATCGTTCCGATTCATCCGGGCGCTTTCAAAAGTTTGTTGGTCGATAGCACCGCGCTGCAGTAGTTTACGCAGGCTGTCGTCCCATGAAATATTGCCAGCTCGACGAATAACGTCCTCAAGAGCATTCGATCCGGAAGAGTAATTCGCGATCGCGCTGGAGACTGCATCGTTGCTGTTCTGGAGAAACTCGTAGGTCAGCACTCTCTTGCCATTCAGTCCCTTCAAGAGGCCCTGCGAATGAATAAAGATCAGCATTTCGCTGAGCCGACTAAGTACTGACCCGAACTTCTCGTGGGGGTACATCTCAAGAATCCGGCCCATCGTCTTGACCGCCCCGGTAGTGTGAAGCGTCGAGAGAACGAGATGCCCTGTCTGAGCCGCCTCGAGGCAGGTATCCATCGCGTCACGATCACGGATCTCTCCAAGAAGTATGATATGGGGCGCTTTCCTTAGAACATCCTTCAGCCCCTGTCGGTAGCTCGCTACGTCGCGACCAACCTCCTGCTGAGTAATGATACTGGGAGACATGGCTCGGTGATCGGGATAATTGGGATGCTCCATGTCTGCCTGGTAGCGATATTCAACAGGGTCCTCGATCGTAACGATATGCTTGGACGAAGACTGCCTCAGCCAGTCCATCAGAGAAGCCAGAGTCGTGGACTTCCCCGACCCGGTAGGACCTGTCACCAGACAGAGCCCTGCTCTCCGACGCACTGCATCCTGGAGTGCGGTTGAGGTATCGGGATCGATTCCAAGGACATCGAGAGCTGGTATCGTATCGCTAAGGATTCGGCATGTAATTCCCAGTCCGGAAGCCGAGAGATGAGCTTGAATACGCAGACGTCCGGACGTTTTCGTCCCTCCCGCGTAGACAACACCGTCTGCTGAAAAATCGTCAACATGTGTCTCTTGAAAGCGCTGAAGTGATCGCTCTACTTTCTCATCAGAAGTGCCTCCCGCGCCACTCCCCCCAAAACCATGGCCAGATTCTTCCTGCCGAAGAACGAGGGCCTTGTAGACTTCAAGCAGGTCTCGATCGGAGAGAAAGCCCAGAAAGTCCAGACACTCCATCCCATGGTTGGTCTCAACGTAGATTGGCCGCTTTGCCCGGAACTGAATGTCCGACACACCGCGTCCCTCGCAGGCCTCCAGCGAAACTGCGAGCAGTTCTTCCCCAGACATGCCCGGCTGAAAGACCCGTATCTGCGGGGCCTCGAGATGGGCAGGAGGTTGCTCAATCGCACTCATCGTTATCAGAGCGTGAGCGTTAACGCGCGGAAACGAGAACTCTGATAAATTGTCAGGGTCTGCGCTCCGCCGTCTGGGTAAGGGTGAAACCAGAGGGGCTGCATCAGCTAGTTGTCAGTTCTGTTGAGTATCGCTATGTCACGTGTTTAAGGGCGCCGCGGCTTCGAGAAGATGAGACCCATTCACTGAGCTGGGCGCTTCCCATCTTCCGGTTTTAAATGTCTTCTGATCCTTCTGGGATCCTGTGGTAGTGCGAACCCGGTTGAACCGACCTGTATTCCCCGAAATCAAAGGGCTGCGGTAACGAGGCCTCCAAGGAGGGGCCGAATAGGCAACAGCACGATGGTTCGGGGTGACAAGAACTCATCCGTTGTTTTCTTCTAATAGACCTTAACTAAACTTTCAACCTTTTTTATCTTTTACGTGTAAATAAATCCCGAATCCTCAAATTTCAGCCAATATTTCCCCGTAAAACCTTCATGTTGAGAATATTACAAAATATATTGCCGCCCCGAAAACCCAAGTTCTACCGGATGATATCCCCTGCGAGAGGTGGCCATCTACCTCAAATACGATAATCCGCTCCCGCAAAAATCGAGAAACCGGTAAATAGTTCAGCACATAATCGCGAAGGCATCCTGCCTCGCGCCAAACCCTGCCCCAAAAAGAACGGCCTCCGCTAGAGCTCCCTTTGGCGATCGGGCATGGAATGAGGAGCAGGAGAGGAAGTCATGTCCACCCCGTTGGGAGGACTCTCCAGCGCAGGCTCTCGGCCGCAGATGCCGCAGACCTCGATCTTAAGCTTCTTCGCGCAAGAACGCCTACCTTCAGCATATCCTCGAACCATTTTACCCACACCTTTCTGCTCAAGATCAGCGTATGGGGTGTTGTTGAGAACTTCTGCAACCTGATAAGTTGAGGGGGAAGCTGAAGGAAGTCATCGCGGGATCATACGGGGCCAGTTTGGGAAAGGTCGTCGGTTCCAAAGGAGAACGACTCAACTTGCTTGGCCATTATTTCCAACACTCGACATTTCTAACTGCTCCGCTACCCCTCCACCCCCAGCCTATGACTCTTTTCTCCGCAAACGAACTCCGTCTCGCTTACGGCCACCAGACCCTCCTCGATGGCGTCACAGTCGCCATTTCAGCCGGTGAAAAAGTCGGCCTTGTCGGTCGGAACGGATGCGGAAAAACTTCTCTCCTTAAAATTCTCGCAAATGAGAACCAAGCTGACTCCGGAGAACTCTCGGCCCGCCGCGGCCTCCGCATCGGCTATCTGCCCCAGGAGTTCGAACTCGATCCTGATCTCTCCGTTCACGAGAACATCGCCGCCGGTGCCGCCGATGTGGCCTCTGCCGTAACGCGCTATGAAACCGGCGACGGCAGTGAGTCTGAACTCGCCGACCTCCTCACTCTTATTGAGCACACTGACGGCTGGAACCTTGACGCTCGCATCAAATCCCTCTCCAACGCCCTCTTTACTCCGCCACTTGAATCCGAGACCGGTCTCCTTTCCGGCGGAGAAAAACGCCGTGTCGCCCTTTGTAGCGCGCTCGCTTCACAGCCTGACCTTCTTCTCCTCGACGAACCCACCAACCACCTCGATTCCGAATCCATCCGCTGGTTGGAAGACTTCCTCAAAACCTACACCGGAGCCGTCATCTTCGTCACCCACGACAGATATTTCCTCAACGTCATCGCGACTCGCATCATCGAAATTTCAGAGGGCAAAGCCTACTCCCATCCCGGAAACTACACCGCCTTTCTCGAGTCCAAGGCAGCGCGACAGGAAATCGCAGAAAACACCGAAAAGAAGCGTCAAAAATTCCTTAGCGACGAACTGAAGTGGGTCAAGGCAGGCGTTAAAGCCCGCACTACCAAATCCCGATCCCGCCTTAATGCATTCTACGAAGTCAAAGATCAGGGAGCTCACGTTCCTGAGGGTGAAATTGATCTCCTCATCCCCCCTCCACCAAGACTCGGCAATACCATTGTAGATCTCGAAGACGTTTCTAT
>MDSV01241196.1_pt1 | contig 24148 bp, 18 predicted proteins | sample 810851 | NCBI WGS metagenome assembly MDSV01 (sample SAMN05326640, study PRJNA326480) | marine metagenome | isolation source: seawater | place: Atlantic Ocean: North East | collected 2012 | reverse complement strand
CTGTCTTTGGCTTAGGAGCAGGTTCTTCTGTCTTTGGCTCAGGAGCGGGTTCTTCTGCCTTTGGCTCAGGAGCAGGTTCTTCTGCCTTTGGCTTAGTTTCCTCAGGTTCAAGTGGAGGAGGGGGAGATAGTGAGCGCTCCTTTGCTTCAATAGTGTCTGGAATTTTAACGTTCAAAATATTATTTATGTAGCCTTTAGAAGCATTTGTAATGGATTCATATTCAGCTTTAGCCTTATCAAATTCCTTGTTTTTTACAAGCATATCAGCAAGACGAATAGTGGCAGCAGCTTTTGAGTTTGAATTAGATTGTACTACTTCATCGTATAAAATTTGCGCTTTTTCTGTATTTCCATTTTTTTCATTTAAAGTTCCAAGAGAAAATTTTGCTTCATAATAGAATGGATTTTCTTGATCGGTTTGCTGTATGAATTTCTCCAAATATTCTTTAGCTTTTTCGATATTGGGAGTTGCGCTGTTAGTGTATTTTTCGGCGATAATAAGTAATGCATTGTTACCGCTAACAGTGTTTTCATTTGCTGTTGCAAATTTTTCAAGGTCACTGATTGATGAATCATTCATTGATACGGATATCAACTCTTCGCCGCGTTTAATCGCTTTTTCGTTATTGCTAGCATCATAAAAGAAATAACCGCCCATCAAAATTATTCCTGCGCATAAAGCAAACAATAAAAGTTTCCAATTATTGTCTAGAAAGGACTCAAGTGAACTTGGTGAGTTCGCAGATTGAGCAGGTGAAGGGATTTCTTCTTTTTCAGTTTCCATATTTAGGCAATTTAAGATTTGGGTGCTTAATAGCTTTTGTAATACTATTGTAATGGTTAGGCGTCAACTGAAGCGCGGGCTTCGTCTGCTAATGGAGTACTCAGGTATCGTTCTCCTGTAGAGCACCCAATAGTAACAATAAATTTACCATTATTTTCAGGTCTTTTTGCAATTTCTAGAGCGGCGCAGACGTTAGCCCCAGTACTTATGCCAACTAGAATTCCTTCCTCGGCAGCTATCCTCCTAGCCATGGCAAATGCATCGTCATTTGAGACCTTTACACATTCTGAAATTTGTTCATTGCCCGAATCAGGATTGTTCAAATGTAAGTTGTCAGGTATAAAACCTGCGCCAGTGCCTTGGATTTTGTGAGGCCCAGGGGTTAGTTCCTCGCCAGCAATCTGTTGTGAAATGACTGGTGAATCAGTGGGCTCAACGGCGATTGCTTGGAATTCAGGTTTTTTAGGTTTTATGACTTCACAGCAACCAGAGATAGTTCCTCCTGTTCCAACCGCAGAAACTAGAATGTCTATTTCGCCGTTACTGTCATCCCAAATTTCTTGGGCTGTTGTTTGTCTGTGAATTTCTGGGTTAGCATCATTTTCAAATTGTTGAGGCATCCAGCCATTCTCATTCTCAGCAAGAAGTTCTTTCGCCTTTTCAATCGCTCCCTTCATCCCTAGAGGTCCTGGTGTGAGAACTAGGTTTGCACCGAGAAGTGCAAGAAGAGTTCTTCTTTCTACACTCATAGTCTCAGGCATTGTTAGAGTCAGCTTGTATCCTCTCGAGGCACACACAAAAGCGAGTGCAATTCCTGTGTTCCCACTCGTAGGCTCTATGATATTTGTATCAGAATTAATCAGTCCTTCTTTTTCTGCGGCTTCGATCATTGCCATTCCGATGCGATCTTTGACTGAACCTAGAGGGTTAAAGAATTCACACTTTAGTGCTACTGTGGCATCGATGCCTTCAGTGACTTTATTTAATTTAACGAGAGGAGTTTTTCCAATCGTCTCAACGATGTTGTTGTAGAGTGTGCCCATTATGTAACAGAGTTAAATTTTAATCTTATAAATCTTAAGAATTACGCTAAAAGATTATTAATTTGATCTGTACAAGTTTGCAAAGAGAAATAGTGAACAATCAGCCATTAAAATTCATTTAGATTTGCTGAATATTTATTTGTTTGTTTTAATGTTTTAACGTAGTTCTATAATCTAATACCCCAAAATTATAACCCCAAATACCGCTATGCTTAATGCAATCAGTCATGATGTCGCACTAGAAAACATGAAAAAAATACCTGAATGGGAGCTCAATCAAACCTCCATTTCAAGGGCTTTTGAATTTGATGAATACATGTCTGCCATTGAATTTGTGAACACGGTTGCCGAAATTGCTGAAGAAGCTCATCATCATCCAGACATTTCTATTGTTTATACAACGGTCACATTAACTTTAACAACTCACGATGTGAGTGGTATTACGGAAAGTGATTTTGAAGTTGCCGCAAGAATTGATTCACTCGAAAATTAGTTAATTTAGAGTTATAGCTCTTCTGGATTTTGGAGAAGTTCCGCTATTCTTGATAGTAGTCTTCCTGCTCCGCCTCCATCAAGAACTCGGTGATCAAAACTTAGGGTGAGCTCAGCTTCAATTACCGGCGCCCAACATTCTTTCTCAGTATTCCAACTAGGTTTTTTTTGACCAAATCCTAGACCTAGTACCAAATTTTGCTCAGGTAATGGAATCGGAGTTGCCCATACTATGCCGAAGGTGCCGAAGTTGGTAACTGTTGCAATGCCTGGAGGGTTGCTTGCTTCTTTTGGTAACCTTCTCTTTTTTGCTGCATCCACTAAAGAAGAATACTGGGCGAGTAAATCTTTAAAAGGTATTTGATCTACTTTCCTGATAACGGGAACGAGAACGCCGTCGTCAACTTCAACAGCAAAACCAATATCTATCGAAGATGGGTGTATTATTTGATTTCCGACTAATCGTCCAGCGCTTGCAGTTCTTTCAGATAAAGCAAGAGCCAGAGCCCTTATGGCATAAATAGTTGGGCCTGGCTTAGGTGATGAATTTTTTCGGTGCTCTAGAAGATTGTCTAGTCTTACAGGTGACCCAACAGTTGCGAGTGGTCTTGTCCAGCTTCTTCTCATTGAATCAGCGACAGCGATTCGCATTGATGATGCGGGGCTCGTTTTCTTTGTTTCTAAATCATGCATGAAAGACTCAAAGTCTTCAACGGTAACTCGCCCTCCTGCACCGCTTCCGGCTATTCCTGCTAAATCAGCAGCATTTAAACCTAGCTCTTCCATTCTAGCCCTAAGTCTTGGTGATATATATCTAGCGCCAGAAGCTTTTGCAGGAACTGGCAGACCTTCGATTGTTGGAGTTACACTGACATTACTGATGATATCAGCTTTAGATGGGGCTTGATCTCTCTTGATAGGAGAAGTTGTCTCTTTATCTGTATTTTCAGGCTTTTCGGTTGATTGAATTTGTTTTGTAGTCTCTTCATTAGCTTCCAAATAGCCAAGTATCGCGCCTACCGGATAACTAACGTCGAGCTCTGCTGTCACTTCTAGTACCTCTCCTGAACAGGGGGTGGTGACTTCCATCATTGCTTTCTCAGTTTCAACTTCGAGTACATCCTCATCAGTTTTAACTTTTTGACCAACTTTGATTTTGATGTCCCTCACAGTTGCTTCTGCTATAGACTCTCCGAGTTGTGGCATTAATATGGGAACACGCATAGCTATACTATTCTTTAATTAGTTTACGAATTTTTTCCTCTATCGAATTAGCTGTTGGTCTGTGGTAGCGCCAAAGCTCAGGGTGATAAGGTATTGGAGTATCTATAGAGTTTAATCTGCTGGGAGGCGCATCCAAAAGGTTGAATCCTTCAGAGCTTATTTGGGAAATAATTTCTGCAGTAACACCTCCCCAAGGAAACGCTTCTCCAACGGCTAAGACTCTTCCTGTGCGGGCTATTGACCCTAGAACAGTATCTATATCAATTGGTTTAACGCATCTTAAGTCGACAATTTCAATTTCATATCCGTCTTTTGATAGGTTTTCTGCAGCGCTTACGGCTTCATGAACCATGGCACTGTAGGCGATTATTGTAGCATGCCGACCTGGTCTCACTATTCTAGCCTTTTGAGCAGGAAGAGCTTTTTTGGGAAGGGATTCAGCTTTTAGGTGATAGTAAAGATATTTGTGTTCGCAAAATATTACAGGATCATCTATTGAAACAGCCTCTAAAAGCATTGAATAAGCATCCTCAACCGTGGATGGTGCCATCACAATAGTTCCTGGATAGTGTGCATAAATAGTTTCCATACATTGGCTATGAAAAGGGCCGCTGCCTGGGGTGCCCCCTGAGGGTAATCGTATCGTAATTGGGCATGGCACTGAAGTTCTCCAATACATTGTTGCCGCCTGATTTACAATTTGATTAAATCCAACTGACGAAAAGTCTGCAAATTGCATTTCAATTATAGGCCGCATTCCTTCTATGGCTGCTCCTACAGCTAGTCCAACCATTGCATCTTCGCTGATTGGAGAATCTATAACTCGATCAGGGTAATTATCGTGTAATCCTTTTGTAGCTTTAAAAGCTCCGCCGAAGAATCCAATGTCTTGACCGTAAATAAAAACATCATCACTATTTTTTAGCGATAAAGATTGAGCTTCTCTGATAGCCTCTAGATAAGTGATGCTCATTATTAATATTTAATGGTCAGATTTTGATGATGAATAAGCACTCCAATCGTGTGAATAGGGATCAGGTGCACTTTCTGACTCAGCTATTTTGATTGCGGCGTTAACTTCATTTTCAGCATGTTTAAACATATCATCGATATCGCTCTGATTACACCACCCTTCATCGAGAATTCTTTTTCCAGATTTGTTAAGACAATCTAATCCGAGTTTAGATTTTTTCATTTCTTCAGAAATGTAAGGAGCGTCATCATGTTCACCATGTCCGGATAATCGAAGTAAGTTGCCTATAACTATTTGAGGACCTTCGCCTGAACGGGCTTTCTCAATGCAGTCTCCAAAGACTTGAATGCAATCCACTAAATCGGTGCCATCTACGCTTATTCCATTAACCCCGTAGCCGATGGCTTTATCCACAAGCTCTTTACATGCAAATTGTTTACTGGTAGGTGTTGAATAAGCAAATTGATTGTTGGCTATAGACACGATTAAAGGAAGTTTTTCAACTGCTGCTAAGTTTAATGCCTCATGAAAGGCTCCTGTTGATGTCGCTCCGTCGCCAATCGATGTTGCTCCTACACTATTGTTAATTGTCCCTTTGATGCGCCTTGCAAATAGTATGCCGCTAACTACTGAAATCATTGCGCCGAGATGAGATATCATGGTAGGCATTCCTTCTCTGGGGTAACCTCGGTGAACATTTCCGTCCCTACCCTTGGTCGGTCCATTTGAAGACCCCAAGTAGGTTCTTGCTGCATCGACTAAAGGTTCTCCGAAGGCAGCCCTTCCTGCCATATCCCTTATGAGAGGTGAGTAAATGTCTTGCCCTTTGACGAGATTGATTGCCATAGATGCACTAAATGCCTCTTGCCCTTTGCCTACATAGACACCTCCAAAAATTTTTCCTGATCTGTAAATATTAGAGATTCGATCTTCAAAAGTACGCGCCAATATCATCCATCGAAAGGTGTTCAAAACTACCTCTGATAGATCATTCTCGGATCTCTCTTCATGATTGGCGCTATTGGCCATAAATTAACATTAAGATATTAACCATCTATTGTTAGAGGGCAACACCGTTTTCAGTATCAGGTAGGGCTCTTTTCTGTTTTTTTGTTTTCTTTGAACTTCATTCCAATTAGCTGGCTAATTCCGAATTCCTCTTGAGTTACTCCGTACATGACTTCGCAGCGGCTCATTGTACGTTTGTTGTGGGTAACTATAACAAATTGACTTTCTTTTGTAAAACGGTCCAAAAGTTTCAAAAACCTACCAATGTTAGATTCGTCTAGTGGTGCATCGAGCTCATCAAGAACACAGAAAGGACTAGGTTTGACCATGTAGATAGAGAACAGCAGGGCTACAGCAGTCATGGCTCTTTCCCCACCTGATAGTAGAGTAATAGACTGAGGCTTCTTTCCAGGTGGCTTTGCTATGATGTCAATTCCACTCTCCAGTGGATCAGACTCATCTAACATTATTAGGCTAGCGCGTGCTTTGTCACCAAAGAGTTCTTTAAACACTGAACTAAAGTTCTTACTTATTTGCTCGAATGTATCAGAAAAACGGGATCTTGTTTCTCTATTTATTTTACTAATAACTTTCATTAGTCCATCTTTAGCATTGATAAGGTCATTATGTTCCTTGTTGAGGAAATCATACCTCTCTTGTAATGATTCAAATTCCTCTATCGCATCGATATTAACAGGCCCCATTGAATCAAGCTTTTGTTTAAGTTCGTCTATTACGAGCTCTACGAATGACCAGTCTGGCTGATCTTCTTCATGAATTTGAGTTTCGGTTTCAATTGGAGCTGCCTCATTGTTAGCGTCAAGACTTACTGCGTCTTCAAGGTCGTTTATAGGATAATCATTTCTTGCAGCTTTTCTTTTTTCCCTTGTTCTTCTAGCCTTTTTCTGATCATCGATAGCACAAAGCAGTTTATGACTATCAGGACTGAAGTGTTCTAGGTTGACATTATATCTTTGTCTAATCGTAGAGCAGAGGCTCTCCACTCTAAGATCTATTTGTGTCATTTTTACTTCTTCTTGTCCCTTTTGCTCGTTCAGTTTGGCGATTTCGCCTCGAGTTTCCCTTAAATCTTTTTCAGCGCTTTCTACACTTTTAATTCTTTCGTGCCTTTGATTAATAACTTTATCAAGTTCCAAGTTTAAGGTTTTACAAAGATCGTTTAAACTTTCTATCTCCTTAAATAAATTAATATTTTCTATTTTTGCTGACTCTATTCGTTCGGTGTAAGAACTAACTTCTGACTGCCTCCGTAAAATAGCAGACTCTAGCTCTTTCATTCTTTCGGTTATAGGTGCTTTTTGCTCTTGTAAAGATTGGAAAGCTTTTTCCTCTACGGCTAAAGCTGTTTTAAGTTCCAATAAGAGTTCAACTGATTCACCTTCTTGCCGTTTGGCTTCAGTTAAAGAGGAATCAATCTTTGATATTTGTAATTTCTTTTCCTCAATGTCTTTACCAAGAATCTCTTCGGAGTCCCTTAAGTTTTTAAGTCTTTCTTGAGAATTTATTTGTCTTTTTTGCAGCCCTTCTTGTTCTAGCTGCATATTCTCAAGTTTTGACTCTAGGCCTTCCCTTTCTCTTTTAAGCAGTGTTTTTTTACCCTCTAGAGTGGAGTAGGTGACTGCAGCTGATTGCATTTGAGTATTACAATCATCAACTTTTTTATTTGCTGATTGGACCTGAAGTTCAAGGTCATTGAGTTGATTTTTCTCGGTATCTAGATTTTGTTTAAGAGAGGCTGTTTCCAATTCTAAATCCTTAATTTCATTTAGTCGTGCTAGCAGTGAACTAGCCTCACCTGCTTCGCCTGCGCCTCCACTGATAAAGCCTGCAGCACTGATGAAATTCCCATCTAATGTCGTAAAGCTGTAATTAGGAAGCTCTTTTCTTAATCGTATTGCGGTTCCAAAATCTTCAACAATGAATGTATTATCTAATAATTGATCTAACAATGACCTAACGGATTCAGTTGAACGTACTTTGTCTACCGCCCAAGAATCTACTCCATCAGGTAAGGTCATAAGTTGCCTGTCTTGTGGAGAATTAATGAAGTTTTCAGGTACGATGCATGCTCGGCCGAGCCTTTCATTAGTTAGCGTTTGAATCGCTTTTTCAGCAATTGCTTCGTTACTAACGAGTATGGACTGCAGGTGATGTCCAAGTGCAGCCTCAATGGCGGGAATGTAATCGATATCAACATCAATGAACGAGCTTAGAAGACCATATGATTTCGGGTCCGAGTTTTCATTTTTCAGTTTATCAAGAACTGACTGAGTTCCTTTGCTTAAACCTTGGCCATCAACTAAAAGCGCTTTTAAAACCTGTAAACGTGAATCTTTTTCTGCCAACTCACGATATTCTTTAGTGATTTTTTGATCTAGTAAATCTTTTTGATTTGATAATGCCTGAGACTCTTTTTGGGCAATAGTAAGACGACCCTCGAATTCATTAAGTGATTGCGATGCAAGGGCGATTTCATCCTGAATTCCCGAGAATTCAGTCTGACGCTCTTTGTGCTCACTACTAATTCCACTTATTTGACCGATGATATGATTAATTCTCTCATTGTCGGTATCTGACATGCTTGAGAAGGAATCTAGTTCTGCACGAACTTTTGCTAACTGATCAGACTTATTGCTTTTGGCTTCAGTGTTTAACTTTAGTTCCTGCTCTAAGGAGGATCTCTTTTGTCTTAGTTCGTCGCTTTTTTCTTGGTGGTTATTGAGAAGATTTTTTTGCCTATCAATGTTTTCATTTATGCTAACGATTGCCTCTGAGTTACTGTTGAGTTCAGTTTGCTCTTTACTAAGAGTTTCTTTTGTCTTTTCAATGTCAGTTGAGTTTTGGGAAATTAATTCATTGAGTTCTCCTTGGCGCTCTTCGTTGAAACCGATTCGGCTCTTAGAGGAATTGATTTTATTTTGTTTGCCAATTAGATTTTCACGCCCTTTAGCTATGTCAGAATCTAGAGAGGATAGAGCATTTCTTGCAGCTACAATATTGTCTTCTTTCTCTCTTATAGATTCCTGTTTATTTGAGGTTTCTTTGGACAGGGAATTGATAGAGGTTCTGAGTTCACCCTTTTCTGCATCAAGTTCCACGAATTTTCTATGACTATGATGAGTATCTAATGTGCTAACATCAACTAGGAGTTCTTGATATCGTCTAGCCTTGCTGGCTTGTCTGTTAAGTGAATTTATTTGTCTCTTAACCTCTTCAATGATGTCATTGACTCTAAGTAGGTTGGCCTCTGTGTAATCTAGCTTTCGAAGGGCTTCCTTTTTTTGAGATTTAAATTTTGTAATTCCTGCAGCCTCTTCAAATACAGTTCTTCTGTCTTCTGGCTTGGAGCTTAGTAATAAGTCGATTTTACCCTGTTCCATTATGGAGTAGGCTGTGCGACCAATTCCTGTATCCATAAGTAATTCATGGATGTCTTTAAGGCGACAGACCGTTCCATTCAATCTGTACTCAGATTTCCCATCTCTAAAGACACGCCGAGTTAGAGCAACTTCGTTATATTCTAACCCTAGTGCTTCCTCGCAATCTGTTAATGTAAGTGTAACCTCTGCCATTCCAACTGGCTTTCTCTTATCAGTTCCATTGAAAATAACATCTGCCATTTCCCCACCACGCAGAGCCTTAGCAGAAGTTTCTCCTAAGACCCAGCGGATTGCATCAACTACATTGGATTTACCACAGCCATTTGGTCCAACTACTCCAGTGACTCCAGGATGAAATTCAAATTCTGTCCGATTTGCAAAAGATTTAAATCCATGAAGTTTAAGGGATTTTAAACGCATTATTTTAGTTTGAAAAAATTAAATATTTAAGTTTTAAGGATTTTATGACAAAGCGATGGTAGATAACAATCCAAAAGCTAAAACCACAACATATAGACCTTTTTTTAATTATAACTCAACATATAGTGTCATCATTGTCTATTCGTTTTATCGTAATTTGTGTTTTTTCGGTTAACTGAGTGAGATAATTGATAAATCTTAGTTTTCTATAAATGATGCATTAATATGAATTACAACGGCTTGTGTAAATTGATGAAGATTGAAAAAATAAGTTATAAAATTTTCCGAAGCTTCGTTATTCTTACAATTCTATTATCCTTCGGCTGTGATAGGCCTGAACCTGCGTCAGAAGTAGATAATGCTTCTTTAGAGGAGAACTTGGAAGAAGTGGATCTGGAGCCAAAGCCTATGACTTTGCCAATTGTTCCTCCTGCTCCTATTATCGACAAATCTTCAAGAGTAACTATTCTTGGGTATCATCAAATATCAGACAAGGGTAGCCCCTCTGAAATGCGCATATCAGTTGGAAAATTTAGGTCCCAAATGCAGGCTCTGAGGGATGCGGGTATTAAAGTTATTTCATTTAAGGATTTTTTTAAGTGGAAGAGGAATGAAAAACCTATTCCTGAAACGTGTGTAATTATTACTGTAGATGATGGTTATGATGATTTGTATGACAATGCTTTACCGATCTTCAGAGAATTTAATTATCCATTTACATTTTATTTATATACAGACTTTTTAGGAGGCAGTGGTAGAACATTAAATAATTTAGAGGTTAAAGAATTATTAGCTTCTGGAGGAGAACTAGGAAGTCATAGTATTTCTCACGATTTTTTAGTAAGAGCTAAACGAAAATTTAAAGATGAGGTTGGATACAAGAATTGGTTGAGTAAGGAGATTAAAGGCTCTAAAGCCTCTCTTGAAGAAAAGTTTGAGACGACGGTCTCTTCATTTGCTTACCCATATGGTGAGTATAGTGATTTTTTGGCCTCTGAAGTAGAAGCTGCCGGCTATAATTCAGCGGTAACGGTTAATGGAGCAAAAGCTAATTTTGAGAGCTTAATATTTGAATTGCCGCGATATATAATTCACGGGAACAATGATATTAACTGGAAAGCGGGGACTAGCTTTGGTGGGTTAGGAGGAGCTGTTCAGATTGAGGATTCAACTAAACCCTCTAAGCTTCCAAAGGTTTGGCCCATGCCCAAATCCGAAATTTGTAATCGCCTACCAATCATTCGTGTCGACTTATCAGAATACCCAGGTGTCAAATTGGAAGAGATCGAAATGAAAGTGACAGGGTTTGGTAGTGTTCCTGCCGAGTTTGATGAACTAACAGGAATTCTTAAATGGAAAACTACTAGAAGGCTCAGAGTTGAGAAGCATTCTGTTTACATATCATTTGTAGATCCATCTAACGGTAGAAATAAGTCCTTTTCATGGCCTTTCGTTGTCAACCTTGAGGCCTTTTACTTGCCTGAATATTCAGAGAAAATTAAGATTGAGGAAGAGTCATCAGCTCAGTTTTTTCTGGATTAATAATAATACTTATTAGTTTTCTTTTTGATCCAAAATATGCATGATATAGGCTTATGAAGAGTTTAATAAAAAGATTAGAGGGATTAACTATTGTTAAATTTACTCTATTGATTGCCAGCATTATGTCTGTTGTAAGCTGTAAGAGTAATAAGGTTTCAATTCTAGGGCTTGAGGATAAAAATAGTAACGAGGTCCATCCTTTGAATATGGATTTTGCAGAGTCAATTGATCGATCAGAGAAGAAGGTTCTTGCTGACGTGAAAGATATTCCAACAATGGACTACAAAATTGTTAAAGGCGATAGTCTTTGGAAGATTGCTAGAGATTACAAAACAAGTATTGCTACTATTAGTAGCTTAAATGGTTTAACCGGTAGTTTTATTCGTGAAGGCCAAGTGATCCTCGTCCCCTCGGAAAATGCTCCTAAGCAGGATGTTTCTGTTGAAACTCCAGCAGAAGACGTGAAGGAGATACCGCAAACCGTTGAAGAGAGAAAAGAAGAGTTACCGCTTCTTCCTCCTCCGATTAATGAGGATGACCTTTTACCTGTTCCAGAGGCACCATAAAAATTGATACTTATTGAATCTCTTTTTTCGTAATAGAGTTCTTTTATGAAAAAAACTACCGGTTTTTACCAAGGTAGAGTTGCTCCATTTATTTGGGGTTTCATCACTGCTTTAATTTTATTAATTGTAGCAGTTGTAGTCAGTTATTTTTATAAGTCAGGACCATTGGATCTCGTAACGGAAGATAGACTTAATCCGGTATCTCAGGATATTAGTACAAAGCAAAAAGAAATAATTAAAAAGGTTATTGTAAGAGATCCATTACCGGAAAAACATGTAAACTATAAGCGAATTGATACTGCTCGTTTATGGAGTGGCGTGGAATCTAATACGCAGATAGAATTCAAGCAAGGTAAGGAGGCCTCTTTTGAGAGGATGCAACCTGGGAGTTATACATTTGATTTTAATGTGAAGCTTAATAGTCCTAAGCCAGTTAGTGATTTAAAGGGGCTATCAAATGTGAACCCTTTGATAGTTAATATTGTTCCAGATCTGAGTGACCTTTTAATGGCGTCTAAAGTGTCAGGGTTTTATTACAAATTGTATGAAATTAAAGCAAAGCGTGTGCAGCAATACCTTACTCGTTTGAATGCAATTCCTGATAAGCACAACTATTATGATTGTGAGACGATCTTAGAAATGAAGCATCCCAAGTCTGGTCGAAAGGTGTTATTAATTCAAAGTGATATGGATGTTGTTTCAGATGGGTCTGATGGAGACCGCATGCCTGAATATGATAAGTATATTGCAGAATCTACAAATTATCAGCCTTTTACTAGTTATGGTTGGAGGAAGAAAACCAGCACTCCGAATCCTCTGCTTAAGAGGTGGGAAAATAAACTTAGCGATGAGAAAAAGAACATTGCTAATACCACCAGATCATCGCAAAAAGCCGCAATTGAACAAAATATTTCTAAGTTAAAAAGAGAAATTGTTGATATGAAAGCGAGGAGTTTTCTCATTGCTAGAGCAGACCCCTTCATTGTTATTCCATCATGGATGAGGTCCTACAAAGAACAAAATGATTATGCCCCTTCGGTAGGGGATTATGTTGCTGTGATTCATAAGGGAGGTGTTTATCCAGCCATTATTGGAGATACTGGACCAACATGGAAAATAGGAGAGGCTTCTCTTAGGTTGGCTAAAACATTAAACCCAAAAGCAACTTCGTATAGTAGGCCAGTCAGTGATTTAAAAGTATCCTATTTAATTTTTCCTGGAACAGCCTCAAAACCAGATGCTCCAAATTTGAAGGAATGGGGGATGAAGATTAAAGGTTTTCTCAATGAAATTGGTGGCTTAGGCGAAGGTTATTCTTTGCACAATTGGGAGAGCTATTTTCAGTAATGAAAAGGTATACTAAATTGCATATAAATCATTTGTAATTATATGATTAGAAGAGTTAGTAGTAATAATTCAGCTAACTAAATTATGTCAGAGGAAGAGAAAACAAAGAAGCCTAAGTTTGTTATACCTGATTCAGGAAAAGAGAAAGCTTCCAATCGACTTCTTGTGCCACAGGAAAATTCTTCCTCAGTAGGTAAAGAATCCAAGCTTAAGCTCGTTGCAGAAGTTAATAAGGAATCATCAGATTATGAAGGTGACTTACAAAACGTTATTTCGAGTAATGAGAATCCCGTAATTACTCAACAACCTGAGTCTAGTGTAATTGAATCTGATTTAGAGGAGCCAGTCAAAGTTGTGGCGATGACGCCCCCTCCTATGGAGGAAGGGGTTGTAGGTGGATTGCCTAACCAGAACGAGGATAACTGGATGAAAGAGGCTTATCAACAAGTTGAGAATGCGGATAGGATTAATGAAGAGATAAAAAGTTCTCAGGATAATCAACTTGAGGTCAATACTGTCAATGAGGTTTCACAGAATCATAATGTAGAGCAAGAAGGCATAGAGACAGTGCAGCAGATGCCGCCACAGGTTGCATCTGAGCAATCTCAGGTTGAGGTCCCAACAATTCATCAAATTCCACAAGCTCCGCCAGTAGCTTCAGCAACTCAGTATAATCAGCCGTATACTCAACAAGCTTATCCTGCTATGCCGCAACAGGGTTATTATCAACAAACTCCATATGGGAATTATCAGAACCAAATGATGCCTCCCCAAGAGCAGTTAATGCAAGTTCCTTCAAAATCAGGTCTACCAGGGTGGTTCTATTTTTTGTTGGGTGCATGCATTGCAGCAATTATTATGGTTTTACTATTTGCAAGGGGACCACAAAAAATTGCAGAATCGCTCAGACCAGATTTGGTCGAAAAAGGAAAAATTCTTGCATTGGAGTCACTTCCCGACTCGGTTAAAAAAAGTATTGTAATTGATGGCGTTCCTCAGGGGGAAGTTAAAAAATAATTTTAATAGTTTATAGACTATTGATCTTAATTACTTTTGAATTTTTTCCAAGGCCTCTAAAACCTTTGAGGTATGACTTTTGGGTGAGGCTTTACGGTCAACCCAGGCAATTTTCCCATTGTGAATAATGAAACTCTCACGGCCACATATTTTTGGGGTAAACTTTTTTACACCGTAAGCTTTAACGAGTTCTCCATCTCTGTCAGAAAGGAGCGAGAAAGGTAAATTATTCTTATCTTTGAATTTCTTTTGGTCTGCAATTTTATCCATGCTGACACCTATCACTTGAACCTTTTTTTCTTTTAACACTTTAAAACTGTCCCGCAAACTGCAGGCTTGAACAGTTCATCCGCCAGTATTGGCTTTAGGATAAAAGAAAAGTAATGTTGTGCCCTGTTTGAAGGTCTCCTCTAAATTGAGAGATTTTCCTGATTCATCTGACAATGTAGCGGTAGGTGCAATGTCTCCTGCTTTTGGATTTTCAGATGCTTTTATGCTTGGGCATAATAGGCTAAAAGGTGCGGCAAAAAAAGCAGCCTTAAGAATTTTTAGAAATTTTGTCATATTAATTATCTATTTCCTTGATGGAGATATTCTCTAATTATTTAGTATAATCTGCCCTCAATTGTTATTTCTATAAAGAACTTTGTTTGTATAATTTAATATACATCTATAGGGTTTTCAAAACAGATGAAATTGTCTCTAGTCTTATTCTTTCTTTTATTATCATGGTCATTAGGTCAGGTGAATGTTTCTCCTGTTGAGGGAATAAATAAAAAAAATCCCCACATACATGCTCTGGTTGGAGGTGTGATTGTTACCCCTGAAAAGGAATATGAGGGATCGATTGTTATTAGGAATGGCTTAATTGATTCAGTCGGTGAAGAAATCAAAATACCTGAAGATGCTCGAGTTTGGGATGTCACAGGAAAAAGAATTTACCCTGGATTTATTGAGAGTTGTATGGAAACGGCTCTGGCAGAAGGTTTCGAGCCCGCTCACTGGAATTCAAATGTTATGCCAGACAGAAAAGTCTCATCATATTTAAATTTGGATGATGAAAAGTATGAATCAATGAGAAGAATAGGTTTTTGTGTGATTCATGTTGTTGCTGATAAGGGTATATTCAGGGGTGAAAGTTCAACGATTCTTCTTAGAGAGGGTAAAGAAGGAGAACAGATTTTGAGTTCAGATACTGGCCAAGTTTTAGATTTTGATCATGGCCTAGGTGGATACCCATCCTCTCTGATGGGGTCATTGGCACTCGTAAGGCAGGTTTTATCTGATTCAAAGTGGTATCAAGTTCTCTCAAAAAAGAGTACGAGTTCTCCTTCATTAATTAAAAGGCCTTCTTATAATAGAGCACTAAAGAGTTTAGACCATGGAGGGCGGTTTTTTTTTATCACGAGAGATGAACTTGACTATGACCGAATTCATTCTTTAAAGAGTGAATTTGGATTAAATGCAAGTGTCGTTGGAAATGGTAGAGAATATCGAAGGCTGGACGTTTTAAAAAAAACAAGAGCACCTTTAATTGTACCTCTAAATTTCCCTGACTTACCCTCTGTTGACGACCCTGTGGGAGCGATGGATTATTCTCTGGAGGAGCTTCAGCATTGGGAATTTGCTCCATCAAGCTTGGCTTACCTCGCAAAAGAGGGTATAGAATTTTCTCTTACTTCAAATAAAACAGAAAATCCTGAGGCTGAATTCTGGGATAGAGTAAGGACTGCGGTAAAAAGAGGCTTAGATCCCAGAATTGCGTTGAAAGCTCTTACTACAATTCCTGCGAATTATCTTGGGATGGGGAGTCGTTTAGGTGAATTAAGAGAGGGGGTAATTGCTAATATCGTCGTCACTGAAGGTGACATTTTTAGACATAAAGATTCTAAAATAAAAGCTACTTGGGTCGAAGGAGTTCCGTATTTGAATGATAGTGATGAAACACCAGATGTCGAAGGGCAGTGGGAAATCACTTTTCCTGGCAATGACAAACCCTTCAGGTGGGAAATTCCCAAAGGTAAAAAAGTAAAAATAAAGAGTGGTGACGATGAGGATTTTCCTGCTCATTGGAAAAATGATAGGCTTTTACTTTTTCCTCCTTCAAAATTATTTGGAGATGGTCAAGGCGTTACAAGAATGTCAGCATCATTCAACCTGGAAGAGGGCTCAATGAATGGTATAGCGGTTACAGAAACAGGAAAAACTTTTTGGTGGAATGCAAAAAAAGTTTCTAAAATTAGTGATGATAAACCTAAGAATAAAGAGATAAAAGGGTTGTTGCCGGAACTTAAATTTTCGCATTATCCAGCTGGAGCTTATGGAGTTAAAAGAGTTAAAAGAGTTTCAGATAAGGTGCTGTTTAAAAATGGAACGGTTTGGACCAGTGGGCCATTAGGAGTAATAAAAAAAGGATCTGTTTTAATCGAAGGAGGAAAGATTAAGGAAGTTTCTAATAGTTTGGTTGCACCAGAAGGGGTTCGAGTAATAGACCTTGAAGGTAAACATTTAACGCCGGGTCTCATCGACTGTCATTCTCATAGCGCTATTAGTAGAGGGGTTAATGAAGGTACTCATTCGGTTACTGTCGAAGTTAGAATATCAGATTCAATTGATCCGACAGATATTTCGCTTTACAGACAATTGGGTGGAGGGTTAACAACAGCAAACTTGCTTCATGGATCTGCCAACCCGATGGGAGGGCAGAATCAAGTTATTAAGTTGAGGTGGGGTTCAGGTCCAGAAGGACTTAAATTTAACGGGGCTAAGCCTGGAGTGAAGTTTGCACTTGGGGAGAATGTTAAGCAGTCGAATTGGGGTGACAATAAAACTACTAGATACCCCCAAACAAGGATGGGTGTTGAGCAGATAATGAAGGATTCATTTATTGCGGCCAGAGAATATGAATCGGAAAAACAAAATGCCGCTAAAAAGAATTTGCCACACAGAAAGGATTATAGAAAAGAGGCCCTATTAGAAATTTTAAATGGTGAAAGAATAGTTCACATTCATTCATATAGGCAGGATGAAATATTAATGTTTGTCAGATTAGCCCAAGAGTTCGGCTTCACAGTAGGTACTTTTCAGCATGTTCTTGAAGGCTACAAGGTAGCAGACGCCATAGCAGAAATAGGTGCAGGAGGTTCAACGTTTAGTGATTGGTGGGCTTATAAATTTGAGGTTTACGATGCGATTCCTTTTAACGGAGCCTTAATGCAGGAGATGGGAGTCATTACATCTTTTAATTCTGATAGTAGTGAGCTTGCATGCAGGATGAATGTTGAGGCAGCCAAAGCTGTTAAATATGGAGGTATGTCTGAACCAGAGGCATTAAAGTTTGTGACAATTAATCCTGCTATACAACTTCGAATTGATGAGCGCGTTGGCTCCATTGAACAAGGCAAAGATGCTGATTTAGTGATATGGAATGCCCCCCCCTTATCCACTTATAGTAAAGCCGAGCAGACATGGATTGATGGAATTAAGTATTTCGATATTAATTCAGATGAGGAGTTGAGACAAAGTACTAAGACTGAAAGGAATAGGTTAATAAATATTGTGATGAATGAGAGCCTGAGTAATGGCTCAGGTGAAAAATCTAAAAGTCAAGAGGACCAAGAAAATGAGAAGATTACTTTTAAAAAGCAGTTACCAAGATGGATTCCTATCACTCAGAGCCAATGCTCTACAATTTTTAGAAAACTTTATCACAACGGCCAAAGTCTTCATACGTGTACGACTAATGGTTGCTGCAAATAATTAACAATGAGATCTACAATATACATTTTCTTATTATCAATATTTAGTTTCATATCTTTAGAAGCTAATGAGAATTTACCTTCGACTTTACCCAATAAGCCGATTCTGTTCAGGGGAGGAACTATTCATCCAGTGAGTTCAGAGGCGTTTAAAGGTGACCTTTTGATTGAAGGCAGTGTGATCAAGAGTCTTTTTAAGGCTCCAAAGTCTTTCCCCAAAGAGAAGGTGCCGTCTGTTCAGGTGGTTGAATGTAAAGGTTTGCATTTATACCCTGGCATGATTTCAGCTAATTCTGTACTTGGGCTTACCGAAATTAGAGCAGTTAGAGCTACTCGAGATATGATTGAGGCTGGAGATATTAATCCAAACGTTAGAGCTGAGGTGGCTGTGAATCCAGACAGTGAACTTTTTCCTGTCACTAGAAGTAATGGTGTATTGCATGCATTAAGTGTTCCGCAAGGCAATGGATTAATTTCAGGTAAATCCGCTTTAATGAGCCTTGATGGTTGGACCTGGGAGGAAATGGTTATTAAAAGCTCTGTAGGCATGCACATGAAATGGCCTCTAGTACCGAGTCCGGAAAGAGGTACTAACAAAAAGCAAAAAGAGGAAATTCAAAAGAGGAAAAAGGCTGCAATATCTAAACTAAAAAAGATAAAAGAAAGTTTTCTTAGGGCGAGGGCTTACCATAAGGCGAAGCAAGACAAAGGTAGGTCTGATAAAATTGATTTAAGATGGGACTCGATGGGGCCTGTATTAAAAGGGGACGTGCCCATATATGTACATGTTAATAAACTTTCCGGTATTCGGAGTGCAGTAAATTTTGCAGTAGAACAAAACATTAGAATTGTAATTGTTGGTGGAGCTGATGCTTGGAGAACGATACCACTATTAAAGAAGCACTCAGTACCTGTGGTAATAAGTCCAGTTAATGCTCTTCCATCTAGAAGATGGGAAGAATACGACACTCCCATGGTTAACCCTTTAAAACTTTATCAGGGAGGTGTTCAGTTTTGTATTGCTGGCCCTGGAGGATCAATGGATGCTCCTCATGAGAGGAATCTTCCTTACGAGGCAGCTAGAGCTGCTGCTTATGGTTTACCAAAAGATGAGGCGCTAAGGTCTGTGACTTTATACCCAGCTAATATTCTTGGAGTTGGAGATCGTCTTGGTTCCTTGGAAATAGGAAAGGATGCGACATTGATAGTCTGCACAAATGATCCTCTAGAGGTTACGAGTAATGTTGAAATGGCTTATATCAAAGGTAAGCCTATAGGGCTTTCAAACAAGCAGACGCGACTTTACGAAAAATATAAAGTCAAGTATCGCCAACTCAGAGAAAAAAATAAGGGTTAATGAGCTATGGACACCCTCTGTCCGGTTTTGGCAGATAAGTTTCCGGCATCGAGTACTCGCATGCAATTGACCCCATCTTGAAAGTTTGGAGTAATTGAGTTGTTAGCAACTATTGAATTGATGAAATCTGCAGCTGAATGTACAAAAGTGTGTTCGTACCCAATGATGTGCCCTGGTGGCCACCAGTTTTTTACGTAATCATGATTAGGTTCTGTTACGATGATTTTTCTAAAGCCTTGTTCTTGAGAAGGTTCATTACTAGAGAAATACTCAAGCTCATTCATTTTTTCGAGGTCAAATACTATACTTCCTTCAGAGCCATTGATTTCAAAATAATTTCTATTTTTTCTTCCGCTTGCATAGCGAGTGCACTCGAAAGAGCCTACCGCGCCATTATCAAACTCAACACTCATTATTGAAGCGTCATCAACATTGATTGGTTGTTTGGTATTATTTGAATTTCTTCGCTCTTTTACAAAATGAGCCTGGAGGCATGAAATAGATGAAATATTTCCGACTAGATGATGAGCCAGATCTATGCAATGAGACCCAAGGTCGATATGTGGACCTCCGCCAGAAAGCTCATGGACAAGCTGCCATCCCATTTGGGTATCAGGATTTGCTAACCAGTCTTGTTGATAAGAGCTACGTAAATGATAAATCCTCCCCAGTTTTCCCTCTGATATCATTTTTTTGGCTAGGACTATCGCGGGGCACCGCCTGTAGTTGTGGTTTAAATAGTGAATGATGTTGGCTGACTGTGCAGCCTCTAACATTGATTCAGCTTGTTGTAAATTAAGGGCGAATGGTTTTTCGCAAAAAATATGTTTGCCGCACTTAGCCGCTTTAATTGCCATCTCATGGTGTAGGTGAGTTGGTGTTGCTATATCTATAATATCAATATCCTCACGTTCAAAAACGGATTCCCAGTCAGTACTAATTTCTTCCCAAGACCAATTATCAGCAAATTTTCTTAATTCTTGCTTGTCTCTTCCGCAAGCAACCTTAAGAACAGGTTCTGCTTCTAAAGTAAAAAATTTTGGTGCCTGTTTCCAACCATTAGAATGCGCTCTTCCCATGAAACGATGGCCAATAATTGCGACGTTAAGTTTTTTATTCATTGATTTGGTTTATTTTTTTGAAAAAAAAGACATCTTCCGGGATGGGTTGCATTTTTATTCCTGGTCCTTCATAACGTAACTCGAGTTTTTGATCTCCGCTATTTTCGAAAAAAGTGACTCTGATTGGGAACGTTCCTTTTGGTAATCTAATCCTACCTTCAAGGGCCATAAATGAATGTAATCCATCATTATTAATCAACAGTTTATCACCTATTATGAATTGGCTTCCATCATCAGATGATAAACTAAATGTGTAAAAACCTTCATTTTTAATTTTAAGATAGCCATCAAAGCCTAGTGCGTACTGATCGACGATTTCTAGGTTTTCGATTTTGGCGGAAGGTACTTTAACTGTACCGCTATCAATGGGAGTCAGCGAAGAGAATTCAGGGAGCTTGCTCCATTCTCCTTTAAAAAGTTTGTAGGTCAGCCCTTTGTCTAGTTCTTGTTGGGGAATAGGTTTAATTAATTCCAATTCACCAATTGTAATATCTATATTTAAGGTCTCTGTTTTGCGTAAGACTTCTAGAGTAATTTGTTGCTTAGGTCTAAATCCAATAATCTCAAATTGAAAATCAAAGGGATCAGAAATTTTGATCCCATTAATTGATTTAATTTCATCACCAGGAATAATTCCTGAAAATTGAGCAGGAGACTTGTCAGTAATTGACTTAACTTTTGCCGTTTTTGCATACATGTCTACTTCGATCCCAAGCCAGTATCCATATCTTAATTCTGGAGATAATAGCGTTGGTAGCACTTCACGGACTCTGTCCATTGCTATCGCAAAATTGATGTTTTCTGAACCCATTTGTTTTGAGGTTATGGTTCCAATTTGCTGGCCTAATGCATTTATTAATGGGCCTCCAGAGTTGCCTCCGCTAACAGCAGCACTTGTTTGAATCATCCAAGGAAGAAAAGCAGCGCCAGTTGAAGTTGAACGATTTAAGCCGCTGATAATTCCTTTTGATATTGAATGATTTAGTCCTCCAGGATTACCTATAGTGATTACTGGTTCTCCTAAAAGTAGATCGTTACTCCTGCCTATAGGAATTTTTGGAAGTTTTTTTTCTGAGTCTATCTTTATTATAGCAAGATCTTCGGATTTCATCGTGGCGATGACTTCGAAGTTTTTTGGTGAATCACCGTAAAGTGTTGCATTTCCTTGAATTATCTCACTGACAACATGCTCATTTGTTAGAAGATAACCAGCTTCATGAATGACGGAAGCACTGCCGGCTTGTATGTTGTAGATGCCCTTTGTTCCTGACTCCTTAAATGTTTGAATGGCTGCTACTGATGGCAGGGATTTGTTTATGATTTGAACAGTTTTTGTTCGCCTTTCAATTGGTATTGAGGTGTCTTCGGCATGAGAGTGTGGGCCAGAGAAAAGAATCAATATCGAAACAAAAATCGTAAGGTTGAGGTTAAGAGTGTATGAAATAATTTGCATCTAATTCTCTATTAGTACTCACAAATCGAAGGCGATAATTAATTGTTTGTTCTACCAAATTCAATAATTGCTCGGCGTTCAGCTTCAGCATCATAATCAGGGTTTTTTTTCATTGGGACCGCAGCTGCTGTCTTTTTTCTCCATATATCCAGATGTGTTTTTAGTGACTTGGCAATCTCTGGTCTACGTTTTGATAAATTGTTCTTTTCTCCTATGTCTTCGTTAAGATCAAAGAGCTCGACGTTATTATTTTCAAAATATTCTATCAGCTTCCATCTTCCTTTTCTTATTACACTACAAGGTCGAGCTCTAAATAGTGGGTCTGGCTGTTCGTCTGCCCTTTGATAACTTTGAAGGTATGCTGGGAAATGCCAGTATAGCGCTCTATCCTTTATTTTATTACCTTTCAGTAAGGGGACGATACTTACTCCGTCGCCTTTATGATTCTCATAATTTTGGCCTATTATCATTTCACATATAGTAGGATAAATATCAACACCAGTGATGGGGGTTGAACAATGAGTGTCAGAGGCTACGACATTTGGCCAATTCACAAAGAATGGAACCCTGATACCACCTTCATAATATGTTCCCTTGTACCCTTTTAGTGGATGCATGGATGTAGCTGGCCCATAACCTCCATTATCAGAGTAGAAAATAATAATTGTATTTTCTTTAATTTTTAATTCATTCAGTGTGCTTATAATTCTACCAACTCCATCGTCAACAGCCTTGATCATGCCAGCCATAATTATATGATTATGTAAACTGCCCGCCGCTTTATTTTTAAATTTATTTATGTCTTTCGTTTTGGCTTGTAAGGGAGTGTGGACAGCGAAATGACTGAGATAAGTTAGCCAAGGTTTATTGGAATTTTTTCTGATGAATTTAATGGTTTCATTTGTTAGCGAATCAGTTAGATATTCATTTTCACCCACCTGTTCAAGTCCAGGAACCTTTCCATGTGGAGGGAAGTATCCTTTCGGTGGGCTTCCAGATTGAGAGCCTGATATATTTATGTCAAAACCATGATCTTTTGGGTCTTTACCAAGGTGCCATTTTCCAATAGAGGCTGTCTTGTAGCCAGATTCCTGGGCAAATTTTGACCAAGTCTTGACGCCTGGACTCAAGGAAGATTTTCCAGAAATATGTTCAAGTTTTCTGAATTTTGTTTTCCCTCTAGGTTTAGTTCCTACATTATATATTTGGTGCCTAGGAGAATAGGTTCCGGTGATCATTGAGGCTCGAGAGGGAGCACAATTTGCTGCTGCAGCATAGGCATTACTAAAGGCCATTCCGCCTTTTGCCAGTTTATCTATGTTTGGAGTTTCATAGAAATCTGAGCCTGAGTAACTTGTGTCTCGCCAACCGAAATCATCCAAATAAATAAAGAGTATATTTGGTTTGATTGCTTCGGAGGCGCTTATCAATAGGAGTAAGATAAGTGGCGCCCAACGCATATTTCAGTCTTTTATTATAGTTCCTTAATTTTTATATTTCTCCATTGAACTGTGAAAGGTCCATCATTACCGCCAATTCCATGAACCTGTAATCCAATGAGTCCTTTAGGGTGAGTCTTATAGATTTCTTCATCAGTTAGATCTTCAATCATTTGGCCGTTTATCCATGTTTTTATATTATTCCCTTTGGCTAGTATTCTATATTGGTTCCACTTCCCATCTTTGAAGTGTTTGTGAGGCTTTAATCTTTCCTTAGGTGTCAACCAGCCTCGACCTGTTGCTTCTCCATACACGTAACCCGCTTCAGCTCCCTTATTTCCACTAGCTTCAATTTCAACCTGAGGGCCGTTAACTCTTCCTCCGTATTTTCCAGACGGATTTTTTAACTTTGAGCGAATTTGTACTCCGGAATTCAGTCTGTTGTGACATTTAACCTCAAAGACTAAATCGAAGTCTCCATATTCTTTTTCTGTGCATAAGAAAGTGTTTCCACTTCCTTTGGCAGTAGTGCCGAGAATCGTGCCATCTTTTATTTCATAAGTTGCATAACCGCTCTTAATTGACCAACCGTCTAGGGTCAGCTTATTTCCTCCAAAAAGAATTATATGTTCATTTTTTTCGTCTTTTTTAAGATTGCTTTTGATCCAATTTGCGAGCGTTGAGCTGCCTTGACCGTAGCCACCAGGTAATGGACGAAGATCTCTTGTTTGGATTGCTGGAGGTTCACCCCAGTGCGCAGGGAATTCTTTACCGTTAGGGCCTTTAGCTGCCCATGAGTATGAAATTAGAAGAATTAGGCCGAACAATGGTAGAATTTTTTTTGTCATTAGAATTTTATTATCGGTTATATTTTTAACAGGATAAACTATAACTATGCTTGCGGTCTATTCATAAAAGGCGTTTAAATGATTAAATTATTAAATAAATATGCCCAAACGGTCATCTGAAGAAGATATTAAGGAGGAAGGAAATCTGAATTTTAATTTTGGTTCAGAAAAAAAAGATATTGATGAAAAGGAAGAGAGTGTCATCAATAGCGCTAATGATGAAGGTCTTGATAGTGTTAAGATTTATAGAGGAAGTGATAGAACATTCGGTCAATTGATTGAGGAAGAGGAAGAGGAAGAGGAAGAGGAAGAGGAAGAGGAAGAGGAAGAGGAAGAGGAAGAGGAAGAGGAAGAG
>MDSV01236788.1_pt1 | contig 24148 bp, 27 predicted proteins | sample 810851 | NCBI WGS metagenome assembly MDSV01 (sample SAMN05326640, study PRJNA326480) | marine metagenome | isolation source: seawater | place: Atlantic Ocean: North East | collected 2012 | reverse complement strand
GGTAAGCCAAATCCAGCAGTTATAACAGCAATGAAATTAGGTGGTGCTCATGAAATATATGTTTTAGGAGGTATGCAAGGAGTTGGTGCAATGGCAATAGGAACAGAAACAATAAAGCCAGTTGATATGCTTGTTGGTCCAGGAAATGCATTTGTCGCTGAAGCAAAAAGACAATTGTATGGAAAAGTTGGTATAGATTTATTTGCTGGCCCAACTGAAACAATGGTTATTGCTGATCAAACAGTAGACGGTGAAATTTGTGCTACAGATTTGTTAGGACAGGCAGAACATGGATATAATTCTCCAGCAGTATTGATTACAAACTCAAAAAAACTTGCTGAAGAAACTTTAATTGAAATCAAAAGATTATTAGAAATACTTCCAACAAAAGATACTGCAAGTGTAAGTTGGAAAGATTATGGTGAAATTATTCTCTGTGATAGTTATGATGAAATGCTCATGAAGGCAAATGAAATAGCGTCGGAGCATGTTCAAGTTATGACAGATAGAGATGATTGGTTTTTAGAAAAAATGACTTCTTATGGTGCTTTATTTTTGGGACCAAGAACAAACGTAGCTAATGGAGATAAAGTTATTGGAACTAATCACACACTTCCCACAAAAAAAGCTGGACGCTACACTGGAGGACTTTGGGTTGGTAAATTTATCAAAACCCATACATATCAAAAAATTACAACTGATGAAGCTGCAATGAAAATTGGTGAATATGGATCTAGACTTTCCCATTTAGAGGGTTTTATTGGTCATACCGAGCAATGTAATATTAGAGTAAGAAGATATGGTGGGATAAATGTTGAATACGGTAAACCTGCTTCAAAATTAAAAAATTAGATTTTATTATTATTTTTTAAGTATAATAAAACTTCATCGGCTAAATCTTCAGGATTTTTATTTAAAGTTTTTAAAACTATTTCGGGTGAGTCAGGTATTTCATAATTTGAGTCAATACCAGTAAAATTTTTTAACTTACCTGCTCTAGCTTTCTTATATAATCCTTTTGGATCTCTTTTTTCACATTCTATAATTGGTGTATCCACAAAAATTTCAATAAACTCATTTTTTTCAACTAATTCACGTGCCATTTTTCTTTCAGATTTAAACGGTGATATAAAAGAAACAATTGTAATTAATCCTGCATCAATCATAAGCTTAGACACTTCTGAAATTCTTCGAATATTTTCGACACGATCAGTATCAGTAAAACCAAGATCTTTATTTAATCCGTGTCTTATATTATCACCATCCAATAAATAGGTATGCTTACCTAAATAATGCAATTTCTTCTCAATTATATTTGCAATAGTAGATTTACCTGACCCTGAAAGTCCAGTGAACCACAATATACATGGTTGTTGGCCATTTTTGGAAGATCTTAAATTTTTATTTATAGACATATCTTGCCATGAAATATTCGAAGCCCTTCTAAGCTCATGATCAATAACTCCTGCTCCTAATGTCTGATTGTTAAATTGATCAATTATTACAAAACTTCCTAATATTTTGTTGTTCTTGTAAGAGTTGAAGATTATGTTTTTATTTAAAGCAACTTTGCAATATCCAATTTCATTTAAGTTTAATGACTTAGACGCAATTTTTTCAAATGAATTAATATTTATTTTATGAACTAGGTCGGTAATTTTGCCGATTACTTGAGAATTTATAAATCTAAAAATATAATTTCTTTCGGGAAGCATTTTTTCTTTATTCATCCAAATAATATGAGAAGCAAACTGATCAGATGCAAGGTAATTTTGAGCGTTATTTGAACATATCAAGTTTCCTCTAGAAATATCAACTTCCTTATTAAATGTTAAAGTAACTGATTGACCTTTAAATGCAAAATCACTTTCTCCACTTGGTGTAAATATTTTGGCTATTTTATTTTTTTCACCACTTGGTAAAACTTTAATCTCATCATTAACTTTTATATTTCCTGAAGAAATTGTACCACTATAACCTCTGAAATTTGAACTTAATCTATTTACCCATTGAACCGGCATAGAAAAACTATTTTCTTCTTCTGGCTCAATTAGGCTGATTTGCTCAAGTTCATTAATTAATGTGTCTCCTTTATACCAAGGAGTATTTTTATTTCTATTAAATACATTATCTCCATTCAAAGCTGAAATTGGAATAAACAATTCTTGTTTAAAATTAAATTGACTTGAAATTGCTTTAAATGATTTGATTAATTCCTTAAATTTATTTTCATTATAATTTACTAAATCCATTTTATTGATTGCTACAATTATATTTTCAATTCCAATGAGTGATAATATAAAGGTATGTCTTTTAGTTTGATCCAATATACCCTTAGAAGCATCTACTAATATTATTCCTAAATCTGAATTTGAAGCTCCAGTTGCCATATTTCTTGTATATTCTTCATGACCTGGAGTATCTGCCACAATAAATTTGCATTTTTCTGTCTCAAAATAACGATAAGCAACATCAATTGTTATTCCTTGCTCTCGTTCTGCTTGCAGGCCGTCTATTAAAAGAGCAAGATCGATTTCTTTTCCTTGTGTTCCATATTTTTCACTTTCAGTCTGAGTTTGAGTTAGTTGATCGCTGTAAATATTTTTAGAGTCAAACAAGAGCCTGCCAAGCAATGTTGATTTACCATCATCTACCGAACCACATGTTAAAATTTTTAATTGTTTTTTTTTATTTTGAGTTTCGAAAAAAGCTTCAATATCCATTAGAAGTATCCTTCTTGTTTTTTTTTCTCCATTGAGCCAATTTGATCATTATCTATTAATCTTCCTTGTCTTTCTGAATATTTAGACTCCAATAATTCAATAATTATTTCTTCTACAGTTGATGCTGAAGATTCAATTGCCGCTGTTAGTGGATAGCATCCCAAAGTTCTAAACCTAACTTTTTTTTGTTCTATTTTTTCATTTTGTTTTAATTCTAAACGATCGTCATCGACCATTATCAACATATTATCTCGTAATATTATTGGTCTAGTTTTAGCAAAATATAAAGGTACAATTGATATTTTTTCCTGATAAATATATTGCCATACATCAATCTCAGTCCAGTTAGATAAGGGAAATACTCTAACACTTTCATCCTTATTAATTTTGGTATTGAATAAATTCCAAAGTTCTGGTTTTTGATTTTTAGGATCCCAACGATGACTTTTGTCACGAAATGAAAAAATTCTTTCTTTTGCTCGCGACTTTTCTTCGTCTCTTCTAGCACCACCAAATGCTGCATCAAATCGATATTTATCTAGCGCTTGTTTCAAAGCTTGTGTTTTCATTATGTCTGTATGAATTTTTGAACCATTAGAAATAGGGCTAATTTTGTCTCTAACTCCATCTTGATTTATATGAACCAATAAATCTAAATTGTAATTTTTTACTGTTTCATCTCTAAAAAGAATCATTTCTTTAAATTTCCAAGTCGTATCTATGTGCATTAATTTGAAAGGTATTTTATTAGGAGCAAAAGCTTTTTGAGCTAAGTGCAGCATTACCGAAGAGTCTTTACCAATTGAGTAAAGCATTACAGGATTTTCAAATTCAGCTGCAACTTCTCTAATAATATGAATGCTTTCAGACTCTAATTTTTCAATATGTGATAGTTTCATGCTAATTTATTTTTGATATATTTCCATACGCTATAAAATGAGGGTTTAAAATATCTTCTTTATTATTGTACAAAATATTTTTATTATCAATTGATTTTAATTTTCCCCCTGCTTCCTCTAAAATTATATGTCCAGCAGCTATATCCCATTCCGAAGTTGGTCCTAACCTAGGGTAAATGTCTGCGCTACCTTCTGCCAATAAGCAAAACTTTAGGGAGCTGCCACTTTTTACTAATTCGTATTTAGAAAAATGTTTATCAACCCATTGTTGAAATTCTGCATTTGTGTGCGAACGACTACAAATAACTTTTATAGTAGAATTTTTAATATTTTTTGTATTTATTAGATTAAAATTATTAAGTGATTTTATACTTTTATTAGTACTGAACTTATAAGCGCCATTATCTTTTACTGAATAATATATTAGGGATTTTGCAGGAGCGTAAATTATTCCAAAAATTGGTATATGATTTTCAATTAAGGCAATATTTACAGTAAATTCTCCATTTCTATTTATAAATTCTTTAGTACCATCCAGAGGATCTATTAGCCAATACTTGTTCCAATTTTTTCTATTATTCCAAGTAACTAAACTTTCTTCACTTAAAATTGGAATATTTGAGTCTATTTTTTTTAATCTATCTATTATTATTTTATTAGAATTAATGTCAGCTTTTGTAATAGGTGAATTATCTTCTTTTGATTCCACAATTATATTTTCATCATAAATTTTTAGTATTTCATTACCAGCATCAATAGCAATATTTAAAATTTCTAAAATAATTTTTGGTTCATTTAATTTCATATTTATGAAATAAAAATAAAATACATATAACAAAGATATACTACTAATCCAATGCTTCCATATATTCTGCCTAATTTTTTAAAAAAAAACATAAGCCCTAAAATTAAAAACGTAATAATCAACATAAAATATAGATCTTGTTTTGCTAAAATATCTGGCATGGTAAACTTTCCAAAAAAAGAGCTAATACCTAATACTCCAAGAACATTATAAATATTTGAACCCAAAATATTTCCTAAAGCAAAATCTACTTTTCTTTTTATTGCAGACATTATTCCTACTACTAATTCTGGAAGAGAGGTGCCAAAAGCAATTAAGGATAATCCAATAACTGCTTCAGAAACATCAAATATATTAGCTAAATTAATTGCAGAACTAACAAATAATTCTGATCCATAAATTAAAAATATAACTCCAAAAATAATCAAAGATATAGATATTATAATTGAGTAATCACTCTTACTAACATCTTCAATATTTAATGAACCTTTTTTGATTTGAAGATACATAATATAAGTAAGCAGAATAATAGAAATAATTCCAAAGATATAATTGAAATACAGGTAGCTCATTATTACAAGACCAATACCAAGTGCTATATTTATCCATGCCTGGTTAATTTGGTTAATTGTAATATTTGTTATTGGAAGAATAATTGCTGTTGCAGCCATGACCAAAATTAAATTAGCTATATTGCTACCAACCACTGCGCCTAATGCTAAATCTGAATGATAATTTAAAACAGCATTAATGCTACTTGCAAGCTCAGGTAGTGAAGTTCCTCCTGCAACTATAACTACACCTATAGTAAATAGAGAAATATTCATTTTTTTTCCAAAACTTACTGAGCCTCTAATCACTATTTCGGCTCCTAATACTAAAATAGTTAAGCCAACTAATAATAAAAATATATCCACTAAAGAATCTTTAATTGTTTGAAGTTAGTTACATAATTATTAACGAAATATATACTTAAATTATTAATATTCTTTAAAGCTTATGACAGAAAACTATAATTATATTATAATTGGTACTGGAACTGCGGGCTGTATTTTAACAAATATACTCAATGAAAAAGCTTCTGATTTAATAATTAAGGATCAAAAAAATCTATTGAACTAATGTATCTTTAGAGTCTATACCTGCAACTTCAACTGGTGCCTTCATGGCATCTCTTCTAAAAGGTTCGCCTAACTCTTGATTTAAAATTACTTCAATAAAAGTAGTAATACCATTCATTTGATCAACACATGAATTTTTTAAAGCTTCAGTTAACTCTGTTTGTGTTTTTACTTTAACTCCTTTAAAACCACATGCTTCAGCTATTTTTGCATAACTTAATTTTGGATCTAGTTCTGTTCCAATAAAATTATTATCATACCAAAGAGTTGTGTTTCTTTTTTCTGCACCCCATTGGTAATTTCTAAATATAACCATAGTAATGTCAGGCCATTCCTCTCTATTGCATGAAGTCATTTCACTCATGCTAATGCCAAAAGCACCATCTCCAGAAAATCCTACAACTGGAGTATCTGGGCATCCAATTTTAGCTCCTAAAACTGAAGGAAATCCATATCCACATGGTCCAAATAAACCAGGTGCTAGGTATTTTCTTCCTTTTTGAAAAGTAGGGTAAGCATTTCCAATTGCACAATTATTGCCAATGTCACTTGAAATAATTGCATCCTCAGGAAGACCTGCTTGAATAGCACGCCAAGCCATACGTGGCGACATTCTTTCTGGATCTCTCTCTCGAGAATCTTTATTCCAACTTGTACCTTCGTCATCTTCTTCATGATCAAGACTAGTCAATGTTTGAAGCCATGCTGATTTTGTTTGATGAATTAGAGCTTTTCTTTCATCCCTACCAGAATCTCCAGCAGTAGAAGATAATAAATTTAAAATTTGTTGAGCAACTAATTTAGCATCTCCACAAATTCCAACGGATATTTTTTTTGCTAAACCTATTCTATCAGGATTCATATCAACTTGTATTATTTTTGCATCTTTAGGCCAATAATCAATTCCATATCCAGGTAGAGTTGAAAATGGATTAAGCCTTGTCCCTAGAGCTAATACTACATCAGCTTTTGAAATTATTTCCATAGCTGCTTTTGAGCCATTATAACCTAAAGGTCCTAATGCTAAAGGATGCTTTCCAGGAAAACTGTCATTGTGTTGATATCCACATGCAACAGGCGCATCTAACTTTTCAGCTAAAGCTTTACAATCGTCAATTGCATCAGCAAGTACTACACCTGCTCCAGATAAAATAACTGGAAATTTTGAGTCTGATAATAGTTGTGCAGCTTTTTTTATAGAGTCAACTCCACCTGATTGTCTTTCCATTCTAATTATTGATGGAATTTCTACATCTATAACTTGAGTCCAATAATCTCTTGGCACATTTATTTGAGCAGGCGCAGATCCTCTTATAGCTTTTTCAATAACTCTGTTTAATACTTCTGCTACTCTGGAGGGATCACGAACTTCTTCTTGATAGCAAACCATATCTTTAAATAGATTCATTTGTTCAACTTCTTGAAAACCACCTTGACCAATAGTTTTATTAGCAGCCTGAGGAGTAACTAAAAGCATCGGTGTATGATTCCAATATGCAGTTTTTATAGGTGTTACTAAACCAGTTATTCCTGGACCATTTTGTGCAATACACATTGATATTTTACCTGTTGATCTTGTGTATCCATCAGCAATTAATCCACCATTTGACTCATGAGCAACGTCCCAAAATGTAATTCCTGCCTTTGGGAATAGATCAGAAATTGGCATAAAAGCAGATCCAATAATTCCAAAAGCATGCTGAATACCATGTTTTTGTAAAACTTTTACAAATGCTTCCTCAGTGGTCATTTTTGGCATATTAATTTCCTTAAATTTTAAATTATCCCTATATTATATAAAGGAATAAATGCACTATAATAATCTAATTAATATAATTTCTGAAAATTAAAGATGAAATTAAACATTTTGTATTAAAAACAACTATTAAAATGGACCTTCAAGGACAAGAAATAATAAGAAAAATTTCAAAAACTCTCCCTCGACAACCTGGGGTATACCAAATGCTAAATGATAAAGGGGAAATTTTATATATTGGAAAAGCTAAAAATATATTCAATAGAGTAAAAAGTTATTTATCAATAAAAAGTCTCACAAGAAGAATTCAGAGAATGGTTAGTCTAACTAATGATATGAATTTTTTTGTTACTAATACAGAATTTGAAGCAATTATTTTAGAATGTAATTTAATTAAAAAACATAAACCAAGATTTAATATCCTATTAAGAGATGATAAATCATTTCCATACATATTTATTTCATCTGAACATGATTATCCAAGGATAGAAAAACATCGAGGTGCTAAAAATAAAAAAGGGAGGTATTATGGTCCATTTGCTAGTCCAGATGCTGTAAATAAAACAATTAATACCATTCAAAGAATTTTTCTTTTAAGATCTTGCAGTGATAAAGAAGTAAGTGCAGGAACTAAGCTTTGTTTTAATTATTATTTAAAAAGATGTTCAGGGCCTTGTGGGAAAAAAATTACTAAAAAGGAATACTCAAAACTTGTAGAGTCTGCTGATGAATTTTTAACAAATGGGAGCTCTGAACAAATTCAAAAAAAATTTTCTGATCAAATGTTTATAGCGTCAAATAAGAAAAATTTTGAATTAGCTGCATCTTTAAGGGACAGATTAAAAGCTTTAAAACATATTTCTGAAAATAACTCGATAAATATAAAAGATATAAATAATGCAGATATTTTTGCTATTACAACTAAAGAAGGCAAAACTTGTATATATGGAAGTTTTTATAGAAACAACTCATCTTATGGTGGAAAAGCCTTCTATCCAGATCATGATAATTTATCTGATATAGAAGAAATTATTACTGGTTTTTTAAATATATTTTATGCAGAAAGAGAAATTCCAAAATTTATAATTACAAATATAAATATCAATAAAAAGAAAAATTTAAATATTTTTGGTAAAAATTTTGAAAAAACTATATTTTTAAACCCTAAAAAAGGTCCTAAAAAAAATCTTTTAAAATTTGCAGAACAAAATTCACTTATAAATTTAGATTTAAAATTAAATAAACTCAAATCTTTTGATAATTTTACAAATGAAATCAAAAAAATTTTTAAGATAAATAAAGATATTAAAAAAATAGAAGCCTATGATAACAGTCATACTTTTGGAAAATTTCCTGTAGGAGTAATGATAGCTTATAACAATAATGGTTTTTTAAAATCAAACTATAGAAAATTTAATATGAAATTCAATATTGAAAAAAATATTAGCAAAACTGATGATTATTACATGATGAAAGAAATGTTAATAAGACGATTTAAAAATATTAAATTTTTGGAAGAAATAGATTTGCCAGATTTATTAATTATAGATGGGGGCACAGGTCAATATAATTCAGCAAAGAATGCTTTGATAAACTTAAAAATAGAAATTCCAATTATATCAATAGCAAAAGGCACAGATAGAGACTCTGGAAGAGAAATTTTGATACATGATAAGATTTCTTACAGACTAAATGATAATGATCCCCTACTACACTTTTTACAAAACATACGAGATGAGGTTCATAGATTTGCAATAACTACTCATAGAAGCAAAAGGTCTAAAATGAGTATTAAATCAATATTTGATGATCTTAAGGGTGTAGGGCCGGAAAGGAAGAAAATATTAAAAAAACGTTTTGGTACAATTGAAAATTTGAAACTTGCAAGCTTAGAAGAACTAAAAGAAGTTAAATCTATACCTGAAAATATTCTTGAGAAAATTTATAAATATTTTCATAGCGTTTAAAAAATACTTAATTTACAATCATAAATTAAATGAATTTATCTAATACATTAACCTTAGTAAGAGTTGCTATTATTCCTGTAATTGTTTTATTTATATATCTTAAAAGTCCATTTTTTGGTTGGACAGCATTCATTCTATTTTGCTTAGCTAGTATTACAGACTATTTTGATGGTTATCTAGCCAGAATAAGAAATGAAGTTACTAACTTTGGAACATTTTTAGACCCTATAGCAGATAAATTACTTGTAGCAGCAGTAATTCTTATTTTGACATCAAAAGGTGTAATAGATGACTGGGAAACAATTCCAGCTTTAATAATATTATTAAGAGAAATCACAGTATCAGGTTTAAGAGAATATTTAGCTGGTATAAAGATAAGTATTCCTGTTTCACAAATAGCAAAACTTAAAACATTATTACAGCTATGCGCTCTAGCTTTGTTAATCCTTTCAGAAAGTCTTATAGATGTTATGCCAATAATTTATTTAGGAAAATTTTTTCTATGGGTTTCAGGCTTATTAACTTTATATACAGCTTACGATTATGTAAAAGCATCAATTAAGCATTTTTAATATGAAAATTAAATACTATGCTTGGGTTAAAGATATTACCGAAAAGGATTATGAATTTATTGATGATAATTATCCAAAAAGTATTAGTGAATTAAAACAAATTTTAAATAAGTCTTATCCTGGTTTAAAAAAACATTTGAGTGAAGATGTTTTGAGATATGCTGTTAATATGGAGTATGTTTCAAAAAATCAAATATTAAATTTAACAGACGAAGTTGCTGTATTTCCACCTGTAAGTGGTGGCTAATGATAAAAATACAAAAAAAGGATTTTGATTTAGAAGTTGAACTAAATCATATTAAAAATAAACATACCAATGTAGGTGCTGCATCCACATTTATAGGCTACGTTAGAGATCTAAATAATGACAAAGACGTTAAATATATTGATTTAGAAGTTTATAACGAAATGGCAGTTAAAGAATTATCTAAAATTAGAGATATTGCACTTATAAAATGGAGCTTGATTGATTGTATAATAATTCATAGATATGGAAAATTAGAAGTTAGCGATAAAATAGTTTTAGTTGCTTGTTTTTCCGAACACAGAAATAATAGTTTTGAGGGATGTAAATTTATAATGAATTATTTAAAAAAGGATGCTCCATTTTGGAAAAAAGAGTACTATACTGAAGGATCAAATTGGTTAGAAAACACTAACTAGTTTTAGTAACTATTTTTTTATAATCTTTCATAAATTTAAAAGTTGTTGAGTCATCACCAGTTTTATAACCAATAGAGTCAATTGATTTTACAGGAGTTATTTCAGCAGCAGTACCTGTTAAAAAAACTTCATCAAAATTTTTTAACTCATCAGGCTTTATGTATCTTTCAATTAGTTCAAATTTCTGATCTTTAACCATTTCTATTACTGTTTGACGAGTAATTCCATTTAAAAAACAATCTGGAATTGGGGTATGTATTTCATTGTTTTTGATTAAAAATATATTTGAACTTGTTGCTTCAGCAACCAAACCTCTATAATCTAACATTAGCGCTTCATTATAACCATTTTCTTCTGCAAATGATTTTGAAAGAGTACAGATTAAATATGGCCCAGATGCTTTAGCTTCAAAAGGAATGGAATCTGGTGGCGGTCTTTTCCATGGAGACGTTATTAAACTCAGTCCTTCTTTCATATCTTCTAGCTTGTAATATGTCGTCCAATCATCCCACACAGCTATAGAAACATGAATGTTTGATTTGGTTGTTGATAGACCCATCAGATTGCTTCCTCGCCATGCAAACGGTCTTACGTAACAATCTTTATAACCCATTTTTTCTATCAGTTCATCTTTAGCTCTATTAATTTCTTCTTCAGAATAAGGAATTTTTATTCCAACAGTTTCTGCAGATTTGAAAAATCTTTGTGTATGTTCTTCGCTTTTGAAAATTTTTCCATTGTAAGATCTTTCACCTTCAAAAACCGCACTTGCATAATGTAGTCCCTGATTTATTATATGAGTTTTTGCATTATTCCATTCTACTAACTTACCATCGTACCAGATCCAACCATCTCTATTTTCAAATGTTTTAAGCATAAATTAATTATTTTAATTTTTTAATGACAATTGACTATCAGTGATGCATAATTAAGTCAATATGGCTGACCTAAATAAATTGTTAACTCCTCTTTTTTTAAACGAAAAAGAAATAAGGAAAATAATAGAATTAATGTTTTTTTCATATAGAGATTTTACATCTGGTCCTGATAAAGTTCTAGAAAAAATCAACTTTGGACGCGCTCATCATAGGGTGATTTATTTTGTAGGAAAAAGGAATAATCTTACAATAAAAGAATTATTAACAATTTTACAAATAACAAAACAAAGTCTTTCGAGAGTTCTTAATCAACTAGTAAAAGAAAAGTATATAATTTTATCAACAGGTGAAGATAAAAGAACTAAAAAACTTATTCTTTCTAAAAAGGGTGAAGAATTAGAAAAAAAATTATCCGATATACAAATAAAAAAAATATACAATCTTATCAAAAATTATGAAGAAGATGATATAAATGGTTTTAAAAAAATTTTATACCAAATGATTGAAGACAAAAATCAAAAAATTTTTAATAAAATTAATTGATTTTATGAAAAAAGATATACTTTTAGTTGATGATGATAAAAGACTTAGAGAGCTTTTAAAAGATTACTTAATTGAAAAAGAATTTAATGTTTATTTGTGTGAAGACTTTAACGAAGCAAAAGAGACATTAACTTTTGTAAAATTTGATTTAATTATTTTAGATAGAATGATGCCTTCAGGAGATGGTATATATTTAATTGATATTGTAAAAGAATATTCTAACTCTCCTGTTATAATGCTAACTGCAATGGGTGAAGATCAAAATAAAATAGATGGTCTTAAAATTGGTGCAGATGATTATTTAGCAAAACCCTTCGAACCAGAAGAATTATTTCTAAGAGTAACAAACCTTCTAAATCTATATGATAATTTTTTAAATAAAAATATTAGAGTTGCTTTTGGTGATTTTGTATTTGATACAAGTACATTAAAACTTAAAAAAAATAATAATCTCGTTTATTTAACAGAAGGTGAAAATGATTTATTATTAAAATTAATAAAAAAAAGAAATGGTATAGTTTTAAGAGAAGAATTAGCTGAACAAGAATTTGATGAGTCAGAATTAAGAAAAATTGATGTTAGAATTACAAGATTGCGTCAAAAAATTGAGAGCAATGCTAAGCAACCTCAGTATGTTAAAACTATTAGAGGAAAAGGGTATAAACTAGTTTGTGAAGATTTATAATGATTAAAAATTTTATTCCTTCAACATTAATAGGAAGATCAATAATAATAATATTTGTTCCAATTATATTATTAGTTATTTTAACATCTTTTGTTTTTTATCAAACTTCATGGAATATTATTTCAAAAAGATTAGCTCAATCAGTTGTTGCAGATGTAAATGTATTAGTTAAACTTATTGAAGATGATTTAAGTTCTTATGCCATAGAAATTTCAAAAAAAGATTTTAAAATGAACATAGAGATTAAACCTGGTAAAATAATAAATCTTTTACCAGTTGAGAATAGAGGGGGTATCTTATCCAAAAGACTTAAACAATCACTTAAAGAATTAAATAGACCATTTATATATGATCTTAATAATTTAGAACAAGGAGTTTTAATAACCATCCAGTTAGAAGAAAAACTTCTTCTAGTAAATGTTGATAAAGATAGATTGTATAGTGAAAGTGCTTTTGTTTTTTTACTATGGATGATTTTTGCATCCTTAATATTGTTATTCATGTCTTATTTTTTAATGAGTAAACAATTAAGACCTTTAAAAAGATTGGCAATAATTGCAGAAACTTTTGGAAGAGGTTTAGATGCCCCAAAATTAAAAAGTGTTGGTGCATATGAAATAAGGCAAACTTCACAAGCTTTTAATCAAATGAGAACAAGAATAAAACGATTTTTAAAACAAAGAACAGATATGTTAGCAGGTGTTAGTCATGATTTGAGAACACCTTTAACAAGAATGAAGCTACAATTATCATTAATAAAAGATGAAAAAGCAAAATCTGAATTAGAACTTGATATAAATGAAATGACGGCAATGTTAGACAGTTATGTTAGTTTTGTTAAAACTGAATCTCCAGAAACTATTGAAGATATAATAATTAACGATGTAATAAAAGATTGTGTAAAAAATATAGATAAGAATATATGTGTACTTACAATTAAAGAAAAAAGTATAATACAAACTTCAGGTAGACCAATTCAACTAAAAAGAGCTTTTCAAAATATTATTGATAATTCAAAAAGATATGCCGATAAAATTGAAATCAGTATTTTTCTAAACGATAATGGATGCAATATTGAAATTAATGATAATGGTCAAGGAATACCAAAGGAAAACTATGAAGATGTTTTTAAACCTTTTTTTACCTTAGATCCATCTAGAAATAAGTTAAAGGGTGAGAGTGGTCTTGGATTAACTATTTCAAGAGATATAATTCGTTCTCATGGAGGAGAAATAAATTTGGATCAGTCTAATTTAGGTGGTCTAAAACTATCAATATTATTACCTATTTAATTAATAAAGTTTAATACCGTTTTTTAATTCAATTGGCGGAGATATTAGAATTGGCTCATTATTTTCATCTGGTAAAGCTAAAACAAGTACTTCAGAAATTATTTTACCAATTTGTTTAGGCTTGAAATTTGTAACTGCGATAACTTGTTTATTTATTAATTTTGAAGAATTATAATTTTTTCTAATTTGTGCAGAACTTTTTTTTATTCCAATTTCATCTCCAAAATTAATTTTAAGTAAAATTGAAGGAGTCTTTAATTTATCATATTCGGATGCCTCGATTATTGTTCCTAGTCTTATGTCAATTTTTTCAAAATCTGAAAAATTTATATTATTTTTTTGCATTAAATTAATTTCAAAAATTTATCTAAATTATTTAAATAGTTGTCTAGTGTTGTCATTGTTTTTTCAAGAGTTTGTGTTTCATCTTTATTCCATGTATATATAATTAAAACATATAATATAAATATTGCTTTTACTTTTGAAACTCCTTTAATTCCCTCTACATTTATATTCGAAAGGGTTGAAATTAATATCATAGTTTCAATAAACGAAGGTAGCATAGCAAGAAAATCATTTGGATTAGATAATAAATATTTTATTATTTTTTTTATTGGTTTTCTGTGTGAGTTTAATATGTCAAGTCTTGCCATTAAGACTTCAAATAACATATCTTTACTAGATGACTCTTCTAAATTTGATAAATTTTTTTTTAAAATAAAATCAAAGTATCTATTAATATTAATTAAGAGCTGTCTCTTATTTTTGATGGATTTGTTATTTTGTGTACTTAAAATATCTGAAAGTAAAATTTTATTCCAATCTTTATTTTCAAGCAATTTTAATGTTTTTTTAGCAATAGAGATCTTAATTTTGTCCATGCTATTTACCTTGTTGTTTGGATTTCTTATAAGAAGCATTTGCAACATCAACAAATACTTTATGAATTTTGTTTTTATTCATAACTTTAAGACCCGCTTCTGTTGTTCCACCTTTTGTTGCTACAGTATTTACTAAATCTTTGGCAGATAACTTATTTTCAAGATATAAATTTATTGAACCTTTAAATGTTTGAGCAACTAATATTTTTGCTGTTTCTTTTTTAAATCCAAGTTTGATGGCAGCTTTCTCAGTAGCATCTATAAGATTAAAAATAAATCCTGGGCCACTTCCTGAAATTGCTGTAGTCATATCAATTTGATTTTCATTATCTAGAAAAATAGTTTTTCCTGATAAAGAAAATAATTTTAATACTTCTTTTTTTTTAATTTTACTGGCATCTTTATTAGAAACTACACAATTCATACTTTGTCCTATTAAAGCAGGAATATTAGGCATTACTCGAAAAATATTTTTAGCATTTTTAAAATTTTTTTGAAAAATATTTATTTTTTTACCAGCAATTATACTTATTATTGATATTGTATTATCTATCCTAATTTTTTTTAAATCTACGATTGCATCTTTTAGTTGAATTGGCTTAGTTGCAAAAATAATAAAATCATATTTAATAGATTTATCTGTTGATAATATAGATTTAAATATTTTTATTTTTTTATTTTTGTATTTTTTTGTTAAAATATCCTTTTTTAATGGGTCTACAACTGTAATTAAATATTTATTTGTACCTGCCCAAGAACTAAGTAATGCACTTCCCATATGACCACAACCAATAAGTAAAATTTTTTTCATATTATTAAAAATATATATTAAGTATTATTATATATATTAAGCTCTGCCAATTATTTCAAATTTAGATAATTTTATTGCTTCTTTTGGTGATATATCTTCAAAAAGAACTTGTTGAAAACTAGGATAAAACTTTTCACACTCATAAATCCCTATATCAACTAAATCCTCAAATTTCTTATGCAGTACTTCTGTTGCTGTATTTGATAAAATAGTATGTCTAAATGCAGGAATTCCGTTTCTACTTGTAATATCAAAATGACCTATCCATAGATGTTCATTTATCAAACCTAAAAGCTCATAAGCTTTAATTAGTTTAATCTCAGGGAATCTGATATCAAAAGTAATTGATAAACTTAGAGCGTTAATATTTTCTGACCAAGTAAAATACAACCTATATGCACACCAATTGGATGAGATTTCAGCAACTAGTTCGTGATCTGCAGCCCTGCTAAAATTCCATTTTTTCTGATGTATTACATCTTCAACTATATCTATTGGATTTAGTAAAATATTTTCGTTATCCATACATCATGTAGTACTTAATATTAAAAAAACTACTAAATATTGATTACTAAAAATTTTCGTTGTTTTGCAAGGTTATTTGTTAAAATAATGGAAATTATGTGAATAATTCTTGTTAATTATTATTTTTTACGAGATTTCCTTCTAGAACTAGCCTTTTTTAATGTTTTTTTCTTTGAAATAGTTGATTTTTTTGAACTTTTTTTTAGTTTTTCTTTATCTATAACCAAATTTTGAACCATTTTTTTTAATACATCAAATTCATCTTTTTTTACTAAATTCATTTTGTTTATAACTTTATCAACTCTAAGTGATACTATGGTTTCAATTTCTTCTCTTAAACCAGAAAATGCGCTCATGGCATCTACAGCAAATTTTGATAAATCTGATAATATTTTGTTTTTCTTAACCATGTTTATTAATATTGTAGATATATGAATTTTATTCAACCTTCAATAGATCCCGTTATTTTTTCTTTTAGTTTTATTGATATACGTTGGTATAGCTTAGCTTATATCAGTGGTTTTATTATAGGTCTATTTATAATAAAAAAACTAAATCGAATTAAGGGCAATATTATAGAAATAAAACTTTTAGACAGTTTTTTTGTTTGGGGTGTTGTTGGTATAATCTTAGGAGGCAGAATAGGATATGTTTTATTTTATCAAACAAAACAATTCTTAAATAATCCAGTTTATATTCTTGAGATTTGGAATGGAGGTATGTCATTTCATGGTGGGTTAATTGGAATGATTGCTAGTATTTATATATTTAGTAAATTATATAATTTAAATTTTTTTTACTTATCTGATTTAATTTCTGTTGTTGCACCAATTGGTTTGTTTTTAGGAAGAATAGCAAATTTTATAAATACTGAACTAATAGGACGACCAACTGATTTCTTTATTTCAATCATCTATCCGTCTATTGATAATATTCCTAGGCATCCTTCTCAGATATATGAGGCAGTTTCTGAAGGATTAATTTTATTTATTATTTTATTATTTTATTTTATAAAGAAAAGTAGTGTAAAAAATTATGGCTTAGTGAGTGGATTGTTTTTAAGTTTTTATAGTTTATTCAGATTTATGATTGAATTTTTAAGAGAACCTGATTTGCACTTAGGTTTATTCTTGAATTTTTTTTCTATGGGACAAGTATTGAGTATACCTATATTCATTTCTGGAATAATCTTAATAAAATATAATGCTAATAAAAGAAAAAATTAAGTCTGAAATTTTAAAAACAAAAAAAGACATGCGACTAGATGTTTTTTTAAATAATGTACTTTATAAAAATGATGGTTACTATTTAAACAAAGATCCGATTGGAAAAAAAAGAGACTTTATTACTGCTCCAGAAATTTCTCAAACATTTGGAGAAATTATTGGTTTATATTTTTTATATTTTTGGAAAACAAAAATTAAAACTCAATTTAATTTGATTGAATTAGGACCTGGTAAAGGAACATTATTTAACGATATTTCTAAAAGTGTATCAAAACATTCATATTTTTTAAAAAATGCTAATATTATATTTGTTGAAAAAAATAAGGAACTTATAAAAATACAAAAACAAAATTCAAAAAAATTATTTCATAATATCTCTTGGAAACAATCATTTAATATTAAATCAAACAGTCCATCAATTATTTACTCAAATGAATTCTTTGACTGTTTTCCTGTAAGGCAATTTTTTCTTAATAAAATTTGGTTTGAAAAATATGTTGGCTATAATAAAAAAAGTAATATTTTTCATTTTAAAGATAAAATAATTACAGATAAAAAAATTCTTGCTCTCTTAAGTTTATATAAAAAAGAAAAATTATTAGAAGTATCATTTGAAAGAAATAAGTATTTTGAAAAAATATGTAAGTATATTAAAAATAATGGAGGTCTTTTTTTTACAATTGATTATGGATATTTAAAAAATACTAATAATTTTACATTACAAGCATTGCAAAATCATAAATACTCTCATGTACTAGAAAACCTAGGTGAAAATGATATTTCGAGTCATGTTAATTTTAAAGAGTTGGCAACTATTGCAAAAAATTATAATTTAAATATTGAAGAGTTTTGCACACAAAGAGAATTTTTAATCAAATATGGAATTTTAGAGAGAAAAAAAATTTTATCTGATACGAGTGACTCAGATAAAATAAATAATGATGTAAATAGATTAATTAATAAAAATGAAATGGGTGATTTATTTAAATGTTTAATTGTTTCTAAACTATAATGTTAAAAAACTATCACAATTTAAAAAAACTAGAAGCTTTCGTAAATTTTGGTTTTTTTACATCTCTAGGCGGAATTTCTAAAGGTGATTATTATTCATTAAATTGTAATAGTAAAAGCGAAGATAAAAAAATAAATATTAAGACAAATATTAAATTAGCACTTAAAAAACTTGGTATTGAAAGAAATAGAATTAAATTAATTAATCAAATACACTCCAAAAAAATTTTTCAAATTAATAATATTAATTATAAAAAAAAAATTAGTGGTGACGGATTAATTACCATGGAAAAAAAATTGGCTTTAGGAGTTTTAACCGCAGATTGTGCGCCTATCTTTATTTTTGATATTCAAAAAACTATAATTTGTTGTTTACATGCTGGCTGGCAAGGTACTTTGTCTAATATTGTTAATGAAAGTATTTTAAAATTAGAAAATAAAAATATTAAAAAAGATAATATAATAGCAATCGTTGGTCCATGTCTTGGTTTTACAAACTATGAAGTTAATAAGAATTTTAAAATGAAATTTTTAAAAAAAAATCGCTCATATTCAAAATTTTTTAAATCAAAAAATAATAAAAAGGATTTATTCAATTTAAGAGGCATCTTAAACTATCAATTAGGTAAAAGTGGTATAAGTGAGATATACAATATAAATAAAGATACCTATATAAAAACCAACAATTTTTTTAGTTACAGAAGATCAACCCATCAAAAAAAGATTAAAAGTGGTCGAATGATAAATATCATATCATTAAGAGATTAATTTCTATTGAACTATTTTATTTCTGATATAGAGATAGAAACGATTAAATGAAGATAATCGCCTGTAATAGCAGTAAGACACTTTCAGAAAAAATTTCAAATCATATTGGCGTAACTCTAGCAGATGTTTCTCTTAGAACATTTAATGATCGTGAAATCTTTGTTGAAATAAATGAAAATATTCGCGGAGAAGATGTATTTATTATTCAATCAACTTCTCATCCCGCTAATGATCATCTAATGGAATTATTAATTACAATTGATGCAGCAAGAAGAGGAAGTGCCAAAAGAATAACAGCTGTTATTCCTTACTATGGATATGCTAGACAAGATCGTAAAACTGGACCAAGAACGCCTATCACTGCTAAACTGGTTGCTAACTTAATTACTTCAGCGGGGGCTGACAGGGTTTTAACGATGGATTTACATGCCGGACAGATACAAGGGTTTTTTGATATCCCGCTTGATAACATATTCTCGGCACCTCCAATACTAAAAGACATTAAGGAAAAATTTAAAGGTAACAATAATTTGGTAGTTGCATCTCCAGATGTTGGTGGCGTGGTAAGAGCAAGAGCTTTTGCTAAAAGATTAAATGCAGGATTAGCAATTGCAGATAAAAGAAGAGAAAAGGCTGGAGAGTCAGAGGTTATGAATATAATTGGAGATGTTAAAAATAGAGTTTGTATTTTACTTGACGATATAGCAGATTCTGCTGGAACATTATGTAATGCCGCTGAAGCACTTCAAAAAGATGGCGCTAAAGAAATTTATTCTTATATTGTTCATGGAGTTTTATCTGGTCAAGCTTTAACGAAAATTTCAAATTCAGCTATCAAAGAACTTGTGCTATCAGATACTATTGAGCCTTCTTCTGATGTAAAAAGTACAAAAAACATTAGACATATTAGTATAGCTCCTTTAATGGGTGAGGCGATTAAAAGAATTAGCAGTGACGCTTCAGTTTCTGCACTTTTTGATTAATTTATTTAATTATTATGGAAAACTATAAAGCATTAGATAGAAATAAGGGAACTGGTTCCACACATAGCCTTTTAACTAAAGGAATGGTGCCTGGAATAATTTATGGCAAAGGTTCTGAGCCATCAAAAATAGCTTTAGAAGATAAAATATTAAAAAAACTTATGAATACTGGGTCTTTTTATTCAACTATTATTGATATTGATATTGATGGTAAAATAGAAAAAATATTACCTAAACAGCTTCAATACCATCCCGTAAGTGATAGATTAATTCACTTTGATTTCCTTAGAGTTCAAGAAAATACTAAAGTGAATGTAGAAATACCAGTTGAATTTTTAAACCAAGAAAAATGTCCTGGATTAAAGAAAGGTGGCGTTCTTAATACTGTAAGAAGATTGGTAGAATTAACTTGTAATGCCAATAATATACCTAGTAAACTTGAGTTTGACTTAATTGAAAGTGAGATTGGTGATGCAATTAAAATTAGTAGCATTGGATTACCTGAAGGTGTTTCACCAACTATTTCTGATAGAGACTTTGTTATTGCGACCTTAGTTCCTCCAACTGTTGAAGTTGAAACTAAATCAGAAGAAAATACTGAAGAAGGCTCTGAGGAAGCTGCAACAGATAAGCCAGAAGATAAAAAAGAAGAAAATAAAGAAGAAAATAAAGAATCTAAATAATTTAATTTATATCTTAATTTATGTTTTTAATATGTGGACTTGGGAATCCAGGTAAAAAATTTAAAAATACAAGACATAATATTGGCTTTAAATTAGTAGATAAAATTATTGCTCATTTTGAATTAGAGAAAATTAAAAAAGATAAAAATAAAGAATTATTTTTTGGTAAAATTAGTAATTATAAAGTTTATGTTTTAAAACCACTTACATTTATGAACTTATCAGGACAGGCTGTTATAGAAACAGTAAATTTTTATAAAATTAATAAAGATAATATTTTTGTAATTCATGATGATCTTGATTTGCAATTAGCAAAGGTAAAAATTAAAAAAGGTGGTGGTAATGGAGGTCATAACGGTCTCTTGAGTATTGATGAATATTTAGGTAATGAATATAATAGATTAAGAATAGGTATTAATCATCCTGGTAATAAAGATTTAGTTTCCAAATATGTTTTAAATAATTTTTCTAATGAAGAAGAGATAATTTTAAGTAAAAAAGTAGAAAAAATAAAAATGAATTTTGATTTAATTTTTTCAGATATTCCACTTTTCTTAACTAAAATTACACAGAAATAAATATGGGTTTTAAATGCGGAATAGTTGGTCTTCCAAATGTAGGGAAATCTACGTTATTTAATGCTTTAACTCAATCTAATAAAGCTGAAGCAGCAAATTATCCATTTGCAACTATCGAACCAAATGTTGGGAGAGTACCAGTCCCAGATGAGAGACTAAAAAAATTAGCTTCAATAGCAAAGAGTGAAAAAATAATTCCTTCTTTTATGGACTTTGTAGACATTGCAGGGCTAGTTAAAGGAGCTTCAAAGGGAGAGGGGCTTGGAAATAAATTTTTAGGACATGTTAGAGAGGTTGATGCTATTGCTCATGTTGTTAGATGTTTTGAAGATTCTAATATTACTCATGTTTCAGCAAAAATTGACCCAATAAATGATATTGAAACAATAAATTTAGAATTAAGATTAGCTGATCTTGAAGGTTTAAATAATAAAAAATCAAGTTTAGAGAAAAAATTAAAAGCAAATGACAAAGAAGCAAAACAAAAATTTGAAATTATTGATAAAATTTTAAATATTCTCGACAGTAATAAGTCTTTAAAAACAGATGAATTTGCAAATAATGAAATTGATTTTATAAATTCTCTAAACTTAATTAGCCTAAAACCCACTATGTACATTTGTAATGTTGATGAAAAATCTATTCATACAGGTAATGAATTATCTAAAAAAGTTATAGAGTTTGCAAAAAAAGACAATCACTCTGTTGTTTTAATCTCAGCATCAATTGAAGCGCAAATAGCAGAATTAGAAAACGAGGAAGAAAAGCTTGAATTTCTTAAGGAGCTAAATCTAGATCAAACAACTTTAAACAAATTGATCAAATCAGGATATAATCTTTTGGGCCTTATTAATTATTTTACATGTGGACCAAAAGAAACAAGATCATGGACTATTAAAAAAAATACTTTTGCACCACAAGCAGCAGGAAAGATTCATACTGATTTTGAGAGAGGGTTTATAAGAGCAGAGACGGTATCTTATAGTGATTATGAAGATAATAATGGAGAAGTTGGAAGTAGAGAGTCAGGTAAATTGAGACAAGAAGGTAAGGATCATATTGTTAAAGATGGTGATGTGATGAATTTTTTATTTAATGTTTAACTAACATCACGCCAGAGTCTATTTTTTGCTAAATAAACAATAGTTCCTAAAATTATAAAGAACAAAATTACTTTTATTCCTAAATTTTTTCTTACTTCCATTTCTGGTTCAGCAGCCCAGTGAAGAAAATGTGTAACATCTTCTGATAATTGTTGAGCATTATTATCTGTTCCATCATCATAATCTACACTGCCATCTGCTATTGGCGCCGGCATCGCTATTTGATTCCCAGCCATCCACTTGTTGTAATACATACCGTTTCCAACCTCCATTCCTTTAGGAGGTTCGACATATCCCATTAGTAAGTTATAAATATAATCAACTCCGTATTTTCTTGCTTTTGTAATTACACTTAAATCTGGAGGATATGCTCCATTATTACTAGCTCTAGCTTCATTATCATTAGAATATGGATTTACAAATCTATCTGCCGGTCTAGCTGATCTTTCAAACATCTCTCCATCATCATTTGGTCCATCTAAAACAGTATATTCAGAAGCTATAACTTTTACTTGAGCTTCTGAAAAACCGATGTCCATTAAGTCTCTGAAGTATAGTAACCTCATTGAGTGACATCCTGCACAAACCTCTGTATAGACTTTGAAACCTCTTTGAATTGCTGCTCTATCAAAAGTTCCTGTTACACCTTCAAAGGACCAGTCATGTTTTGGCATTTTTTCAATACTCATTTCAGCTGCAAATACGTTTGAAGAAAAAAATAAAAAAATAATAAATAATAACCGCATTATAGATTAGCATCTTTTTGCATTACAGGTGAGGCCATTCCTTTTTCTCCTCCTCCAATGTTATTTAATATGCTTTTAGAATAGACATCACTAATACTTAGTGGAAGTTTACTTGGCTTTTCTATCCAACCAACAAAAGGAGTTAGGATAAAGAAAAAACCAAAGTAATAAAGCAATCCAACCCTTGCAATCAAAAGGTATAATCCTTCGGCAGGAAGCATTCCAACATAACCTAAGACAAAAAAGTTTACAAAAAAAAGCATCATTAACCATTTGTAAATTGGTCTATAGTTACAACTTCTTACTTTAGATCTGTCTAACCATGGCAAAACGAAAAGAATTGCTATAGCTCCAAACATTAATAAAACTCCCCCAAGTTTGTCTGGAACTGCTCTTAAAATTGCATAGAATGGAGCAAGATACCAGTTAGGTACAATATGAGCAGGAGTAACGAGTGGATCGGCTGGAATATAATTATCAACTTCAGACATTAAGTTTGGCCCAAAAAAAATAACTGCAGAAATTGCTACACCAAACGCGCACATTGCAACTGTATCTTTGATTAACATATAAGGAAAAAAGTTTACTGAGTCATTTTTTGATTTAATATCAATTCCATCTGGATTGTTTGACCCATGAACATGAACTGCTGCTACATGCAATCCAACCACTCCAAAAATTACAAAAGGTAAAACATAATGAAGAGCAAAGAAACGATTTAGTGTTGCATTTCCAACATTGTAGTCTCCAAGTAACCAAGTTTTTAAGCCCTCACCTATAATAGGAATAGCACTGAATAAATTTGTAATTACTGTAGCTCCCCAATAAGACATTTGCCCCCATGGAAGAGTATATCCAAGGAATGATGTAGCCATCATTAAAAGAAATATAAATACACCTAGTATCCAATTTAATTCTCGAGGATATTT
>MDSV01117542.1_pt1 | contig 24152 bp, 9 predicted proteins | sample 810851 | NCBI WGS metagenome assembly MDSV01 (sample SAMN05326640, study PRJNA326480) | marine metagenome | isolation source: seawater | place: Atlantic Ocean: North East | collected 2012 | reverse complement strand
GACCCTAAAAATGGATTACACATTACTGGTTCAGATGGAACATCATCAGGTATTAGACAATCAAGAGCAGGTTCAAAAATATGGAATCAAGAAATTGATTCAAGTGGAAGACTGTCGTGGGGATTTCGTTCAACGGAAGCGGGAGCTAGAACTCAAACATTTACATTAGATGATTCGACTAATTATGTTGGAATTGGAACAGGAGCTCCATCTACAGCATTGCAAGTAGTTGGTACTATAAGTGGTTCTGATGTTTACGCAGCTGAGAGTGTACGAGTTACAATGGATGATGGTACTACTCAAAGAGCACTTTCACAACAATCAGATAAGACTATTCAGATGGGTGATGCTGGTGTTGGTCAGTTAACATTTAAAACTGCAGTTGGCACAGCTGCTACAATATCATCAAGTGGAGAAGTTGCAATTGGAACAAGTCCTATACTCGACCGCGAGTTAACTATTTATGACGATGATGGTGACGCACATTTGTTAATAAGATCTAATACAGACAATGCATTCTTAACACTTGATTCAAATGATGATGGTGCGGGTGGTGAAGAAAGTGGTATTTTATTATCAAGTAATCGTTCTGCTAAATGGGAAGTATTTAAAGATTCTGGTGATAATTTTGCTATTCACGACTTTACAAGAAGTGGTAGGGTACTTAGAATACAAGATAATGGTAATATGACATTAATGGAAACTGGTGGAAATGTTGGTATTGGAACAACTGTTCCAACAGAAGCATTAACCGTAACTGGAAACATAAGTGCAAGTGGAAATTCAAATTTTGGAAATGATAGCTTTGATAAACATACATTTGTAGGAAACATAACTGCAAGTGGTGCCATAAGTTCAAGTGCGAGTGGCTCATTTAATACAATAAGTATACCAGGTGACAATCAATTTTTAGCAATAGGTGCTAGTCAAGATTTACAAATTTATCACGATGGTAGCAATTCTATTATAAAAGATAATGGTACAGGTGATTTAAGACTTCGTGGAAGTACAAGAGTTAGACTACAAGGTGTCAATGAAGCAAATATGCTTGTAGCTAATGAGGGTGCTGGAGTTGCAATTTATCACGACAATAATGAAAAAATTGGAACTACATATAGTGGTGTAAATATAACTGGAGCTATAACTGCAAGTAGTAACATAAGTTCAAGTGGTACGGTAATAGCTTCACAGTTTAATGATGATGGGACAAACTTAGATGTACCTGATTATGTGTTTGAAACTGAATATGTGTTAAAATCATTGGGTGATGTTGAAGAACATATATCCGAATCTAAACATTTACCAAATATTCCATCAATGGATGACATAAAAGCTTGGAGTGAATTATCATATGGTGATAGAGATATGAAACTTCTTGAAAAAATTGAGGAGTTAACTTTATATACTATAAGTTTACAGAAACAAATCGATGAACTAAAAAATAAAACTTAGGGGAATTTAAAATGCATCATTTTATTTTACCAACACAAGATACTTGGATTTCAAGTGGTTCATCAACAATCACAGGTGAATCATTCCGTGATAAAAACTTTGGTAGTGATGGAATACTTCAACTTAATAAAATTTTTCAAAACAATACTTTTGAATATCAAACAAGAGCTTTAGTTGACTTTAGTGGTGTTGATTTTACTTCTGTATCTCAATCAATTGTTGATGGTGATATATCATCGGATGCTCAATTTTATTTGAGACTTTTTGAAACAGAAGGTTCTTCAGAATTATCAGAAGAATATGTTTTAAATGCATTCCCTTTATATAATTCTTGGAATGAAGGTATAGGTGAATTTGCAGATAATCCTAAAACTACACTTGGTGATAGTTGGATAAATCGTGATGATAGAGAAGGAGCTACAGCACTTTCTTGGTCATTTCGTCAATCAGCAATTAGTGAGGGTATAGGTGCTGCAGATGAAGATGGTGATGGTATTGATTTTGGTGAATATCATGTAGAATTTGGAAGCGCAGGACAAGCTTTTAATAGTATTACTGGTAGTGATTTTTTAGGTGGTGGATTTGGTGGTGGTGGTGTATGGTATCAACGAAAAGGTTATTTTGGTTCACAGTCATTTAGTTCAGAAGCTTCTGATGTTGAAATGAATGTAACTGATATGGTAAATAAATGGTTAAATTCAACAATATCTAATTATGGTTTAATATTAAAATTTAGTGGTAGTCAAGAAGATAATGATTCAACATTTGGTAATTTAAGATTTTTTTCAAGAGAATCTAAAACAATTTTTCAACCTAAACTTGAAGTTAGGTGGGATAATCATACAGCTTGTAGTGGTTCAAACACAGGTTCATTGAATGAATTAACAATGAGTGGATTAGCTGATAATTATTTATATATGAAAGGCTTAAAAGATTCTTATAAAGATACTGAAAAAGTTAAATTTAGAATTGGTGCACGAAAAAGATATATAGATAAATCAGTTTCTACATCAATTCAATCTATAACAGATTCATACATAACAGAAAAAAGTGGCTCATATGCAATTAAAGATATTGCAACTGATGAGTTTATAGTTCCATTTAGTGATTATACTTATTTAAGTTGTGATGACTCAGGTCCTTATTTTACACAATGGTTAAATGGATTTTATCCAGATAGAGAGTATAAAATATTATTAAAATTAAAATATAATAATGGACAACAACAAGTATTTGATAATAATTTTAAATTTAATGTTGAGGGGGGTAATTAAATTATGCATCATTTTATTTTACCATCACAAGATAATTGGATTTCAAGTGGTTCGTCAACTATAACTGATGAGTCTTTTAAAGACCAAAACTTTGGAAAAGACCAAATACTTGAAGTCAAAAAGTTTTTTTTCAATACTAAATTTCATCATCAAACTAGAGCATTAGTTCAATTTAGTGGAACTAATTTTACCAATATGTCTCAATCAATTGTTGATGGGACAATTACAAATCCAAAATTTTATTTAAAATTATATGAGGCTGAAGGTAATAGTAAATTATCAGATAATTATACTTTAGCAATTCAACCAATATCACAATCTTGGATAGAAGGAACTGGTAAATTTGATGATAATCCTAAAAACATAATTGGTTGTAGTTGGAAAAATCGTAGTAATATTATAAATGGTGATACAATTACTTGGGCGGATGATGGGGGTAGTATTTTAAGTGTAAGCCAATCAACACAAACATTTTTTAAAGAATCAGCTGATGTTGAGGTAGAGGTTACTGATATGGTAAATATGTGGTTACAAGGTCAAGAAGAAAATTATGGAATGTTAATTAGAATTAGTGGTAGTCAAGAAACAGACGAAACTACATTTTGTAATTTAAAATTCTTTTCAAGAAATACTCATACAATATATCCACCAAGATTAGAAGTTAGATGGGACGACCACTTACCATGTACTGGTTCAAATACAGGTAGTTTAAATCAATTAACATCAAGTGGTTTAGTTGACAATCATTTATATTTTAAAGGATTACAAGAAGGATATAAAGAAAATGATAGAGTCAGATTTAGAATAGGTTCAAGAAAAAAATATATTCAAAAAACATTTACTAATTCAGTTCATGTTCCAAGTGGTTCATTTATACCTGAAGGTAGTGGTTCATATGCTATAAAGGATGTGGCTACGAATGAATTTATTATACCATTTAGTGATTATACAACAATAAGTTGTGATACTGAAGGGATGTATTTTAATCAATGGTTAGATGGATTTTATCCAGATAGAGTTTATAAAATATTATTAAAGTTAAAAACAGATGATTCACAAGAACAAATATTTGATGATGATTTTGAATTTATAGTTAGGAGAAGTTAGTTATGGCAGGTAATACAGATTATCAAGATCCACCACCACAATTTGGAAGTAATACTCAAAACACTACACCAATAACTCTTGAGGGTGTTTTAGATAAAATTGCTGAAACAATTATTGCTAGTCCACACACTGGTATTAATCCTGATTTGGTAAAACAAAATCAAAAAACCATTCGTAATGGAATTATGACAGTGGGTAGATCTAATTCAGATAAATTAATTTTGTTTCAAAGAGATATAAAAGCTAATGCTGAAGATTTACAATCTACTTCTGGTGGAGAAACTTTATCATCAATCATTAACACAATAAGTGAGTTTGGTGGAGGTTCTTTAGAAACAACACAAGTTAGTATAGCACCACTACAAAATGGAGCTTTCTCAATACATTTGTTTTCAGGTGATTTAGATTTTGACATAACTAATATTTTATCAGAAATATCTACAAATGAAGATGGAACTGAAACAATTTTAAATCCATTAAATGTTAGTCAGTTTATAAATATAGAAAAACAACGAACAACAATAGATCCAGAACAAGCAAAAGAATACTTAGACACAAATATTTATGAATTATTACCAGATTCTTCATTGAGACAAGAAAGAATAAATTCATTATTTTCTGAAATAAATCAACTACTTCCACCAAATATTAGTGATGCTCAATGGGGAATAACTAATGATGGAATGGTTGATAGAAATCCTGAAGGTGATTGGGAAGGGTCTTATCAATATTATTTAAATAACAGTATATCAGCTCCACAAGATAATCCAAATTTTGAGGGTGATATGATAGATGAGGAAGATGGTTATGTAACACGACTACAATCATTTGCTTCATCACAAAATTCAGGTGGTAAGACAATTCAAGAGTTAAGAAATAGATTAAATTTATATCTTAAAGATATAGATGAAATAGCAGCAAAACCACAAGATGAAAGACTTGAATATGAAAACAAATCAGATGGTTATTTAAGATTTAGAAATTTAAATCAAGGAATTATTATACGAAATACAAACAGTGAATTTGTAGAAGGATTACATCCAGATACACAAGAATATTTACAACCAGGTAAAGGTTTTACAATAACAATGTGGGTTAGATTTTTAGATAAAACATCACAAGGAACATTGTTTAATTTTGGAAATCCAACAAGATTACAAGATGCTTTTGGTTTTAGATTAGAAACTTATGTAGTAGATAGAAATAATGCTCTTGAGTATGGAGATGAAACTGTAGGAAATTTTGGTGGTTTCGTTGATAGTCAAGCTTATTTACGAGATAATTTAGGTATATTTAATAATACTGATTCTGAAAGGTTTGTTAGACTTGTTGTAAATGATAATGGTTATATAAGAGATTCACATATTGGTAATCCAACAATTGGTAAAAGTTTTGAATACGCTCCCACATTTACAGACAATGATGTCTTTGATTATAATTCCATAAGATTACTTTCAGCCACAAAGATACCACAAGATTTTAACGAATGGTATTTCATATGTGCTTCGTTCAATCCAGATATAAATGAAAATAATTCTTTAGGGTTAACAGGTCCTGAGAATGAACAATACGATTATGTTCCTGAATTTTGGTTGAATCATATTGATTATGAGAATCCAACTAATATTCTTGTAAATTCAACTTATGGAAATAAATGTAAAGTAGAAATCATTTCAAGAACAGACTTGCTACGAGCTCGTGGTTTTAAGGTAGATTAAAAATGGCTTTTGATTTAGGTAATTGTACTGATGTTTTTTCTGCAAATGGTCCTACCTACTATGGTGGAACTGGTGCTCTTGGAATATGTCATGGTGATGGGTATTGGAATAGAATATTCCATGATGGTCCAGTACTTACCGGCGCTATTATGGCGCAGATAGGTAATGGTACATATATTAGTCCTTACCCTCAGATTTACGAAAGAGTGTCAAGTATATCAAAGAGTTGGGGTTCTGGTGGACCTGCGGGAGGCGGAAGTAATTTTATGACAACCGTAACCGCTGTAACACTTGGTTATTGGACGCCAGAAGAAACTGGTGAATATACAATATATTGTAAATGGGATGATAATGTGGCACTTAGTTTTGATGGTGGCCAGACAGTAGATTACAGCAGCACTTACATTCACCACGCTTGGATATCTTTTACAAAAACTTTTACTGCAGGTGTTAAATACCCTATAATGACTATGGTATACGAACATAGTGGTCATTTTGAAATACAACTTAAATATAGTTTACCATCTGAAACTGTATTACCATTAGACAATAATATTGTAACCGATGGGCATGAATTTGAAGCATCAATTTGGTCGGATTCTGTAGAATATGCGGATAGTAGTGTTTTTGAAGAATTTTTTAATATTGACTTTGGAGTTCCTGGTTATGATATTATTAACAATCCATCAATATCCACATCATATGATGCATATAGTGGAATAAATATACCAACAAATGATTTTACTTCTAAATGTATTAGAGACACAATTCAAATTTGGGAAACGGATGTATATGTTGATATTGATTCAGAGGGTTTCAATAATGATGAAGATAGGTGGGATTTTTTAACCGATAATATCACTAGTGGATATGATTATCAATTTATGAATGATTGTAATTTTATACCCAATATTCATCAGAGAACAACAGCAGCTGATGCAGATACTCATTATGGAGCGACTTTAATTCCTTCATATACATATTTTAGATTAAAATGTACGGTTCCAATTTCTGATGAGTATCCAGAAGGAATATCTAATTATATTTTGTGGGATGGTGGAGAATCTGCTCAACAACAATGTGACAAAGAATTTTCAATTAAAAACAATAGTGAAAGATATTGGCTTCAAGATTTAGATAAACGACCAACTCTTGGATTAATTACAACAATAGAAGATAATTTATCAGAAGAAAATTTTACAGGAAATTTATCAGACGAAATTTTTGAACAAGTTCCAAAACCAAATTTATTAAAAAATGGAAATGCAAGATCTATTTTACAATTTGATTATAAAACTGAAGATTATCAATTAGGGCCTGATTCATTCAAACCTGCAGGAGGATGGGGTTATCAAGTTATAGATGGGATTTTTAATGATACTGATGTAAATCCAGATTTAAAAAAAATGTTTATACAAGATGAAAATTTCTCAGATTTTTATGAAATAGACCAAAACAGCGTAACTAAATATTATTGGGAATTAATGTTAGAATTGTTTCAAACTTATTTACAAGACAATTTAGATGGAACAGCTGGCTCCCAAATATCAACTCAAAATGTTTCATTGGGACAATGTGGTGTATATTTTACTGGTAAATATGGTATGGATTACGCAGCTGCTTATCAACTTTGTAATGATTTGACATATGGAATTAATGATTGGAATGATGGGTTTACCTCTCAGCAAACTCATAACATTACAATGGGGGTATTTGATGGAATAGACAGTGAATGGGAAATAGTTTTACAACATGTTGGACTTTGTCAAACAAGTGATAATGGATATCAATCTCGGTGTCGTGACCAAAATGGTGTTACATATTCAGCAGCTAATCCACCCACTCTTGAATCAATTCCAGTTGAACATATTACTGAACAAAATATAATTGATAATAACCTTTCAGGTGTTTTTCCAAACGCTGTTGAATTTATTTGGGATACTCCACCTTCTAATTTACAATTGTTTGGTTATTCTGGATATTTTCCTTATGTACAATTCATAGAGGATGCTTATGTAGATAGTGATGGAATTTCTTGGCCTCAGACTCAAAATATGAATATGCAATTTTCTAAGTGGGTTAAAGATGATGAATGTTATTCATACAATAGATGTTTAAAATTTCAAGCTAATGATGAATTTAATGACACTAATAATTTAGTCAATTCACAATTAAATGATTTATATATTTACAAAGCTGAGGCTGCAGTATGGCATGGTTGGGCTGATTATTATGGTGAAAGTTGGTCTACAAATAATAAAGATGGTGATTCACTAGGTGGTTCATTTTGTAGTTATAGAACTCAATTTGGTTCTCATAATGGTGTTTCGGGAGAGTATTATCAAGATGGTAATTATGGCAGTCCAGGACCATTCATAGTAGAAGATCAAACTGGTAATCCAACAGCTGTTGAATCTGCAGCTCTAAATTTATGTAATACTACAATGAATAATAATGCTACATGGGATTATTCCATGACTGACCAGTCAGGACCTGATTGTAAATGTTTTTTAATACCCACATCAGGAAATAGAATAGATGAAGATGGTAGTAGAACTCATGCAGAACTTGTTGCTGAACCATCAGAGTTATTACCACACTTAGAAGAATTTTCTCAACATAATAATAATGAATATAGAGTTTTAAATCAATTTCAAAAAATTTATACTGGTCTTTCTACAGTAGCAGGAGAAAAAGGAGATGATTTTTTAAATCCATTTAGTTCTTTAAAAGTAAGTTTTTGGATGAAAACATTAGGTCACTCTCAACAATATGGTGGAGTTTCATATCCTTCACCAGCTGGTTTTTCTTTTGATGAAGAGTCTGAAAATGATGCACTTAAACCATATGTTGAAGTTGGAGTAATACCATTTCGTAATCATTATAATCCGACTGGTGATTATAATTCTCTTGTAAATTATGTAGATACTCAAGAAACAAATTATAATTTAGCCTCAATGGGTAGATTTGTAAACACTGCAGTGAACGAATGGGAACACTTTGAATTTGAATTTAATCTTAATGAATTTCATACCAATACAGATGAAATTAATATACATGATTTATTTTTTGTAGTACAAAGTAGTGGTGTATCTAATCAAGGTGGATTTAGAGGTACAGTTTATCTTGATGAATTTAGTGTTGTTGAATCATATAATTTTCAACCTGATGTTGATGTTAGGAAAAAGAAAGGACCAGATGATTATGGTATTGGTAGTTTAACAGAATATTATGATAAAGAATTACAACCAGAACATTATAAAGATACAGCCGCTCCATTGGAAGCACAATTTTATTTTTATCCTAGATATTTTTATAATACACCAATTGATAAAGATAGAGCAGTAATTTTTAAAGATTTTTCAAGAGGTATGTTTTATTTATATGATGTAGATTGGGGTGATGGTTCACCTAATGAATTTAATGAAAATCCTAAAAAACTTGGAGATGATGTTTCTGTTTATCATACATATAATAGTGCAGGAATATATGAAATAACAGGTACAATGTTAAGAACAAAGCCCGATAAAGATTTTAATCCATTGGGTGTAATTCATAATAAAAGATTTACTTTAACAATAAATATAAATGAAGCGGGAGATGAAGATTTTCCATATTTTGGTGCTGAAGGTTTTTCATTTGTACCTTTTAAAAATACTTTACCTATGATTGGGGGTTATTCTGAAGAAAGTGTTTATTATAAAAACATTAAAAGACAACTCGGAATAGTAACAAAAGATGCTAAGGTAAACACAGAATTTAAAAGTCCAGGCGATAGATTAAAAACAGAATTATCATTAGATAAAATGGATTTATCTTTTAGTGATACGGGAAGTTTTGTAACTTTAGATGCGTTTAAAAAAGTTAGAAATATTGAAAAAGATGGAACTGGAGAGATTATTTTTTCTGGCTTAAAAACTTATTCAGCTGAATTTGGAAAATTTATTGGTGATACTGATATTACAAATATAAAATATTATAGTGAACCAAAACAAATGTGGGAGATGTTAGGATTTATAGATGATGCAAGTCAAGAGTTTGAAAATCTTAAAGAAACTTTAGTTATAAGTAATATGGAATATTATAGTGGGGTGGTACCAGGTACTCAAGGTGCAACAACTAATGATGCAAATATGAATGATGGTACTATAGGAGATGAAGTTTATTTGTCTTGGGATGTTGATCCTAATTATGAATCTCAATATGACCTCACTTATAGAATTGCACAACCAAAAAATACACCAATGCCTGTTAATTATAATAATTTTTATCCATTATCAAGTAATATTGAAAATAATGTAAATAATTACAACACACTTAGAACATTTCAGATGGATACTGATTCAGACGATGATAGTAATTATTGGTGGAATGGTGTGATGTTTACAGAAACTGATAATAAAATAGTTTTTAGTGAATTATTTTGGAAAGCATTTTTTGGTAATACCATTAATTCAAATACTTATGAATATCCATTTAGTTACACCGCTGAACAACCAACTGATGATGAGGGAAATGTAATATCTGGTGACGCAGTTTATAATTACAATGGTACTATATATAAATTATTTACACAAAGAGGTTCATACATTAAATTTACAATTGATGGTTGGTGGACAGATTATGATGGTAACCATAGTTCAGACCAAGATTGGAATAGTGTAAATGCAGAGTTATCATTTGCTAGTCCAATTTTGTTTTACAACATAACCGTTATTGAAAAACATTTTGTTCCTGCAACAAGTAGTCATCCAGGTAATCCATCATCAAAAAGATATTGGAAAAATATTATTCCTCAAGATTATTCTATATTTAATAGAGATGGGTTGATTGAAAATCAACACATAAATATTCATTCAAATCAAGATTGGATAGATGTAAATGAATATGGTAATCCTTTTTATTATCCAGTATTACCAAGACACAGTGCTAATGGTGGTTTTATCCGTAAGGATTATCCAATTGATGAATCTTCAGGAGAACAAAAAATAGAATTTCCAAAGATTGGTCCAATAACTGATAGTGATAATTATAATCCTAATTTAAAAATATCAATTGACTCTACAAATATAGAACCAAATATTTTAAATGATAATAGTGGTAATAACAATTTTGGGTTTTCTTTTAATGATTATAAAGTAGACTTTGAAGAAGAATCACTTCAACCTCAAAAAAGAAGAGATATGGATTTTTTAAGAACTTCTAAAAAAAGAGGAGCGTTTTAATGGCACATAAAAGACTTTTTTATCAAAAACCCTATAGAGGAGCGAACGGAATATATAGTTATGATAATGATACTACAGTTCTTGATAGACAACAATACTTTGAATCAAATGGTGTTCCAGAAAATTATGATAAATTTATAGGTAAAGATTTATACACAATTTCAGTTGGAGATCCAATTAATGAGGCTATATTACAATCCAAAATGCAAGAAAAATATGGAGGTATGGGTAATGATGGTCAACCCCAAATATCATCATTAAAATATTTAGGTGAAAGTTATTTGAGAATAAATAGTTTAAACATTGTAAACAGAGGTGTAAGAAGTGATATCAATGATGTTTATTTTAGAATATTTTTATTTACCAAAAGATTTTTTGACCCATTTGATGGTAATGGAAATATAAGAGGTTATAATGATTTAAGAGCTGACCTTAATAAGGACAATCAAGCTGCTTTATTTTGGTCTCAAAATGGACCGAATTATAGAGCTGGTGGATCTCCAGGAAATTTAATTGAAAATCTTACAGTTATTCACAACTTTGATACTATAAATAATTTATCAACAGATCCGTCTGCTGGACTTGAATATCCCAGAAGACATACTGGATTTGATCCATTGAAATCTATGCCAAAGGTGGGTGGAATAGAGCCTACTGATATTACAACAATATTTCAAGAAAATAATTCTGATAATCCTGTTTACATAGCTATTCATATGGATGGTGACCAAGATACATTTTTTGATAGAAGTAGAAATGAAACAATTGATATTTGGGAAATAAATCCTAATGATTTATTTATTGAAACAGGAACTGAAAAAATAGGAAAAATAACAACTTTAGATTATAAATCACATACTGCTGAAAGATTTTCATCTAATCAATCAAGAACTGCTGCGTTTAGTGGTAGGGAACTTAGTATTACGGTTAACACTGTAGGTGGTGTTACATTAGCTGCATCACATGGAGGTGATCCAGATTCAAATGGTTTGTATAGACCTCCATTGGAATATCTCAATATAACCGATAGCATCATACCACCATATGATACAAAAAATGATTATGATGAACTTATTTTAAATATGAAACCACAAAGACAAATTCAAAGCTCTATAGATTCTCCTGTTTCATATGATGAAGATACAGATTTTTATTCAGGTAAATTTGCAAATTATCTTCCTGTATCAGTAGTGCAAATGCCAAATCCAGACTTTTCAGATGGTGGATTCGCAGCTGGTAGGAGTCCTATTGATTTACAACATTATTATGAAGATGAAAAGAGTAAAATTTTTGCATCAACTCCATTAAATGTAGATTTACAATTTTTTATAGATTTTCATCCAGAACCATTTGGTGAAGATGGTTTGATAGCTCAATATCAAAACTATAATGTTAATCTTTCATCTTTAAACAATGGATATCAACTCAACAATAAATATAGAGACGGCCAAAATTATTTAAATGATGCTCATTATGGCACTAATCCATTTACAGCCACAACCGCTAAAACCTATATTGATAGAGACGATGGAGTTCCAGGTGGATCAGCATCGCCCCTATATACTGATGATGTTGATTATGCATTTTTTGTAATTGATTGGAATGATGAAGAAGATAAATATAAAACCATAGATGATGTTATGTTGGAATGGCCAACAACTTTAACAGAATTAATAAATAAAAGAGATGAAAATTTATATATTCCAAAAATTATCGATAAAAAAGGTTGGGGTTTTACTACTGATGAGGGATTTAGTACTTTGGGTTATGGGGCACATTATCATATGCCACCATATTTTAATCCAATAAGTGATTATGATAAACATAAATTAACTAATCAGTATACAACTCCTGGAATTAAAACAATTAAAACCATTATGTTTAGTTATGATTATAGAGATGTGTATAAACTTGAACCACTTAGATGGAAGCTCATTACATCAAAAATATTTTTAGACATACCAGTTTCTGAATATCCAGATTTTAATACACTTGGTGGTTCTGATTACACTACAATACCTTGGCCTAATACCACTCCTGTAATTGGTGGGGTTAGTCAAGATTCTAAATATATGAAAAGTGTTAATGATACATTAGCTAGTGGTAACATAAGTAATAATGATATTATTACCCAAACTTTTTTAGTCAATGCTCAAGAAAACGATGAACTTGGTCAAAACATTGAAAAAATGGATTTAGAACAAACAAGATTTTTTAATAAAAGTTATGATATGAACACACTTTTAAATGTAACTGTATCAAACCAGGTGATATCTGATGTGGAGTCAGAAACATTAGCTACTTTACCATTTCCTTTTTGGGCTGAAGAATTTGACATTGATGGTCAATTTATTTTAACTGGAGATGCATCATTAATAAATTCTCAAATGTGGATAGAGTATGGAAGACCAGACATAGCTGAATACATTGATAGACTTAGAAATTCTGCAGAAAATAATTTACAAACAGGTGATGAACTGATAGGTGGTGTTGTAGTTTATCCTGCAGGAGCATATTCATATGAAGAAGCGGGTATCGCAGATGGTAGTATGTGTAAAAGGTTTAATTTTGGACAAATTGGTCAGAATTTAAGTTCTGGAAATCTTACTAATAATTCTTGGGGTTATAGTTATGAAGATTGTTGTAGTGCATATTATGGTGGTGAAGCTTGGCAATACACTGTAGTACCAAACCCCTCATTTACTGAAGCTTCAGGTATTGGACCACTCTTTGGTACAGCACATGAATGTTATAATTCAAATTTATCATTATATGATTTATTAGAAGCTTCTGAATATCAATATCCAGATCCAGGAGATTACAGTTATACATGGCCTCCACCATCACAAGTTCATGAAAGCACTGATGGTGTATTTGGAAGTAGTGGTGGTTGGACTGGTGGTGTTACATCTGGTGGTGAAGGTATGCCACCTCAATGGGGTCCTCCAATTCATGAACCAGGTGATGGTGATGGTGTTGCAGGTGATGATGATGATATTCCTGAATTTGAATTTACTGAACAAGACGCTATAGAACAATGGAGAGATTTTTTTGTAACTTCAATACAATATGATTGGGCTGATGATGTAATATTACCAGAGCCTTATAATGATAATAATGGTGATTCTGTTACTTACTTACAATGGTTAACAACATTTATTGAAGATTCCTTTCCATCAACCCCATCAGCAGCAATTATTAATTGGGCTATGGCTAATTTTTATGTTGGGTATCCTGATACTACAACACCATCAGAACCTGGTCAAAGTGGAATGATAGCAAGTGGTTGTGATCTTCCTTCAAATAATATATTTGTAACGCCAGATGGATATGTTTTATATAATTCATCTCAAGAAATTGCAGGTTTTCAGATGGAATTTGATGCTGGACTTGGACATTTTGAAAGTGTAAGTGGTGGAGCGATTGAAGAATATGGTTATAATGTATCTTTTAACAATCAAGATTCTCCTAATAATAACATTGTTTTAGGTTTTGCATTTGAAGGTTTATTAACAGGTGAAGGAGTAATTCCTGCTGGATGTGGAACATTGATGCAAATAACTTGGAATTGGAATGAAGAACAACAAAATTATTTCAATAATAACGCGATTGAAATTTCAATTGAAGAATATATATTTTCAAATCAACAATCAGAAGCAATTAATTTAGAAAATTTTCAACACATTGAAGGTTGTATGAATGAATACGCTTTAAATTTTAATCCACAGGCTACTTATACTGATAATACAGAATGTGAATTTACAAATTATAATTCTACTGATTATTTTTATAATTTAGAAACAATTAATTTTGAAATTTATCCAAATTTATATACAGACCACGCCACTATTGGTTATTATGATGATAATAATAATTGGGTATCAAATGGTTTTTGGGATGGTTCTTCACCAGAAAGAACTTTTTCAGAGGAAAGTTCTGTTGGACAGATATTTATAAGTAACAATGTGAATCAAGATTTAATTGAAAATTGTACTATGGAGTTAAATACAGGAAATATATTAGAAACAACTATCAATGATTCTAGTGGACATTTAAATAAAGGGTTATTGATTGGAGATTATAAAATTACAAAAACTGACAAAAATGAACCAATGAGAAGAGATTCATTTATTAAAGTTCCTAAAAAAGCAAGTAATACCAAAGGAGCATTATAAACATGCCTATGTTAGAATATGATTATAGCGATAAAGATTATCAATTAGTTGCTACTCAAGGTGATGGAAATCTTTCACCCCAAGATTATGTTAGAATAACTGTTTATAAAACTAATGGTCGTCTTGCTAGACTTCCTGCAGGTCAAGAAGCTATTTTTTATTCTTCATTGTCTGAAGAAGAATTTACCATTAATATATCGCCTTCTAGTTTAAAATTAGATGAATTACTTTTAAAAGAAGTTGGTGGTGATAAAAATGATTTTCAAATATTCATAGCAGATGATGAAAGTGTATATGTAAAACCAAATGAAATATTTAATACATTTGGTTTACCTGAGGGAAATTATAAAATATCTATTGATTTTTTAAATCAACTTAAACCTGATTTAGAAACAATTCCTGATATAAGTGAACATTATCAATTTATAGTAAAGGAAATATCTACATCAAGAAAAGAAATTAGATTAAAATTAGTTAATGCTAATATTGAAAAAGATTCCAACATAATACAAGCATTATCTAATGATTTAAATTTTGGTAGTGATTCTTATGCTTTTAGACATTTAGTTAGTTTTGGAACAACAAATAATATTCCAATAATGAACTATCATTTTGATCCTGTAACGGATGGAAAAGATAATCAATCTATTATTTTAAGATTATATCAACCAGTTCCAAGAGTAGTAAATAATTTAAATAAAGTTACGATTGAAAGAGAAGTTTTAATCACACAAACAACTGATGTATTTTACTTTTCTGATGTACCACCATCAAGAGATGGTAGTGGTTTAATACCAGATGAGGTTGAAAATTGGATTACTTCAAATCAAAATGAAAATCAAGAACTACAAAATTTTAATGATTTAACCTCATCAATATCAGACCAAGCCTTAGAAAATGTATTATCTAGCAGTGCATATGATTATCCAAATTTAAATACAGATTTTAAACTATTTGAAAATCATACATTCTTTGGTTCTGCCAAAAGAAAGTTAGAAAATTTTAAAAACAAAGTAGAAACTATACAAGATTATTATGGTAAAATTTCATCATCATTATCTTCAAGTGGTGTTTCGTTGGAGGGTGATCCCAATTATATATTACAATATAGAGAGGATTTGTTTAACAAAGTAAATAATGAAATAAATTCATTCACACCATATGAAAGATTTTTATATTTTGACGGACAACAAGAATCAACAGCATCTGCTCCTGGAGTGGGTAAAAATTATATTAAAACAAGTCCTGTCTCAACTCATTATGGTCCTGGAAATAATAATCATTATATTGGTGAATTAAATGGTGGAGATGGTTTTGATGCTGTGTATCATCATTCTTCTAAAAATTTAGGAACTAATTCAGACATATCATTGTTTAGTGGTATGCATAGAGTTGAAAACAAACCATTTTATAATAATAGTGGTTCTATTTATTTATCATTTTTAATGAAAGGAAATGATGGTATATCATTGACTTGGGAAAACAACAATACTGACCACACTGCGTATTATAGACTACCTGAAGATTCAATGTATCGAAATACAATTTCATCGCCAACAATAAGTGGTAGTCATTATCAAAGATTTATATTTGAGGCTTCTCAATCATATTGGGTGCCGACAATTCACGCTGGACTGGGAGACCACGATATTGCTGAAATCAGCTGTTGGGGTGCTGGTTCAAATGAAATTGAAATTTTATCTGGAAGTATAAAAACAGGTTCAAATGCTATAAAAGATTCTAGTGGTAAATATATGAATATAACACCTGTTACTTCACAAAGTGGAGTTCCATTTAAAGGTTCAGTTTTACCAGCTGGTGAATTGTTTAAAGTATATCATACAACTACTTTATCACAAAGTTTAAGTGGTAGTTGGAATGTAGATGACCAAACATCAGGTAGTACAGTTACAAATGATATGTTAACTGATTTTAGTGGGAGAGAAAATAGTGGTTCAGTAGATGCTGATACGGTTAAAGTTTCTGATGGTGTCATACATCCAGTTACTAATAGACAATATGGACAATCATTTTATTTCCAAAGTGAAAGTGCTGATGATGTAAGATTTTATACTGATGCGGATTTAAATTATAATAAAGATGATAATTTTTCATTATCGGTATGGGCTAAAAGATTTCATCCAGACACAGGTTCAGCAGATCCAACATCAGGAAATGTTCAAGGTATCTTTATCAGAGGACATACGGCTACCTGTTATGGTATTGATTATTATTATCATGCCAACCAAATAAGAGCTGGTGTTCGTGGTGGTGTAAGTGGTACAACATTTCTCGCTACCCATAATACAACTGATGATTTATTAGATTGGCATCATCTTGCTTTTACATATGAAAGTGGTTCATCTACAGGTATAAAACTTTATGTTGATGGTGAATTAAAAGACAGTGAATCAACACTTGTAGGGGGTGGATTCACTATAACCGCTTCTCGTGACTTTTCAGCATCAGCAGCTTTAGTTGGTTCTACTAATGACGCTTTAAATATTGGTGGGGCAGATGTTACAGGTGGAAGTGGTGTTAGATTTAATGGATTTATTCAATATCCAAGAATTTACGACAAAGTTCTTTCTCAAGAAGAAGTTACACAATTGTACAATTCACCAGACGGAGTAATTGATTCAAAAATAACTGATGTAAGAGTATCACTTAAAGACCCAACAAATGCTCAACCATTTAGTAATCTTTATCATACAAGTTCAGCAGAATGGACAAGTTGGTATGATGGTATGTATGATGCAGCTTCTACTTTTGATACTGAAAATATACATAGTTTAGAAAATAATTCACCAAATTATATCCAGCAAAGTAATGAATATGATGAATTTAAAGATTTTTTAGCACTTCAAGGTGAACATTATGATGTGATTAGAAATCATATAGATGGTTTAGGAACATTAAATGACAGAGGTTATGATAAATTTAACTCCCCACCTACTAATACTTACCCTATGTTATTAAATAATATAGGTTGGGAAGCTATTAATCCATTTTCTGGTAGTTTAACAGATACATTAGGGGGTTATTTAAATGGTATAACATCTATTGATGATATTAAAAACAATACTTGGAGAAAAACTCTTAACAATTTATTATATGTTTATAAAACAAAAGGAACTGAAAATTCTGTAAGAGCTTTAATGAACATATATGGTTATCCACCAGATGTATTAAGAGTAAAATCTTATGGTGGTGCTACTGATGATATTGTTGATAGTGCGATACTTTCTAACGAACCACCATCTTCACGAGAAGATTTATCAGATACAAATCTACAACTTCAAAGTGGAAGTATTGGATATATACAGAAAAAAGAAAAATTGTGGAATTATATGTTTCAAGGAGTTCGTGATAGAAGTTTACACCTCCCCTGGTGGATAAATAATGCTGATGTAAACACCATAGAATTTATTCATAAACATAAAAGAACAACGAATGCACAAACAATATTAAAATCAAGTGGTAGTGGTGCTGAACACCTTTGGGATTTAAGATTAGTCCCAAGCACAGATGGGTTGAGTGGTTCATTTGAATTTAGATTAAATAATTCAAATACAGGTTCTTCAGACATAGCTAGTAATGGAATATCAATGTCATTAGATTATAGCCTTATGGTAGATGGACAATTGTGGAATGTAATGTTACAAAGAATGACTGGTAGTATTAGTGGTAGTGGAACTAATGAATATAGATTACATGCGGCCACGCAGGGTAAAAATCCCTCTGAAATAAAAACATATAATTATGTTACAATGTCAATAAGTGGGGGACTTACAAACACTTATGTAACAGGTGGTGCTGATAGTAATTATTACGCTAATCAAAATTGGCAATCAAGTGGTAGTAGAAATTATTTAGACACTGGTAGTTTATTGGTGGGTGGTGATACTTTTAGTGGTTCATTGTCTCAAATAAAAGGTTGGACAACTCCTTTAAGTATGTCAAAGTTTAGAAAACATGTTTTAAATAAATTTAGTACAATAGGTAATTCAATTATATCAGATTGTAAAGAATTAGTTTATCACTTTAAATTAAACGAAAATTATTCAAGTGCATCCATATCAAGTTCTAAACAATTATTGTATATTGTTGATTCATCACCAAAACATGAGTTAGTAACTAATCATTCATTCCCATTAAAAAAACTTGACATAATCACTGGCTCTTGTGCTGCAGCACTTTATGGTTATGATACGATTGATACAATAAAACTTGGAATAAATAGTAATGCTCAAGATAATCAAAATGATAATAATATAATTATAAATCCATCTAACTATGTTGTTTCTAATTTAAATCCAAATAGTTCAATTTTTACTGTTACTGATAAAAAGAATTTTAAAACTTCAGATAGATTAGAAATAAATACATCACCACAAGACACTGTTAATAATCACATATTAAATAGTTTGGATACATTTAATTTTGAAAATTATTATGGAAATCCACAATATTATTATTCTTCATCTTATGAAAATCTTGATAATTTAAGAAATGAATTTTTTGATTGTCAACCAATATTGGTTAATGTAAATCAATTTATTAGAGCACAAGAAAATATTTTTAATCCATCCGTAACAAACGCTGTAAAAACTACAGCTCCAGCTCGTACAACATTAAGTGATAAAAATGCAAATATCGGTGTAACTATAAAACCAAACATTTTAGAAAGACAAAAAATAGAACATGAAAGAGCTTCAGTAGAAACAAATCCAAATTCACCAAGTGGTAGTTTAAGTATGGTTTCAACGGGTAGTTATCAACACAATTTTGTTCTTTCTTCATTACTTGAATTACCACACAGCGCTTCGTTAAGTATGGGTAGTGCTTATATTAGTGAAAGTATAGATGGTAGATTTACAACTCCTCAATTTTTACAACCTGGTGGATATACAGCCTCTCTTGAAACAGAAAAAACAGGTTCAATTTCACCACTACCAAAATTTACTGGTTCGTTAGAAGTTCCATTAAGTTCTTCAATTAGTTTTGGTAGTAATTATATATCAGAAAGTAATAATAACAGAACTATTGTTCCACCATTTATACAACAAGGTGGTGTTACTTCTTCTGTTGATTTTCCTAAATCAGGTTCAATAGAAGAAATAACAACTCAATATACAAAAGAATTTGTAAATATACATGATAGTTTTGGAAAAGAAGAAAATGATACTCATTTTATTAACTTTGCAAGTAAAGTAAAAAATACACAACAAAAATCTAAATTAGATTTAAGATTTGCAAACTCTGCATCAGCTGACTCAACAATTACACTAACTTCAATTGAAGCTGGAGATTATGTTAATACGGGTAGTACCTCACCTAATTTAGATGAATTAACTTTTAAAACAAAAACATATTTATTTGTAAGTCATAGTGGAACTGCAAATCTTGATTACAATGGAGCTTTTAGTGCAGACTCATCTTCAGTTCATGTATTAACAGGTTCTAATTCATCTACTCTTGGAATTTCAGGTTCACAGGCCAATAATTTAAAAGCTGCAATTTCTTCATCAAATGGTCATGGTGATTCATTTGGTATTAGAGATGAAGCAGCGGCAGACCAACATAGAGTCTTTTTAACAAATAAAGTTGCAGGGCCAATAGGAAATACTTTATCTGCATCTTTTAATACTAGTATGGAACTTTCCCTTATAGATAATACGGCTTCACCTCTTCCATTTACAGGAGGAAGTTTAGGGGTTGGTGATTTTAATAATAGACACATTGAACCACGATATAATTTTATAATGATTGGAGATACGGAACATTATTCAGCATCATTAGGAAATTCAGATGTATTTAACGACATTAGTCGTTTTTCTAATCAAGTTCAGGTAACTTTTGGACCAGCTGGTGATTTTAATTATGAACATTTACATACAACTCTTCTTCAAACAACTGCTGTACATGAAGCAACTGCACCATATACTCATAAAGGAAAAAGAATGGGTAAAACAAGATTTTATAGACAGTATCGTGAGGTTGCAACTAATAATAAGTTTTTTGCATTTCCAGCAAATCATGTGAGTAAATTTAGTTATCCATTTAAAGAAAAAATGTATGAAGGTGCACAAAATGTAAGTCCTGGATTTTTAAATACACAACACGAAGATTATTCAACATCTTCATTTTATAGAGTAAAAGTTACTGGTGGTGAAAATCAAATTATAGTTAAAGGTAATAGCACACCAGAAATAGATTCAAATGATAATATAATCTATTAATTAAAAAATGTTATATTTTTTTGATTTGTTAATATTTATATATGAATTAAAGTATAACGATGTTATTTTAAAGTAGGAGAACATAGAATGGGATATTTAGACAATTCATCAATTACGGTTGATGCTGTTTTAACAAAAAAAGGAAGAGAAATTTTAAAAGATGGTGGTAGTTTAAACATTACTAAATTTACACTATCTGACACGGGAGTAGATTACTCACTGTGGAATCCAGATGATCCAAGTGGTTCTGCGTATTATGGTGAGGCTATTGAAAACTTACCACAATTAGAAGCTAATGTTCATTCAGAATATAATCTTAGAAATAGACTTATTAGTTTAAATCAAAGTTCGATTGCGATACCTGCTGTAACATTAGGTGGTTTAGAAAATGGAGCAAAAACATTTAATGAAGGTGATGAAGCTTCAGGTCAAATCACTATTACATTAAAAGGATTTACTTCAAATCAAAGTTTAGGTTTTACAATTTTAATTCAAAATCCAAATATTGTTACTACAAATGCAACTTCAATAGGTGGAATAAGTGGTACTGGAGTATCAAGAGTATTTTTACCAGAAGAAGATATACCATCAGCTCAAGAATATTCAATTACATCCACTACTCAAGGTAGTGATAAAATTGGTACTTTTACAATAAATCCAGTACAACAAGATACTGCTGGAAAACAAACAAATATTTATGTTGTGGATGTTGAAACTGGTGCTTATGCTTCATTCGTTGTAACAAATAATATTACTAAAAACCAAACAGCACTTCTATCAAGTGGTGGTACTGGAGCAACTACATAAATAATTTAGGAGATAAATAAATGGCTATAGCAGGAACAACAATACCTTTAGACTCAACAGAGGGAATGGATAAAATAACAACTACTGAAAAAATAACTTCACCTTATTTTACAAATGGTGATGCTGAAATTTTAGCGGTTAATATTGTTTCATCATCTTTATCAGATACAAATGAAGATTACTTTTTTGGTATATCACATAAAGATACTGCGACAACCGAAGAATTTAATGTAACATTTGGTAGTTTAAATGGATATGGTTCTTCAACTCCTACAAATAAAAAACCAAGAACAGAAGCAATTTACAGACAATTCGCTGGTTTACTACTCGCTCCTACCGAAGTGACTGGTGGATTTATCATTTCTTCACCTGGTTCAGGTGGTGCACTTGCAAGTGGAAGAGATGAAGAAATATATGTTCTTACTTCAAAAAGAAGTAATACAAAAGATAGATTAAATAAAGGTAATTGGACAATTCAATTTAGTGGTTCTTTGTCAGCTGCGGGTGGACTTGTTGGTTCTCAAATTTTACATCTAACTGATGATAGTGTAGATAAAACTCCAACTGCAACTCCTGTTGGTGATAGGTATAATATTGTTAGTGGTTCAGATGGAACTGTTCATACAGCCGCAACTACAAAAAATTATGGTTATTATTATCCAAATTCTGGACTTATGGTATTTAGTGAAGCTGAACTTTCAGCATCTATACCAGGTGCTTTCGATTCAACGCATGTAACCAAATTTAACTCTGCTTCTCAGGCTGGACTTTCAGTTCCACATTCAACTGGTACTGATACAAAAGAAGCTCTTAAATTTATAAATTGTTTAACATCAGTTGGTGATGCAAATGGTACAGGTGCTAAATTATCATTTAGAGATGAAGAAGACCAAGTGAGTGCTCAATACTTTTGTAGAGTAAAATCAGCACATTGTAATTTTTCAAATAATCCAACATTTGTTAGTGGTTCTCAAAATAAATTGAGAAATTCAAAAATGAATGGTAATCCTCAAACATTTATAACAGGTATACAATTATATAATGAAAATGATGAAATAGTGGCTGTTGCTAATTTATCAACACCATTGAAAAAGAACTTTAGTTCAGAGGCGACTATTAAAGTTAAATTAACTTATTAATGATATGTTATGTTCGTATTTAAAGATATCAATAAAACATCAATTGTTAAAACAGACAATGTAATTAATTATACACATAATTTTACTACATCATCTGCTGGAATATCTACAACAAAAATAGTATCTGCTTCATCTAATACTAATTATTGGAACTCTTTAAATGTATTGTTTTATACAAGTGGCTCTAGTGTTTATCCTAATGAAAATAAATTTATAGAACCTTCAAGTAATTTTTCATTGGATAATAATGCTAATCCTCAATATTTAAACAAATTTCATGGTTATCAAAACCTTTCTTTAATTACAATTCCAAAACAATATTATGGTGAAAAAATTAAACCAGGTAGTTTTGAACTTACTGAAACTGATATAACAGATAATAAAAGTATTAATCCAATCATAAAAGATGATGGATTTGGTAATTTATATGCTCAAAACGCGAATGGTAATTTTGGAACATTAACAGGTTCAAGTAATTCAATATCAGCATCAGATAATTATGTAGGAAATATATTTTATAAACATGGAATTGCAATTATCACAGAAACTGGTTCTTGGAGTGGTAGTGTTAATTATTCAGATTTAGGAACAAATTATACATTAAAATTAGATTCATTAAATACAATTACCACTTATGAATATGATGTAACAATAGATCCAACTGATTATAATTTATCTACAAATTATACATTAAGGGCGCCGTTAAGTAATGATAAAAAACCACTAACTTTATCAACACAATTTTTAAAAGCAGAGTTTACAAGTAGTGATTTTTCACCATACATAACAACAATTAATTTATATGATACTAGTCCATCTGGTAGTTTGCTTGAGCCTGTTATTCAAGCTAAACTTCCAAAACCAATTAAAAAAAGTAAAAAAATAGCAACAACATTTAAAATAAAATTAGACTTATAGGAGACAAATGGTTACATTAGGATTAGATGCATCTACAACTTGTGTTGGATATGCATTCACACAAGATAAGAAGATTCTCGATATGGGATTCATCG
>MDSV01004268.1_pt1 | contig 24153 bp, 22 predicted proteins | sample 810851 | NCBI WGS metagenome assembly MDSV01 (sample SAMN05326640, study PRJNA326480) | marine metagenome | isolation source: seawater | place: Atlantic Ocean: North East | collected 2012 | reverse complement strand
TACTGAAGAGGAATATGAAAATAAAAAAAAGACCCTTTTAGACGGCGAAGTTAAAAGCAGTAAAACTAAATGGTTGATAGTCGGCCTCTTAATTTTTGGACTTATTTCTCTATTGCCTTCAAGTGATGACTCAGGAACTTCAAGTAGTAGTTCTTCAAGTAGTAGTTCTTCAAGTAGTAGTTCTTCAAAGGATTGGGGCAGTTGTTCTTTGAGTTCTTATGGTTCTTTATCTTCTCAAACTTTAGATGGGTATGGTGACAATATTATTACGTGGAATGGTAATGGTGGAATTATGTCTTTTAAACATACAGGATCTGGTTATGTTGGTGTAACAACATATGGTATAAATGGAGAATATATTGATTTGCTTGTAAATGAAGCAGGAACTTATTCTGGTAATCATTTATTTGGTATATGGGCTGGAGAAGAAGTTTCTGAATTTGAAATTCAAGCTGATGGTGGTTGGGAAATTTCGCTTAAATCAGTTTTTTCTGGAGCAAAAAAAGTTTCCGGTACCAGTATATCTGGTAAAGGTGCTGATGTAGTCAACGCTACAAGTGCTTGCGAATATAACAAAATTCAAATTTCTCATAATGGTGATGGTTATTTTGGTGTTTGGGCTATTTCACCAAATTCTTTATTTCCTGAAGACTTGTTGGTAAACGAAATCGGAACATATTCTGGGGTTGTTAGGCTTCCTGAGGATTTTGAATTAATTGTTATTGAGGCTAATGGTAGTTGGCAAATAGATTTTAAAAAATAATATCTCAAGCCCACAACAAGCCCACAAATTATCAAAAACTTTAGACACTCTCTGATAACTTCTGATATCTTCTTGAAAGAACTTAAGTTCATTGACTTAATAATTTGATACTCTCTAAAACTCTCTAGTATCTAATCGTTCTTCCCTTACAAGGAAGAAGTCACAGGTTCAAATCCTGTAGCGCCCACAGATGTGAAACAAAAAATATTTCTTAGGTATATTTATTAATTAAGACATCTATCCAGTAATAGTTTGTAATATTTTTTCTCGTTTTCGTCATCAATATGTTTTAAAACTTCATATTGATTATCTATATATTTCGAATATGCAGGAATACCTTTTTTCCATTGACCTAGTATTAATTCATCAGATTTAACATAACCATTTTGAATCATTGTATTAATATCTTCATACTGATTAGCAAAAACAGACACCTTGTTTTTATTTCTTTGAGTAATCGCTGAAATCTCTGGATAATCTAAAATTGACAAATATGAAGATATACTTCTATATTTTGTATTATTTAAAATTTTAGAACCTTGTATTTCAAAATTCCACGCGTCTGTAGTTTGTTCTAACAGAGTAATTAAATATTCCCTCTTCCAAATTCTCCACTGAGTGTTTACTGTAAAGCCATAAGTTTGAGGATAAATGTATATATTATTTTTTTCTTTATTTTCTCCAAAAGCCTTTTCCATTGGTGAAAGGGTTAATTCTGCAGCAATAAAATCATCTTTCTGAATTAATTCGTTATATAAATTTATTAGATTTTCAATATTCATTTTTTTACTTAAGAAAAAATCGTCTAAAGCAATAAGAATTAAGTCATCGTCGATTTTGTTTAAAGCATTCAATAAATTTGCAGACCAATATTTTTTTCCTGAACCAAAGTAACCAAAGCTTTGATAGTTAAATCCGTGTAATTTCTTTTTATTAAAATTTCCAAAATTAAGATATGAAACTTCTATTTCAGCTGGTAAATACTTTTTATTAAGGTAGGAAGATGCTTCTATGATTTTCTTACTTCCATAATGACCAACTAGAAAAGCCTTTAAGTTCAAATTACTTAGTTTTTGTATACTCATTATAAATATTTCTACAACTCTTTAACGTTGGTGCCTTTTGAGGTTGTGTATAAAACAGGATCTTTAATTTTTTTATAAATATTTGAGTTTTTTAATCTATAGTTTGTCCAAGATCCATAATATGGACGATAAATATCAATAACACCCGCTATTGCATCAACTCCACTACCTACTGATACAAGTGGAGCTTTTACAGATTTTTTTAAAGAGTTTAGTAAAGTATTTTGTGCCAAACCAATACCCAATAAAAACAAATTGGGATTAGATTTTTCTACGTTATTTTTAATTTTTTTATATATCTTATCACTATTGGTCAAGGCTCCTGTTTGAGGAATTGCTATAAGGTCATGGAATTTCTCAATTCCTAAATACTCCCTATACTCTTGGTGTTTCATTAATTCATAAATTAGTTCTAGTTTTATTTCAGATCCAATAATTGTAATTTTTTTAAAGCCTGAAAAAAACCATTTGTTAGCAACACTTCCATATAAGTATTCAGCAGGAAAATCTATATTCTTGTTCAAAACCTCATTCATTAGTTCAAAGTTTATAATTTCACAAAAATATTTATCATGCATATGGGCATACTTCTTTACCATATCAATATCTAGTGGTCTGAAACTTTTTTTTATATCCCTTACTCCAGGCTTTGTAGTTCCATGTTTTTGATTTTTAAATAGTAAATAATCTCCATCTCCAAATTTGTAGTACGTAGAATTTTTTTCTGACTGTGAATCTTGTATTAGTAGTTCTTTAAATTTAAAATAATCTTCTTGAAAATTTGGATATAAGTCTGGATTAAAATAGTCTTTCTCTGGATCAAGATATGTTGTGTTTTGGATTTTGTAAATATTATTCATGTTTTAACAATATTACTTATTTAAATACAATATATATTTAAGTAATTTATAAAAATAATAATTAATTACACTCTTTATAAATAAAGAAAGTATTGAAATGTGTGGTTTTATCGGTGTAATTTCGAATAATTATATTGACAAAACATCTATTAAAAAAAGTGATAATTTCTTGAGTTGCAGAGGACCTGATGAGCATAAGTCAACTGAAAGCAACTTGGGCAATAAAAATTTTATCTTTTCATTTCACCGTTTATCCATTATTGATCTTTCAGAAAATGCCTCCCAGCCGATGGCTTCAAAAGAATTAAATACTGAAATTATGTTTAATGGGGAAATTTATAACCATGCTTACTTAAGAAATGAACTTGAGAGTCAAGGAGTTAAGTTCACTACTTCTCATTCAGATACTGAAACTTTATTACTTGGATTGTCGTTACATGGAAACAAGTTTTTAGAAAAAATTGAAGGACAATTTTCTATAGCATTTTTAAATAAAGATAAAAATACTTTGACATTGATAAGAGACCGGCTTGGCCAAAAACCTCTTTATTATTATCTCAACAAAGAAGAGTTGATATTTTCATCTAACTTTAAATCCGTACTTTCTTATAAAAAAAACTTTAGTGTAGCAGAGGAACAAATTTCTATATTTCTTGAGCTAGGATGTGTGCCTTCACCAAACACACTTGATAGAGAAATATTTAAAGTGGAGCCCGGCGAGTTAATTGAAATCTCACTCAAGGATTTAGAAATAACTAATAAAATTAAATACTGGGACCTAAAAAATTTTGTTAATGATGAACAATTTAAAAAGGATGTATTCTTTAGATTATTTCATGAGTCGGTTGAAAAAAGACTTGTATCAGATGTACCTATTGCAAACTTATTATCTGGAGGAATAGATTCTACTTCGATCATAAAATCATTACATGAACAAGGCGTGGATAAAATAAACACTTACACTATTCAAAACAAAAATAAAAATTATGATGAGTCTTTTTGGTCGAATAAAGTTGTCCAGAAATATAAAACAAATCATAAATCTAAAGAAATTGATGGAAAAAATTTAGCTTCATCAGTTGATCCCTTTAAAGTTATAGAATCTTTTGATGAGCCGTATGCTGATCCTTCTATTTTTCCTTCTTTTATGATTTATAAGCAGATATCAAAAGATTATAAAGTTGCTATATCTGGAGATGGTGGAGACGAATTATTAGGTGGTTATGAAAAAATTCATTTTTCGCTAAAAAAAGGTATTTTTCCTTTATTTTTTATGAAATTATTAAAAAAAATTTTTCCTGCAAAGTCTGGTACTGGTGGAAGTTTACACTATCTTTCATCTTCACCCGAATTTAGTTTTTTATCATTAACTACAGATAAAAAACTAATAAAGCTTCTGGGTTTAAAATCTAAATTAAACTTTGAAGAACAATTCATGAAAAAGAGCATTAAAGGTCTTAAAAAACTTCTTATCTCAGACTATAATTTTTATTTTTCAGAATTGATGCTGTTGAAAGTGGATAGGATGTCGATGGAAAACTCTTTAGAGATTAGATCCCCTTTTTTAGACCACAAACTGATTGAGTATATTATTTCTACAGACTTATCTTTCTTTGATGTAAATAACCCGAAAGCTTTATTAAAAGAATATTTAAATTCCGACTTTGATTTGGAATTTATTGATAGGAAAAAAATGGGTTTTGTGTTTGACCTTGAAAACTGGATTTACAGCAATAAGGAAGCCTTGATTCCACTAATCCTAGAATGTAAATTATTTAAAAATAAAAGTATTCAAATATTATTTCGAAAAAAATCTAGAATAAATGCCATTAGAATATTAAAAATATTAACTATTTCACTTTTTTTGAAAAATTACAATTCTATTTCTACTAAATAGTTACTAAGGGTTGATACAAAGTCATTTAAATCATGACTTTCTTCAACAAGTTTTCTTCCCTCAGCAGAAACAGATGTAAGGATGTCTAAATTATTTGATAATTGACTAAATTTTGTATCCCAACTTTCTAACTCATGACCATCAACAAATAATATATTTTTAGATTCAATGAAGTTTTTATTATCCCAAAACCCAATAGTTTTTGTCATTAAAACTGGAGTGCCAGATGACATTGACTGAATTGCCACACTTTGGCCGCTTGGTTGAGTAGACCTTTTTAAAGGTAAGATAACCAAATCTGCATTATGATATAAAGTTTTTATTTGATTGTCAGATAATATATTCTCTCTCAAATTTCCTTTTAAAAATTTTACATTTTTCAAATTTTTGAAGTCGTACTTATCGTAATTAGAAACAATTGTAAAATTATATTCTTTATATTTCTTTGCTATTGAATAAAGTAATTCAAAGTCTCTATTTAGATCATTTCCAATAAATAGTATTTCTTTTAGTTGAGGAGATTTTTTTTGATTGTAAGTCCAGTGACCTAAATCAACAGAGAAAGGAATATACGTATATTTTTGTGAAAATATTTTAATAGACTTTTTGGCAGCTTTAAGTTCTCCTTTGCCAATAAATAAAATATTATCCGAATGTTTAAAGCATAATTTAACTATTTTTCTAGAAAGCCAGTTTCCTTTTTTATATTTGTCAACTAGACCCATGGGAAAATAATTAATATTTATACTATAAAATTTTTTACAAATAAAAATTAAAGGTAAAAAAGAGATGAATGAGGATTCGTTTATAAAAATTAGGTTTTTTGAGTTAATCAACACTTTAAAGTTTTTAACACTTAAAGATTTAAATAAGTAAAAAGGTAACTTTGTAATTTTTACTATTAACTTATCGAATATATTCGTTTTTTCATTACTTAGCTCAATAAATGTTGCATTTATTCCTAATATAACATATTCTTTAAATCCGTAAAAAAAGTCATTAGAAGAAATAGAATTAAATTTATTTGTCCTGCCTCCAGAATAAATAAATGTTATATCGAATTTCATTAAATATTTGAAGGTTTAATCAATCTTCTATCGTTCTCATCAATAATAATTTTAAAATGATCATCAAAATCAAAATCTTCTGCATTATGAGTTGAATTAATAATTGTAATTTTTTTACTATTTAAAATCTCTGAAATCTGTTTTTTTGTCCCTATATCAAGATTTGATGTTGATTCATCTAAAAACAAAATTTCACAATCGCTTAAAAAGGCCCGAATAAATGAAATTTTTTGCATTTGTCCCGAGGATAATGTTTTATTTGATATAATTTTGTTTAAATCCTCACTATTCGTTTCTGTAAATACTTTAAATTCATCTAAAAGATCTATCATCTTAGAATCCAGTATTTCTTGTTTGCTTGCATATTTTAAATTTTCTCTAAGTGTGTCTTCAAGAATAAGTGGAGATGCTCCAATATATCCAATCTTATCAGAACTCTTAATGGCACTACCTGAAATAGGATGAAGTGCCCCAGCAAGAATTCCCAATAATGTACTTTTTCCACTACCATTTTCTCCAGTAATTACATAGTGTTTATTTTTTTCAAAATCAAGATTTACATTTTCATAAAAAAAGTCATCACTGTTCATAAATCTAAAAGACATATTTTCTATTTTTATTGCTGACTTATTATTTTTATCAATCTCATAATGAAAATCTGAATCAAATTTACTATTTTCTTTAATTAGCAATAGTACATCTAAGTGTACATGCGTACTTATTAACATAGACAATGCTGAGTTCAGACTCCCTACCGATTGCATTAACCTTAAAGTTATCCCAATGAACTCTAATGTTAAAGTTAGCCTGTCAGCGCCTAAAGCTACAATGAGTGCAAATGAAAAGATCGCAATAAAATTTGGTATCGTAGTATTTATATCAGATAGAACAAATCTTTTTCTTTCTGTATTATTCAAATCTGTAATGTTGTTTTCAAAATTAAGTACTTCAAATTTTTCTGTATTTAATATTTTAACAAGAAAAAGATTATCAATAATTCTCTGTATATACCTGACACTGAATTGAGAATACGCAAAAGAATCTTCCATTGCACTTCTACCCTTGCTAAGTAGCCATTTTGTTGGATAGTATAAAGCAATTAAGAGAACTCCGAATGTAGATAAAACTTCAAAACTGTCGTAGGTTAAGAATGATATAAAAATAATTACCTGAATACCGCTAGACATAATGTTACTAAATGAATTAAAAAAGTAAGCAATGTGACCACTTAAACTTTCAATATAATATGTAGCATCAGCAACTGAGTAATTTCCTCTTTTATACACTTCTTTTAAAAGATATACTTTTACACTTTTTTCAATATCTTTTGTAAGCGAAAAAATATTATATTTTCCTATAAAGTTAAGAAAATACCTCAATATAACAATAAAAATTATAGAAATAGGATTATCGGCTAACAAGTCTATGTACTCATTTGTAACAGCTTCACTATCAGTTAATATTTGAGAAAAAGTAAGGATTATTAAGATATCAGCAAAACTTATGCTATTAGAAATAATTGCAGAAAATAAAATTCTTATTTTTTTTCTTTTTATTGTTGTTAACTTAGCTACAAAAAAAATATCTTTAAGAATTTTTCTTATTTTTTTCATAATTATGATGATAATAATGGTTTACCTTCTATATTTAATACTTTTAATTTCTTTTATAATTTTTGATATTAATAAAAATTATCAATACCTAAAAAGTGAATAGAAATTCTTATGTCCTTTTGGTAACTTTTATATCTACTTTTAAAGAAAATTAAATAATTAAACTTAATTTATTTTTTATCATATTAATTTATTAGCCTTAAGTTTTTTTATAATTAGGGGCATGCTTTTTTGACTCAGATGAATTCCTGTACCAAAATCATCTAAATAAATAGGATTAGTTGAACCGTCTTCATTGAGCATGTCATCAAAAATAGAAATAAAAATTAAGTCGTTTTCAATACATGCTTTTTCTAAATGTTTATTAAATATTTTAGTTGTATTGTTTCTTTCAAGATTTGTTCCAAAAGAAGGTCCATCATAAGGTTTTTCTTCTGCCCAGCTTGCAATAGGAGCAAAAATTGCTTTATTAATTGGACGATATGGAGTAACTTTCATAATTGTAGAAATATACCTATTTACGCATTCTTTAACAATCAGTTCTATATCTATATTCTGTAGCTTAGATTGCTTAATTAGGTGAGCTCTTATATCAACCTCTCCAAAGCAAAACATTACGTAATCTTTACTAAAATATAAAGTCTTGTTTAAAATTTTATTCAAAAGCTTAACTTTTTTTTCTAAATTATAAGCTGTTGCAGGCCCAATTCTAATTGGTTTAAATGTGCTAAACAATTTATAGTCTTTTTTTGGCCATTGAGAGACAATTTTCTCTTCCTGAGAAAATACAGAACTGTGGCTATCTCCTAAACAAATTATCATACATTTACCCTTAGTTGTTCAGGATACCTAATAAAAAAGTAAAAAATCCGATTAGTAATTTTAAAGGTCAGAATTTTCTCTAAGAAATGTTTCTAAATCTTCAGGTGTGCCAATACCCCACATTTTGTCAATATCTTTAATGACAATCTTTTTATCATTTTCTATTGCTTGATTATAAACTGGACAAACATAAAACTCGTTATTGACTCTAATGTTTTTATCAATCATTTCTTCTGCAGAAGCAACATAATCACTACCGTGTGTCCAAAAATACACACCTACAGTTGCATGATTGCTAATCGGGTTTTTTTCTGCAACCTCTACAACATTTCCTAATTCATCAATTTTTGCATAAGACCATTTTGGATGTGTAGATGGAAAAGTTAATATTCCTCCATCGATACTTTTATTCATAAATGAATAAATTACCTCCCTAGGATTCCATTCAAAATATTGATCAGAGTTTGCTATTACAAGTGGATTTTCATTATCAATAAATTCTTTTGCTAAAAGTGTAGTGCTCGCAGCTCCCTCTGTAATTCCATCAGTTATAACAATGTTGCAGTCTGGTTTGATTAGCCTAAGCATTTTATCTATATTGTATTTATCAATATGCTCCTGAAGAACAATAAACGTGTACTGACCATCAATATTTAAATTTTCAACAACAAGTTGAATCATTGGCTTGCCTTTTACCTCAATTAGTGGTTTAGGAAAAACATAACCCTGTTTAGAAAACCTTGAGCCTAATCCTGCCATAGGAATTAATATATTTAAGTTTTTGTCAACGTATGTATTCAGGTCTTGATCTATTTCTTTTTTATTCATATTTATTATCTTATCAAATATTTGACCATTTAAATCTTCTGGATTATTAATAAAAATTGTGTTGCAACCACTCATTTTTGCTCCGAGTCTTCCAACTGGTGAATCTTCTACAATCAATGCATTGTCGGGAGTTACTGAGAATCTAATTAATGCTTTCCAGTACATTTCAGGATGAGGTTTTGGATTTTCAACATCTTCATTTGAATATATTGCATCAAATAAGTTATGTATTCCTAAGTTAAGCAGAACACTATCTACAGTTTTTTTTATACTATTTGAGCAACATATAATCTTTATATTTTTAGTCTTGAGTAATTCTAAATTATTTATTAGAGATTGATTAACTTCAATCTTATCAAGCAAGTTACCAGTAATTTCTTGTTTTCTATTCCATATTTGCTCGTGATACTTCGTATCTAGTTCTTTCTCACTTGATAAAATATCTAGTTTTCTCTTTGTGGAGAGACCATCATAAGTTTTTAAATGCTCCTCTTTTGAGATTACTAAATTATTGTCTATCTCAGATAAAGCATAATTAAGTGCATCAAAGTGGAACTCTTTAGACTCATACAGTACTCCATCTAAATCAAAAATTACAAGCTTTATCATACTTATAAAATTCTAGGACTATTTATATTCTTTTATCCTAGATATAATATTTTTATGTCACTAACCAAGCTCATTTCGCATAGAGGAAACCTAGTTGGCCCTGAACCTTCTCAGGAAAATAAACCTTCAACTATATTAAAGGCAATAAACAATGGTTTTGATTGTGAAATCGACATTTGGTTAATTAATGAAGAATTGTTTCTTGGCCACGACGAACCTTCGGATAAGACTTCGCTAAACTTCTTATCTCAAATTCAAGAATTTATATGGATTCACTGTAAAAACTTTGAGGCTTTGGAATATTTTAATTTAACAAATAAATTTAATTACTTTTGGCATGAAGATGATAGATTTACAATTACAAGTTCTGGTATTATCTGGACTTATCCCGGTAATGTGGTTGGAGAAAATAGTGTGATTGTAGATAATGATAATAAAATCACTGAATATAACTGTTATGGAGTTTGCTCAGATTATATAAGTTTATACAAATAACATGGACTTCTCATTTGGTATTATTTCAAATGGTGGTAACTACAACTATCTAAACAAATTAATAGAGAGTATCAATGAGCAAAAAATAAAAAATAGTGAAATTATTATTGTTGGGAATATTGACAAAGAATATATCTTGGACAAAAGAAATATAAACTTTATTAATTTTGAAGAAAATATTAAAAAAGGTTGGATTACAAAAAAGAAAAACTTAATAACAACAAATAGCAAATTTGAAAATATTGTGTATATGCACGATTATCTTTTACTTCATAAAAATTGGTATAAAGGATATATAAAATTTGGCAATAATTTTGATATCGCTATGAATAAGATTGTAAATCCAGACAACACAAGATATAGAGATTGGACGCTTTGGCCACATAATGAAAATTTTATAGACGAAATAATAAAAGATAACTCCTGCTTATTGCCTTATAGTGTTTTGGACTTATCAAAATATATGTATATTTCTGGTGCATACTGGGTCGCTAAACGAGACGTGATGGAAGAATTTCCACTTGATGAAGATTTACTTTGGGGTCAGGGAGAGGATGTCGAATGGTCAAAAAGAATAAGAAATAAATATAGATTCAGTTTCAATAAATATTCTAAAACTAAGCTACAAAAACAAAAAAATCCAGAATTTAAAAAAATTTCAAAAAAACAACTTAAAAATATTTATAGTAACTTGTAAGCTAGAAAATTTTAGAATTTAAAAGTTAATACTTTATTAAATATATATGACTCAGGAATCTCATTAAAAATTTTCAAATCTTTTAAGTAAGTTGAGTATTGCGCTTTATTAAGATATCGAAAAGACAGGTCATTAAAATTGTTTACAATCATATAACCATACTCTGTATAACTTACAATATTTTTTATTGCTGTAATTTGGAGTTTCTTTGGAAGTTCACTGAAAGCATAATTACTTATAAATAGATCATATTTTTCTTTATTTTCGTATGATGTAATTTCTGAAAATAAATAATTAAATTTTGGCTGATGGTAACTCAAAAACTTTTTGATTAATTGATTTACTTGAGGAAGGTCAATAAAGGTATAGTTTTTTATTTCAAAAAAATTATCAAGTATAAGTGCCTGGCCTCCGTAACCAGCTCCTATTTCTACAATATTTTCAAACTTACTTTTTGAAAATTTTTTTCTTAAATCTAATCCAACATTGATATATCTCAAGGTTGTTGGGTTGAGTTCACTATCCTCAAATATTGATAACTGGGGACTTCCAACGTTTTTAACTGATTTACACAAGTCAACTATCTCTTTATGACTTAATTCTTCCCTAAGATTAAAGTAATATTTTTTCCCTAATTCATCACTAACGTGTTCAAGAATATCTCTATAACGAGAATCGTTTCTAAATGAATTGAAAACTTCTTGATTATTTATAGCCGCTTCAACAAAATTAACATATTGATATTCATTAGATGATGAATCAGAACCGCTTATGTTTGTTTGCAATTCTCTTATGAGTCTTTTTATATGGTACTTTTTATAATCCATTCAAGTCACTTTAATTCGCAAAAAACTAAATTTTTTGGAAAATTCTCCTAATAAATAACCTTTTGAACTTCGTTTTATATCTTTTGTTAATTTTGAAACATAAAAAACATAATTAAGGACAGACTTAATTTTTTTCACATTTAAGATTTTAGTAATATTTTGAACTCTTAAAGCTTTTTTTTATTTATTTAGTTTTTTTTCATATAATATAATCATGAAAAAAATCGGAAAATATATTTATAATCTGAACATTTTTAAAAAATATAGATCTTACGTAAAACTTAGGAAAAATATTGCTTCTAAAAAAGGGCAAATAAATGAACTTAATGAAAGAGGAAAATTGTTACATAAGTTCATAATTGAAAACAAATTTTTAAATATTTTAGAGATTGGAACTTGGAATGGTCTAGGATCGACATTAACAATTATCAATGCTAATTTAGAAACAAATTCTATAAGAGAGTTTACTTCAATAGAGTCAAACATAACTTGTTATAGAAAAGCAAAAAAAAACTTAAAACACTTCGATTCGCATGTTAATTTGCTTTTTGGAAAAATTATTGAAGTAAATGAATTACCCTCAGTGGAAAGTATTGACTTTGAATTATTCGGTTTTGATCCAAAAAATAGAGAATGGTATTTTGAAGATATCACTAATTACAATAAAGCTCCCAATGTACTTTCTCAAATTGGTAAACAATACGATTTTATATTATTTGATGGTGGAGAATTTTCAACATATGCAGAATTTATAAAGCTATGGACTAGAACTTCATATTTTGCGATTGATGACACACAGACTTATAAACAATATGAAGTATTAAAATTTATTAAAAAAAATAATGATCAATTTAATTTGATTTATGAATTAAACGATTTCCATATTTACGAGGTATTGGCATAAAATAATTTATTAGTATACAAGCTAATTTTTTAATTTATAAACATCAAATTTTTCTATTGTTCCATAAAATATATAATTTTCGTTTATGTGTTTAAGAAAAAATATGGGGGGTTCATTGTAATTATTTTCAATAATTGCATACTTTGGATTTTCTTTTTTTAAGTCTTCAAAAAATAGTTGCTCTAAATTCATACTGTAATACCTTTTTGGATTCCACTCATAAAAATTTTCAACAAATTTCATTTCAAACCACCACCACATTCTTGTAGATGGAAGATTGTTTGCTTTAAAATAAACATCGTCCCAACTCTCGTGAGATATCCATGACAAAATTAACTCAGGCTCCCCAGGATTGAATAAAAAACTTGAAATTTCACTTTCTTGTGAAACTGGTTCCAAAGCGTTCAAATAACTTTGGTCAAGTAATGAAGTTCTATGATACACAACATCCCCATATTGAAAAACAAAAAACATTATTAAAAGAAGTGAGGATATGACAAAATTTGAAATTAAAATATTTAAATTTAAAGACTTAAATATGAAGAAAATAAAAACAAAAATAATTAAATATTGAGGTAGCAAAACTACCTGTAAGTAATTAGTAAATCTAGGACCCGTAAGGAATAAATGTATAACTTCTGAGAAAAATAAAACAATTACTACTGTATATAATTGTATAGATTCTTTACTTATGTTCATTTTGTTCTTCAAAAGCAAAAATAAAATAATGAAAACAAATGTGATGGCATGACTAATGCGATTGTGAGGCCCATAATAAAATAAGCCGAAATTTAGAAGTTCAGATAATCGAATATTAATATTAGAACCTATGCCAATGCCGTCATAATGAAAAACATAATTTAAGTAAAACATGTCAATTAATTCTGACCTTTGCCAAAAAAATACAGAAACAATTAATAAAAGTGATATGTTTGTATAAAAAAAATATTTAAGAAATTGTAATTTGTTGTGTAGATTTTTAAAAAGGTACAGAAATAAAAGACCACATGATACAAGATAAGATTCTAAAAATAAGACTTGGAAAAATATAACTGTTCCTATAAATATAGTGTTTGTAATTGTTTGATTCAACAAAAGATGGTAGGCAAACAATATTATCAAACACTGGAAAAACATTCCGATAGTTCTATTATCAAATATTATGTTTCCACCTATCGTTGATGAACTTAAATCGAATACATAAGCCGAAGATAACAAAACTGAAATCAGAGTATTTTTTGTAAAAATATAAACAATTCTAAAAAGTAATAAATTGATTAAAAGCAATAAAAAACTATAAACAATATAAAATCCAAAATCTATATTTATAAATTCTGAAAAAAGAAATGATAATTTAAAAATATAAAATATGGGAGGAGTGTGATGGTTCCAAGCAGCTTCAAAAGTATTAATATCAAAATAATGCATTTTTGATGAAGTAAGTAACATAATTTTTTGATCAATCTTTAAGAGTCGTGTCTCTGCTTTCCCTAAACCAAATGTAAACCAAGAGATATTTGAAATTGTTATAAAAGTGTAAGGTATAAGATTTTTCTTATTAATGTAGTTAAGATTCATCAATTTTCATAATTTGTGAAAATATTTGAATACTTAAAAGTAAAAAAACCATTGAAATTATAAATATAGGATTTCTATGAACAAAAATAGAATTTATTACTTTTTGATATATAACAATTAAATTTAAAAATATTGAAATTATAAAAAGAGAGAAAGATAATTTTCCAATTGCATATTTTGCGGGTCTTGTAAATCCTTGAGTTAAATAAAAGAGAATTCCGTCAACAATTACTGGTATGATTCGTCCAAATCCATACTTTGACTCTCCTTTTATCCTTTTAGCATGTTCAACTTCTAACTCTGAAATAGAGTAACCTCGAGCCTGAAGCATTGGTGATATAAATCTATGCATGTCTCCTTTGAAAGTTATACTTTCTAAACATGTTCTTTTAATTACTTTCAAACTAGAGCCGAGGTCTTTAAATTTTGACTTAGTAAAGATCTTTAATATTAAGTTTGCAAGTTTAGAAATTATTTTTCTTAAAGACTCATCTTTTCTATTTTTTCGATAAGAAATTACAGCATCAAAATTATTGGAATTATAAAAATCATAAAGTTTTTTAAGCTCTTCTGGAGGGTTCTGACAGTCTGCATCAATTAAGCCAATAACTTCACCAGAAGAATTTTTTAACCCTACCTCTATACTTTTTGACTGACCTAAATTGTATTGATTTGTAATTACTGTAGTTTCGAAGCTATAATTTTTGTTATTTAAGAGACCCTTTAAGGAGACAGGGCTTCCATCATCTACAATTATTACTTCAAAACTACTTTCATCTGAAAATGCTTTTCCAATTTGATTAAGAAGATTTGGTATATTTTCTTCCTCAGAATAAGCAGGAATAATAATTGAAAATTTTTTGCTATCCATAATATTTTATTATTCTACCCACTAGTAAGAGATTTTGAATATGTTTTATGTAAGAATAAATGTTTTTTATTAATAATACAGAAATTATTTTTTACTAAATGACTATTATTAAAAAATAATAATATTTAAGGCTTAAATATGACAACAGAAGTTATTAGACCAAATTTATTTATTCTTGATGTAGATGGTGTCTTGTCGACTGGTCAGCACCTTTACGATTCTAGTGGAAAGCAATATAAAATTTTTGGACCACACGATAATGAAGGATTGAAAATTATTTCAAATTACTTAAAAATTAAATTTATTTCAGCAGATGAAAGAGGATTCGGAATATCAGAAAAAAGAGTTAAAGATATGGGTTTTGAAATAAGTTTAGTTAGTGAAAGTGAAAGAGAAAACTACTTTGAGAAATTAAAAAATGATACTGTAATTTTTATGGGAGATAGTTATACTGACTCTCTTGTTTTTGATAAAGTGCTTTATTCCATAGCTCCAAAAAATGCTGTCTCTTATGCAATTAATAAAGCTAATTTTGTCACAAATTCAAAGGCAGGGGAAGGTGCAGTGTTTGAAGCTTGCATGCATCTAAAAGAAGAATTTTTTGATGAGCGGTAAAACTGCATTTATTATTCCTTGCTACAACGAAGAACAAAACATAGAAGATTTAATTAGTAGCTGTAAAAGAATAATTAATAGTTCTGAAAAAGTTATTGAATTTATCTTAGTAAACAATGGTTCAAAAGACTTAACTGCAAATAAAATTGAACTTGGTATAAGTCCTCAAATTCACTTTGTAAATATAGATGAAAATATTGGAATGGGTAATGGAATAAAAAAAGGTCTTGAATTTGCGATTAAATCACAGAATTATAAAAATTTTGGTTGGACTCATGCAGATTTACAAATTCCACAAGAGTCACTTATTAAAGCTTTAAAATTAATGGACGACGAAGAAATGGATTCAAAAAAAATTTATATTAGAGGTAGAAGAATCAACAGAAACAATTTTGATGTTATCTTTACATTTCTTATGTCTTGCTATACATCAATTTTAAAAAGAGGATTGTATTACGACATCACTGGTTTGCCTGTGTTAATTAACAATAGTCTAATAAATAAAGTGGTGTCAGAAGCTCCAAATGGATTTGCTTTTGATGTTTTTACTTACATTAAAGCAAAAAGAGCTGGTGGAAAGGTAATACGGTTTAATGTTAACTTTGCTGCAAGAACTAAGGGTAAAAGCTCTTGGAATACGGGATTTATGTCCAAATTAAAAATGTGTAAATACTACATTAGAGAAATCTGGAAAATTTAATCTAATTTCCTGTAGTCGTCTTCGAGCCTAATAACATCGTCAAGTTCTGTAGTAGATGACTCTAAATATATTGCATCAATATCTACAGCTTTCATTCTATGTATTGTGTTCGGAGGTAATGCTACAAAATCACCAGTAGAAAAAATTTTCCAGTCGTCACCTATTCTTATGTGCAGTTCTCCCTCAACAACATATATTGTTTCATGTTTTTTTTCATGATATTGTAAAGAACATTGATGGCCCTTTTTCATAGTTAACCTTTTAACAACATAATTGTCATTAATCTCTAAAAGTTCTTCTTGTCCCCAAGGTTTTTTAATTATATTCATTATTGATTTTCAACCAGACTTTGTAATTTCTCTTTACCATAAAAGTATAGTAATTTTGCATATGGATCGTGGTGAAGTGGAGCAATGTTTAACAATATAAGTGAAGCAATAATTTGAATTTTATTCCATGAATAATTCATTTTTTCTGCATGGTTCTTTAAAATTGTTTCACATTCTACCAAAGATTTTTTCTGATAGATATCAAACTTTACGCTTGCACCAGCTATTGATATTTCAAAATGGTTGTCTCTAATAATTTTATGATTTATCCAGAGACCGTGCAAAAGCTTTCCTAAATCGTAATAAAGATCTCCATATCCAACGATATCCCCATATGATGACCTCCAGTCAATAAGAGTAAAACCTTCTTTTGTTTTTAATATATTTTCAAAATGCAAATCACCATGAAACAGGCAGGGTATCGAGTCATAGATTATATCCCAATTTAAATTCCTTAAAATAGATTCTAATTTTGGATATGATTTGCCATTTATTGTTGAACTATTATCAAAATATCCAAATTCCTCTTGAAATAAATTAATCCTGTCATATGTCTTGTCGTAATAAAACTTTTTAGTATTGTTTTTAAAATTATTTGCTTCACTTTTATCAAATGAGGGTCTCGTCCATAAATTATCTTCACACCAATTTAACAGATTGTTAAATTCTTCGTGAGGGCTTAATAAGTCAGCTAATAACTCCCCCTCTTTATATTTATAAGAAAAGAAGTTTTCACTATGATTTTCCACATGAGGAACTATTTTGTTTAGTAAATTATTTCTTATAACTTTTTGACTTAAATTTTCAGAACTTTTGTCAAACTTAATTACCTTATCGTTAATAAAATATATTTCTTCACTTGTCTTGCTGAGGTTTTTAAAACCTCCCAATTCTTCTTTTGCATTGTTAATCCCGTTAATTGAGCCGATGTCAATCCAATCATCAGCTAGATAATAACTAGTTTCTCCTCCAATTTTTTTTATAAAATAATCTGATTCACCTATTTCAATAGAGATATCATTTAAAAATTCCTTAAATGCTTGATAATTCTTTATAAAAGCTACACCTGTATATGTAAAAACATTTTCTAACTTCTCGTTGGTCTTATCAAAGAATTTATTTACTGTAATATTTTCTTCAAACAAGCTAACAGTTCTAAAATCTCTACTATCTATATTATTTGTAGATAAAATTATTGTATCTTGATCGAATTTAGGTATTTTTTTTGAAAAAATAGCATCATTGGTATGAAAATAGAATGGACCCTTTATTAAATTTTGAGCTTGCTTTAATGTGTACCCTAATCCAGATTCAGGTCCATCGTATTTATCAATTTCAACAAATTGAAAGTTAATTTCTGGATGAGCGATTTCTAAATACTGTTTTAAGAAATAACCTTTATGACCCAAACAAATTATAAATTCTGTTTCTGAAGGATACAAAGAAATTATATGAGAAATGATAGCTTTACCATCTATTTGAATCATAGCTTTATTGATATGCTCTGTTAGGTTTCCCAGCCTTGAACCAATCCCTGCAGAAGGAATTAATACTTGATTAACCATTCCACCCAAAACTTTCTAAATAATTATTTATTTTGTATTTTATTGTATTTATTAGTTTATCTATTTTCATTTATCTAAAATTATCTTAATGTTGAAAACCTTCACAAAACAGAGCTATAAGTTTCTCTCTATATTAATTGTTATATCAATATTTTTTAGTTTAGTTAATCTATTTACAGATAATGTAAATTTAAATGAAATAAATTCTGTAGATGAATTAACTAATAATCAAGAAATCAACTGCAACCAACATTATTGGACACTGAAAAATAAAATAGATGATCTTGGTAATTATGATGTTTCAGTTGTACACAAAGATATATATATATTTCCAGAAATAGGTAATATTTTTTGTCTTGGCAAAGTTACAGATGTAGTTTTAGATGGCAATTCCGTTTATATAGTAAGTGGTACTAACCAAAAAGTTTTTATATATCTATCTTCTGCGATATTTCTTTTTTTTATTCTGTTGCTACAATTTTTAAGCAATGACAAAAAACTTATTCTTTCATTATTTACTCTAGCTCTGGTATTTGTTCAGTTATATTTATTTTCTAGTTTTAAAAATCCGCTTATAAGCTTTATAAATTTAATAGTCTTAGTTTTCATAGCATTTGCAACTTTAGAGTCATTTAAAAATCCAAAATTTAAGCACTTAAATTTGTTGATATGCTTATTCTCCATACTTTTAATATCAATAATATTTCTAAATTATATCTATTTTGATTTTGTTATTTACTTAAGCATTATTGGTTTAATTTTTTTGAAAACTTTACAAAAATTATTAGGTTTAAACAATCTAGATATTGGTTATCTGATTCTTTTGTCTCATGTAGGTCTAATTCTAGGTGGTATTGATTATCCATTAAGTAGAAACCAAATTAACTATTTTCCATCAATTTTGCACAATAGCAATCCTGATTATTTCAATTCTCATTATTTAAAAGAAATGGTTTATCCATACCCAATTTTTGAAAGCATTATAAAATTTATAATTAATATATTTGGTATAACATCTATAAATTTTTTAAACTACTTTTCATATTTTTTTTCTCTCCTTATTACGTTCATTTTTGTGAAAAGTGTAATTAAAAAAAATTGGAAAAACGTTTGTTTAATTTTTTCTTTAATTTCGGGAAGGCTTGCTATATTTTCTTTTTATAAAGACACTGGTTGGGATCAAAATATATATCAAAATAGTTTTATAAAAAGTGGTATCGGTGAGAACCAACTTTTAACGCACTTATTTCAACCGACAACTTTTGATATATTGATATTACTTGTAATTGTTTTTTTAATAAATAAAAATTTTGTAGCTGCAAATTTCATTTCATTTATTTGTATTGTTTTACATACGTATAATATTGTTCCAATTTTCTTGATATACGTAAGTTATCTTTTAACAGATAAAATAACTATAAATGAAATAATTTTAAAAATTAAAAATTCATTTTTGTTAATAATATCTTTACCAATTGTATTTTTAATAAATATTCTTCCAATGTCCAGTTCAAAGCAAGCTTTCCTAGATGCAGACATTATAATGACAAACACAAGAATTCCAATGCATAGGTTATTCTCTGGTAAAGTCTCACTTTTTGGTAAATCAAATAAAGAGTTGCTTTTTAATTTATTTGAAAATGATACAACAAAAGGATTTCATTTTGAGCTTGAATATTTAGTTATCACTGTAATTTTAATATTTTTGATTAAAAATCCTTTGATAAAAAACTTAAATATATTGATTTTTTCGATGACATTCATAACTATTTTTTATACTTATATTTTCCAAGAAAATTATATTTCATCACAAATTAGAAATATTGTTCCGTGGAGAACCTCAAGCATTGTATATTTGTTTGGCTTAATTTATATAATTAATCAACTAATAAATAGATTTGAAAGAGAAAGCTTATCAGTTTTTGTATCATTTATAGTTCTTGTTGTGATTTTTTCGCTAAGTGTATCTGTAGACATCAACGACAATAGACTGAGGGGAGGTTTTGAAGATTATGGGAATTTATATGCTGGCCAAAACCTAATTAATCCCAATGACAATCTTATAATTTTTGGTACTTCAAATAATTGGAGTAACAATTCATTTTCATTCATTTCTACTACTCATAACTATTATGGACATCCTTATAAATCTAGTGAAATTATTAACTGGTACAAAGCTATTGAAAATGTAAATGACTTTTTTGATTCAAACCCAGGATGTGAAGAGTTTGAAAAATTCATACTTGATACAGGAAGTCAAAGGGCAGTGTTTTCATCAGAAGATTATTTGCCTTTATCGATATTAAATTGTGAAAACTTAACCCAGGAAAATTACCTTGGGTATTATGTATTTGAAAAAAGTAAGTAGTAAATAAATTGATAAGCTTATTAAAAAATAGAATCGACAACTCAGCTTTATTAAGAAATTATATTTTGGGTTTTTTCAATTTATTATTTAACTTACTTTTATTAAATCAATTTCAATATTTAGTTTTCATAAATATTGAAACGAATATTAGAACAGATCTTTCAATAACCGCATCTTTCTTAATTGGAACAAGTTTAAGTTACTTCTTGACAAGAAAATTTGTATTTAGATTAGATGATATAAAAGGTAGCTTTCGAATGTATTTAAAGTTTATAACAACTAATTTACTAAATTATTTTGTTCCAATTATTGTATGGTATCTGATTGAAATTGTTTTTATCGATTATTCAGTGAACTTTTTTAATTCAGTTAACTTTGTAATTGCAAATATCTTGTTTCCAATAAAATTTTTAATTTATAAATTTTTTATATTTAAATAGGAATAACTTTATTTTGGTTTTCTAATTGTATATATTTTAAATAGATTTAAATTTAAAATATTCAATGCTGCTGGAATATTTTTAATTGTTAAATCTTCAAAGTAATATTTAATTAACCTATCTAGATTTTTGATAGAATTTACATGCTCTCTGGCATTATGGTAATAGTAAGTTTTTTTATCTATATTAACCTTAAACGAACCAAACCACTCTCCTAGATTCCATAAAAAACTTGGATCGTTAGGCTGTATTAATTCGATTGTTCCACCAGGCTTAAGTGCATTGTAGAGATTCTCAAGAATTTCGTGTGGGTTAATTATGTGCTCAAGAGTATGAAATAAAAGGAACAAATCATATTTATTATCAATCTGATCATAAGAGTCTTTACTTAAGTCAAATTTCATTTTAAAGGTGTTTTTATTTTGAATATTTTCTTCGTTAAATAATTTAAATTGATAATCAGTGAATGTGTAGGTGCTGTAAAAATTAAAATATTTAATATTGTTTCCATCACCACACCCAAATTCAATAACATCTCCACTGAAATCTTTATATTTTTTTCTTAAATAGGTATGGGGTTTTTCCATAAAATAATTTATTAAACTTTTATCAGATAAATCACTAAGTTTATAATTTGGCGGATAGTTTGCATCCTTCATACCTAAGAACCTTAGTGGTTTAATTTAAATATTCTTTAATATAAAGTTAAGATTTCAGAATTTTTTTTAATTTTTTTTTGAAATATATTTTGATAAAATTCCAGTATCTATTGTATTCTGCCCTGATAGATCTAAAAGTATAATTTTCACTTTGATTATTTTTAAAAGAAAATATTTCTTCTAAATCTTCAAATCTATCTTCCATTGTTTTTCCTCTCCAAACAATTTTTTTAAATATATTAATAGGTATTGAAAAAAATTCATTTCTAAATGAATCACTCCATTTTTTAAACATAAAATCAAATTTTAAGAAAAATTTTATATCATTAATTAAATAATTTTTTGTAAACCTATTTGCCATATTGTTTGAATTGTAAATTAAATACTTTAAAACCATGTTTCTTGATCCATTAATTGACAATCTAGAAAGATTTTGGGAATTAATAAAATCTGAAAATTTTTTCTTACATGAACAAATAATAAAATCTCCAAATGCATATGGAGAATTATTATAAAATTCACTAACTAAAATTTTTTCGTTTAGTTCTTCTTCCATTTCTGTAATCCATTCCCAGAAAATAAGTGGAATACTTTGATCAGTTCTAATTTTTATAAAATATTCTATTTTTTCATTGGTATGTAATAAACTAAAACCTTTTTTAATAGTATAAAATTGTCTTTTTTGATTAAGATAGTCAAAACTGTATGGATCTTTGCTTTTGTATTGAGTTATTTCAAGATCTTCAATTGTCTCATCTGTATCCCAACCTGAAAGAACTATGTTTTCCATAGGAACAAATTTTTTAAGTGTACTTAAATTTTCTTTTATAGTTTCGATAGAATTAAACCCTTCTGGATTATCATTTTTACCACCGCTACCATAAGAATGAACTGGTCCTTGAATTATTACACCAAAATTCTCTTTCATAAAGTGGCCAGAGGCAGAATCGAACTGCCGACCCCTTGTTTTTCAGACAAGTGCTCTACCGACTGAGCTATCTGGCCGTTGTGGCGGGGACGACGGGATTCGAACCCGCGACCTCCTGCGTGACAGGCAGGCGTGAACTCCAGACTTCACCACGCCCCCAACTCTTTAATAAAGAATACTACATAACCTATATTAAAAAAATTTATTTGTGGGTCGGGTGGGAATCGAACCCACGACCTTGAGCTTAAAAGGCTCCTGCTCTACCAATTGAGCTACCGACCCAAAAAAGTTTACTTGAAAATATTACACGAAAATAAAAGTAACTTTGATGAGATTTTTTAAATTACTCTCCTGTCATCCTAATAATTTCATTAAAAGTTTTTAATAAAATTTTAAAATCTAAACCAACTGACCAGTTTTCTATATATTCAATATCTTTTTCAACCCATCTGTCAAAGTTATTGTCTTGTCTAAGGGTAACTTGCCATAATCCAGTAATCCCAGGCTTTACTGAAATCCTTTTTAAATGCTTAAGCTCATATTGCTTTACTTCACTAATTATTGGCGGTCTTGGGCCAATAAATGACATCTCGTTTTTTAAAACATTGATAATTTGTGGTAGCTCATCCAAACTTGATTTTCTTATAAATGAACCAAGTTTTGTTATTCTTGGATCATTGGTTGCCTTAAAAACTATCTTGCTTTTTTTATTTAACTTTTTTAACTCTTCATCATTTATAACATTATTATTCATTGATCTAAATTTAAAAATTTTAAAATACCTGCCATTTAGTCCCACCCTGTCTTGGGTATAAAAAATTGGCCTACCTTGGAAAATTAGTATTACTAAAGACAAAATAACCATAAAGAAAAGAGAGAACGGTAAGACAATAGTAAGTAGAAAAACATCTTCAAAATTTTTTAATACTTTATTTAAGCTTGTTGACTTATGAACTAATTTGTATTTACCATTTGTAATTTCATAAATATTAATTCCAAAGTAATTTGAAATTTCTACAACATCATGGAAACTTAAGTTTTCATATTCACCCTGATTGAAAATTAAACCTCTTAAGTTCGAACTTTTTAGTAACTCTGTTAGGGTGTCAAGTAAATTAGAAGGGAAATATTGATAATCACAATATATAAAATTATTATTTCTACTGCACAAATTTTTATCGAAAGAGATATAGATATCATCAAGTTTTTTGTCAAAAGTTCGAATAATGAGCATAGCAACTATAAAAAATGTCACTATTTGAATTAAATAGAACGACCTACTCAAATCCATAAATTTTATTATCCACAAAATAAATACAAATAATAATTGCTGAGCAGTAAAGGTGGTAAGGAATAAAGACACTTGAGACTCAGACCCGATTAAAAATGATACTAAATAGTAAATCAGTGAGGTTGACAAATTTAAAATTATAAGAAGACTCAGTTCATTAAGATTTATTTCATTAAAATTAGAAGCAAAAGTTCCATTTCTAAAATATGTAACAGAGTATGAACTTATAATACTGATATTAAATACAAGTAAATACCAAAGAAAGCTTTTTACACGATTCATTAAATACAACTTTATTATGATGTCTCTTGCTATTCAAAGAATAAAAAATAAATTATTATG
>MDSV01099999.1_pt1 | contig 24155 bp, 27 predicted proteins | sample 810851 | NCBI WGS metagenome assembly MDSV01 (sample SAMN05326640, study PRJNA326480) | marine metagenome | isolation source: seawater | place: Atlantic Ocean: North East | collected 2012 | reverse complement strand
TTATTAAAGATTATAAAAACAAATAACCTTAAAAGTAAAATTTTTTATCCTTCGTCTATTTATGTAAAAAAATATAATTTTAAATTTAAAAGGCTTAATGATTACATAAGAGCAAAATATCAAGCAGAAAAAATTTGCAAATCTAAATTTAATAGAAATTTTGTAAGCTTTTATAGGCTGCCGCAGCTTCAAAGTAAATCAAATTACAATTTTTTAGGATTTTATGAAGGAAAAAATCTATCCTCACTAGATGAATATCTTAATCATTTTTTTAAAAATAGTTAAATTATGAAAAAATAACTTGTTGATCTTATGTGTAAAAATAGTCTAAATAGATATCGATAAAAAATAGATAAAAAAAATGAAAACTTTAAAAAAAGAAGATCTTAAATCAAAAATTAATTTTTATAAGCTTAATGGATGGGTAAAAATTGAGGAATTTTTTAACAGGCACGAGGTTAAAAAAATAAAAGATAAAATAAACCTTTTTTTAGAGTCAAAGAAAAATAAATATCTTGGAAGAGACATAAACTTTGTTTCAAATAGAAACAAAAACCAAGAAATTAATTCTTTTCACAAGATGCATGATTCATATTGGATTAAAAAGTTGGCTCAACAAAAAAATACAATAAAATTAGTAAAATTATTTCTAGAGAAAGACCCGGAATTGAGAGCATGTGAATATTTTGCTAAACCTCAAAAAAAAGGGTTACCTGCACCAATCCATCAAGATAATTTTTATTGGAAGGTAAGAAACAATAAAGGGTTAACCATGTGGATAGCATTATGTTCTTCTGATAAAAAAAATGGAGGCTTATATTATTACAGTGGATCCCACAAACAAGGAATACTACCGCACAAAGCATCATTAGCTAAGGGAACATCTCAAAAAATAAAAAATTTAAATAAACTCAAAAATTTTAAAAAAATCACACCATCATTGAAAACTGGAGATATTCTTATTCATCATGCATTAGTCGTCCATGGCAGTGAAAAAAACAAAAGCAATAGACCTAGACAAGGCTTAACTTTTCAATTTAAAGATAAAAATACTAGTTATATAAAGTCTGAAATAAAACAATATGAGAAAAGTTTAAAAAAACAAATCGAGGTCAGAGTGTGAAATTTTTGGTATAAATGTACTCCAAAAAAAAAGAGCAACCACTTTTAAAAATTCTCGGTAAAAGATTCATTAACAAAAGATATTTATTTTGGCTTAATGACAAAAATAATCAAAAAAGAATAGATTTAAAAAAAAAAATTTCTCTTAAAGGTCTAAAAAAATATTATTACGAAAATAGAAAAGCCGGAAATAAATTACATGGAATTTTTTACAAAACAAAGCATATAGGAAATATTAACATTAGATTTTTAGCAAAAAGGAAGTGTTATATTGGGTTTTTAATAGGTGAGAAAAAATACAAATCTAAAGGAATTGGCACCTATTCCGTAAATTTAGCAATTGAAAAATGTTTTAACATTTATAGAGCAAAAGAAATTTACTCTAGTTCACAATTATCAAATTTAGCATCTATAAGAGTATTAAAAAAAAATAATTTCAAAGCACTTAGTGCAAGGCCCAAATACTTCTCTAAATATATAAAAAATATACCAGTAAAATATTTTATATTAAAGAAAAAAAATTTTAAAAAGATTTATTTTTAATTTATTATAATTATAAAAAAGATCTTGCAACCTTCAAGTCTTCTTTGTAGTCAATATCGATAGGCCATTTATGATTAAGTTTAAAAAAATGAGTATGTTTTAAAGAAATAAATTTTTTATTTTTTTTTAAAAAGTTAATATTTAGAAGGTAATAAGTTCCATCAATAAAAAAGTATTTTTGTTTAAAATCTTGCCTTCTTACTACGGGCACCTTTGATTTTTGCAAAAATTTCCACTTTTTGTTTTTAAAAAACACACACTCAAAAGGATGTTCTCTCATTTTTGTTACACTTGCGAGTGAAATTAACTTCTTTTTCTTAAAAATCTTCAAAATCTTATTTACTTCGTTTTTAGTCCTAAGAGGATTTGTAGGTTGCAAAATTAAAATATTTTCATAAAACTTGTTATTCATTTCCAACCATCTTAACGCATCAATAACAGTATCGTACATGGATGAAGTTGCTTTAGCAAATTTTTTAGGTCTAACATAGTCAATTTTGACTCCTAAGGATCTACAATATTTAATTATTTTTTTAGAGTCTGTTGAAATAAAAGTATCAAATTTTTTAAAATTTTTAGCTAAATCAATCGTGTATTTTAATAGTGGTTTATTTTTAATTTTAGTTAAATTTTTATTTTTTATTCCCTCAGATCCTCCCCTAGCTGGAATGAACAATAGTGTTTTCATTGATTTCTTTTTAAATTAAAAACATCTTTGTACAATAAATGTTCACCGGCTTTTTTATTTTTTTTTATTTTTTTTCCAATTACAAAATTCAATTTTTCTGCAGGAATACCTTTTACTGGTCTTAAAGAAATAATATTAGAATTGTTTAAATAGTCTCCTTTTTTCAAATCTTTTTTTATTACCAAAGATCTCCTAGCATATTTTCTTGATTTGATTTCTGATTTTAGTACTTTTTTTTTAGAACTTTTACCTATTATATTTTTAATATTGTCTAAATTTTTTGTAAAAGATTTTAAATCTTCAAAATCCATCGAGTGATAGTGATCATTACCTTTTAATTTTTTATTTAATGTAAAGTGTTTTTCCAAAACTTTAGCTCCTAGAATATAAGCAGTTGTTAAGTTTAACATTAATTTATTTGGCAAAGTATGATCTGAGTACCCAATTATATGATTAGGAAAATTTTTATTTAAATGATTTATCATTAATAAATTGGCATTTTCATCTTTAGCTGGATAATTAAGTATACAGTGAAGTAAAATTATTTTTTTACTACCATTTTTTTTAAGAAAATTCACAGCAAATTTTATTTCTTTAACATTTGCAGCTCCAGTTGATAAAATAATTGGTTTTTTTGTCATCGCAACTTTTTTTAAAAGTTGTAGATTAGTTATATCTGAAGATGATATTTTAAAAGCTGGAACTAATTTGTTCAAAAAATTTATAGAGTTAACGTCAAATGGTGTAGATAGAAAATCAATTTTAATTTTTTTACAATATTTAGCTAAAGTAATATAATCTTTTTTTTCAAATTTTTCGTATTTTTTAAATAACATATATTGAGATTTAGTTTTTTCTTTTTTTGTGTCCCAATATGCAGGGGAATGTTTAGAAGATATAGTTTCAGATTTGTAAGTTTGAAATTTTGCTGCCGATGCACCACCTTTTTTTGCCAAATAAATCATTTTTTTAGCTTTTGATAATGAGCATTCATGATTAACGCCAATTTCAGCGATAACATATGTCAATTTATTTTCTTTAATTTTATTATAATTAAATATCATTTTTTGTGTTTTTTTTTAAACAACTTGTAATGTTTTTTTAATTCTTTCTTATTGTTAGTGATGTTTGTTGAATGTTTTCTATAACGATATAATGGAATAGGAATTCTATTAATTTTAAATTTTTTTTGAAATCTTAATCTCAAGTCTTTATCTTCATGAACTAAAAACTTTTTATCATACATTCCAATCTCTATTAATTGTTCTACTCTAAAAATTATCCCACAACCAATCGGTTTCGACTGACAATTAACTCTTTCTAAAAATTTTTCTTTATCGTCCACTGTGTAATAATCACAAGCAAAAGCATCAATTTCAGTGTTGGATGAAATAAAAGTGTATAAAATATTCAAAAACTGTTCGTTAACATAATCATCTGAGTCTACTCTAACTATGAATCTTGCTTTAGACGCAATAATTCCTTTATTTATAGAATAAGGAAGGCCTTTATTTTTTTTATTTAACTTAACTATTATATCATTTTTAAATGTTTGAAGTACAAAAGATGTATTATCAACACTACCATCATCTATTACAATTATTTCGTATTCATTTTTTGGCAAAGTTTGACTCATGAGTGACCTTAAACATCTCCCCAAATATTTTTCCTGGTTATAAACAGGAATGATAACTGAAAGTTTAGGTTTATTTTTCATTTTGATTTTAGTTTATGATTATTTAATTTCTACTCTAAGTTTTTTTCTTACAGGCTTTTCGGTTTCCCTAACTTCTTTCTTGCCATCGCCAATAATACTTTTTATTGACCTGACACTTTCAACAAAGTTTTTTAGAACATCTACAGAAATAGAAGCTGATTGATCTGAACCGTACATCGCTCTATCAAGAGTTATATGTCTTTCTACAGAAGTAGCTCCTAAAATTACCGCAGCTAAAGAAACTTTTAATAAGCTACTTTCATGACCGGAGTAACCAACATTACAATTGTATCTTTGTTTTAATGTCTCAATGCATTTTAAGTTAGCATCTTCATCTTTCATAGGATAAGTACTATTACAATGCATTAATTCAAAATTGCAGTTTTTCTTTTTAAAAATATTAACAACTTCATCAATTTCATTTAGATCTGACATTCCTGTAGAAATAAAAGTTTTTCTTTTTTCGTTGGCTATTTCGTTTATTAAAGGGAAATGACCCAGCATAGGTGATGCTAATTTGTTAAAGCTTAAATTATAATTATTTAAAAATTTTTGAGAGTCTACATCCCATGCAGAGGCAGACCAGCTAATTTTTTTTTCTTTGCAGTACTCATCAATAGCGTCAAATTCTTTTTTTTCAAACTCTAGTCCTTGCTTTTGGTCTCTTTGAGTATTTCCCCAAGGACTTTCTCGAGGAGAATCTAAATATTCTTTAGTGTAAACTTTATTTATAGTTCTTTTTTGAAACTTTACAGCGTCAAAACCTGCGTCCGCCGCTCCATCAATTAGTTTTTTTGCTATTTTTAAATCTCCATTATGATTAATGCCTATTTCTGCAATTAAAAAAATGCTCATAAATTAAATTTTAAATATATCTTTTTCTGCGATTGAACAAGCGATATGTCCAATTAAAATATGCATCTCCTGAATTCTAGCTGTAGAATTGGAAGGAACAATAATACTTAAATTTGAAAGATCTTTTGCTTTTCCACCATTTTTACCCAACAAAGCTACTGAAAAAATATTTCTTTTTTTCGCTTCCTTCAAAACATTGATAATATTATTACTATTACCTGATGTAGAAATCACAACTAATAAATCGTTTGAATTACCCAAAGCCTCTAATTGTCTCTGAAAAATAATATCATAAGAGTAATCGTTTGAGAGTGCTGTCATTATAGATGTATCAGTGTTTAGAGAGATTGATTTCAAAGGTGCTCTATTTTTTTCAAATCTTCCTACAAATTCTGCAGCAAGGTGCTGACTATCAGAAGCACTACCTCCATTGCCACACCAAAATATAGTTCCATTTTTTTTTAAGACAGTTATAATTTTATTCGCAAACTCATCAATTTTAATCGCGATAGAGTCCATAGAGTTTTTTAGATCAAAATGCTCTTTAATTATGCTTTTTACGTCTTCTTTACTCATTTTTTGTTTTAAAATTAATAATGTTCAATATTTGAACATTATAGTTCTTTTTGATAAATAATTAAAGAAAAATATTAAAATAAATATGAAAATTGCCATTATAGGAACATCAAGAATAACCGAAGACCATATTAAAGTCTTAACAAAACTAAGGAATAAAATAGTATCTATAAGCTCAACGAGAAAAAATAGTAAAAATTTAAAACTTTTAGCTAAAAAATTTAAAATAAAAAAAACTTTTAATAATTGGCAGCAATCTATTAAGTACGTGAGTAAAATAAAAAATTGTAACTTTTTAATAACCACAAGAATACAGGATAATTTGAAAGTTTTAAAAGCATGTACAAAATTTAAAAGATATATTTTTATTGAAAAACCAGTTTTTTTGAGTAGCAAAATATTTAATAAAATAAAAAATAACAAAAAAATATTTGTTGGTTATAATAGAATATTCTACAAGAATGTTAATATTGTTAAAACTAAACTTAATAAAAAAAAAAATATTAATGTGTTAGTAAAATGCCCTGAAAACAATAAACAAAATATCGTTAAAAATTCATGTCATATAATTTCTATTTTATTTTATATTTTTGGAGATTTAAAATTAGATAGAAAAAATAAAAATAAAAATTTTATAAATTGTTTATTGAGAGATAAAAAAAATTCTCACATAAATTTAATATTTAATTTGAGTAATTCAGATAATTTCTCAATAGAAATATTCGATGAAAAAAAAAGATATTTACTATTACCAATTGAAAAATTAAAAATTTTCAAAAAAATAAAAATTAAAAAAGAAAAAAATAATTTTATTTATGAGCCCAAAGAAGATTTTACCTTAGATGAGTACAATGTGAATAAATATAAACCAGGATTCGAAAAGCAAATAAAAAATTTTATTCACTTTTCTAAAGGAAGAAATATTATTAATAATTTTTCATTTTCCAAAAAAATTGTAAAATTATGTGAACAAATCGTAAAATGAAATATTTTAAAAATAACTCTAATACGAAAAAATCAGATTTAGATATATACAAATATAGAATTGAAAAAGAAAATTTAATTTGGGTAAATCAAGTAACCCAAATTCTTAAAAATCAGTTTTCAAAAAAAAAATACAAAATTAATGATTTAGGTTGTAATTTATTTCAATTATACAAAGGTTTAAAAAAAAAAAAATTAACGAAAAAATTTGATTATAATGGATATGACCATGATAAAACTTACATTAATACTGGATTAAAATATTTTCCAGAATTAAAAAAAAAATATAAGATTATTAATTTGGAAAAAAATATTCCCATGCAAACAGATATTAGTGTAATTTCTGCAACTCTAGAACATTTAAATAATCCTGATAAAGGCTTAGATAATATTTTAAAATCAACAAAAAAAACAATTTTAATTCGCTCCTTCTTTGGTCAAAAAAAAATTACTAAATTATTCAAAGACAAAAATTTTGTAGATAATCCTTATTACATTAATCAGTTTACATTCCCTTGGTTAAAGAATAAATTAAAAAATCAAAAATTTAAGCTTACTCAAATTAAAAAAGATCAAGCAACTAAAGGGAAAATGATAAAAATATACCCTAACATTAAAAGAAAATTTTACATAATAATTGCGAATAAAAATGATATTTGATTTTAAGAACAAGACTGTAATAGTCACTGGATCGAACTCTGGTAATGGATACGCAATAGCAAAAGCTTATTCAAACTTAAATGCTAACGTGATTAGAATCGATAAAAAATTTAGTACTAAATTAAGATCTAAAGATCTTATTTTTAACTTAAAAAATTATAAAAATATTAAAAATTTAGTTATAAAAATAAAGAAAATATCAAAAAAAGTAGATATTCTTATTAATAACGCTGGGATATCTGAACAGTCTCTAAACCCTTACAGAAATTTTAAAATATATCAAAAAACACTAGCAGTTAATCTACACTCACCTTTTTATATGATTTCTTATATTTCTGAAATGATGCCTAAAAATTCGTCAATAGTTCAAGTAACTAGTCTTGGTCAGAGATTTGGTTTTAAAAATAATCCATCATATCAAATTTCAAAAGCTGGCCTCGCGCAATTAACAAAGTGTGCTGCTATAGATTTTGCAACTAAAAAAATTAGAGTAAACAATATTTGCCCAGGATATATTAAAACTAGCATGACAAAAAAAAGCTACAAAAATATTAGCAAAACAAAAGAAAGAATAAGTAGAACTATTTCAAAAAGATGGGGTGTTCCAGAAGATTTGGTTGGATCTGTTTTATTTCTAACTTCGAAGTATTCTTCATATATAAATGGCACATCGATAGATATCGATGGTGGATGGTCAGTTTATGGAGTATAAAAATTTATGATTATTAAAAATGTAAGACATGTAGGTCTAACTATTCATAATGAAAAAAAAATGTTAAACTTTTTCATAAAGACTTTGGGATTTAAAAAATTTAAATATGCCAATGAAGATGTGAATTTTATGAATAAAATACATAATTTAAAAAATGTTAAATTAAAAACCTATAAGTTAAAATCAAAAAATAATGATATAATAGAACTTCTTAAATTTACCAATTATAAAGATAAAAAAAATTGGAGAGGAAAGATTTATTCGACAGGACTAACGCATATTGCTTTAACAGTTAGCAATTTGAATAAAACTTACAAAATTTTAAAAAGAAGGGGAGTTAAATTTAAATCTACACCTCAAGACTCTCCAGATGGATACGCTAGAGTAGCATTCTGTAGTGGCCCTGAAAATTTGATGCTAGAATTAGTCGAGTTAAGATAAATTTTTTTTTAGATTATATTCAACAAATTTAAAATCTTGCAAGCTATCGATGTCTGAATTTAGATCATTAACAATATAAGGATAGACCTTTTTACCTAGCAGATGTCCTTTTAAAATATTTGACGTTAAGTAAATATCCAATATCCCGTTAGCAACAAAAGTATTTTGATAATTTGATTGAGGTTTATTATATGCATCCATATTAAAATCTTTTTTAATTATTGAACATAATTTGTTATTTATTATTCTAAGTGATTTGTAAGATGTTTCTGACATTAAGCTAATAGTTCTAAGTGACGTATATTTTTTAGAATTTTTAATAAAACATTTTAAAGCTTTTAACACAGTTGCTTTTGATCTAATAGGAGTTGTTGGCCTAAGATGAGCAAAATATTTGGGTAATGGAATTTTCTTTTTTTTATAATGATTTAAGAAATCATTAAAAACATCTAAATCAGTAGCTTTATCCGAAGAAGAATATTTTTTTCTCTTATGCAGATAAAATTTGCCATATTGCGAAGCTATTTTGAGATATTTTGATGAGTCGCTTGTAAATATTATTTTTTTAAAAAATTTAAGGTCTTTAGCAAATTTTAAGCTAAAATATATTAATGGTTTATTATTAATTTTTTTAATATTTTTATTCTTTATCGTCTTTGATCCTGACCTAGCTGGTATTAATGCCCAACATTCATTAAGAAATTTCATTAAATACTTCTTGAATCGATTCCGATAATATTCTTGTAGCTTGATTTATGGCTGAATTATTAATGATTAATGGTGGGCCTAATTTAATAGACTCTCTACCAGTATTGCAAACAAGTAAACCACGGTTAAGACATTTTAGCGATACTTTGTCTGCAAAATATTTACCTGAATATTTTTTATAATTTTTAAATATTAGCGAGGCTATTAAACCATAGCCTAAGCTAGTTAATAAAATTTGATCATATTGAGATACAATTTTTTTTAAACTTTTATGAAGTTTAACACCCTGTATTCTTGAATTATTCACTAATTTTTTTTTATTTATTATATCTATGGTCGCTATTCCTGCAGCGCAAGAAATAGGGTTTGAAGAATGAGTACTACTTAATCCAGAAATATTTTTATTACTTAAAACTTTGTTAGAAGAAATTAAACCTGATAAAGAAAAACCAGAGCCCATGCCTTTGCCGCAACAGATCATATCTGGATTTACATTATAGTGCTCAAATCCAAATTTTTTTCCTGTTCTTGCAAATCCAGACTGCATTTCATCAAAACATAACAGTATATTATTTTTTAAACAAAACTTTTGAATTTGTTTAACGTAATCTTTAGGATAAAAAACAGCTCCCCAACCTTGAAATGTTTCTAACATAATCATAGACACTTTATTCTTAAAATTAAAATTTTTTTTAAAGGTTTTTTTTAAAGAATTGTGAAAAAAATTTTTATTATATGAATTTTTATGCCAAGGATAAGGAAAATCAATTTGATAAATGTTTTTATCAAAAAAACCTATCCATTTTGAAGCCTCATTTTTTCCAGCCAACATTTGAGATCCCATGGTTCTGCCATGCCAATTACCTTTTATTGTTATGATACCTAATTTATTTTTATTTATTGATGAACCATAGATTCTAGCAAGTTTAATTGCTGTCTCTGTTGCTTCAGTGCCAGCAGATGTTAAAAAACATTTTTTTAGTTTAGGAGAATTGATAAATTTTATCAGTTTAGACACATACTTTTCTCTGTATTCATTATAATAGTGATAAGAATGATTAAATCCTTTGTCCATTGCTTCTTTGATGATCTTTTTTAAATGGTTATTATTATAGCCAATACTTGATGTAAAAACACCAGAGGTGAAATCTATATATTTTTTATTTTCACTGTCTACAATTTTATAATCATAAGCCTTTTTCCATTTTATTCTAATGTTAGGGGTCATATTTTTTGTTTCGTACTTTAGATGTTTTTTTTCTAAATTAAGATATTTTTTATTATTATTTGAAATTATCATAATTATCTTTTTTCAGGTTTTTGGGAACATGAGAGTAACATAACTTCCTTTGAAAATCTAACCCACTTAAGTTTTTTAGATAGAAAAGAAGGGGACAAGATTCTAGTTATTTCTGCAAATAATATTAAAAAATTATATTTCCATATGACAGGCAATTGCCTAAAGCTTGATGTTTTTATATTTTCGAATCCTGATACTTTTTGAATATAATTCAAAGACTCTACTGTAAAAGGTGTTCTATGTGAGTAATCTTCATAGAAATATTTATACATATATTTCCAATGTGGAGTAAGAGTTATTACTTTTCCTCCTGGTTTTAAAACACGGTAAATTTCTTTAAAAATATTTTCAGGGTAATAAAAGTGTTCTACAAAAGATTTTGTATATACAATATCAAATTTATTATCTTCAAATGGTATTTTTTCTTTTTCTAAATTTGCAGATTTAAAGTTCACATTTGGACAATATTCTTTTACATAATCTGAAATATCAACAGCTGAAATGATTAAGTTTTGGTTTGAAAATTCTTTTAAGAAATCACCTCTAGCTGGCCCGAGTTCTAATAAATTTTGTCCAGATTGAAGATCATATTTAGCAATTAGATGATCTATTAATTTTTTTGGATACTGTGTAAGGGGTATTTCGATATCATTATAAACAACCCTAGCATAATCTCCATTTTTTTGATTATTCATAAATTATTATTTTACTGACTGTTCATTTTTTGAACATTATTATAATATAAATCAATTTTTTAAAAGAAAAATTTATGAAAAGCATCATTATTGTTGGTTTAGGAAGTATGGGTTTAGCACACTTAAGTTCTTTCATTAAAAGCAAAGAGAAAAAAAGGCTTTTTCTTGTAGAAAGAGATGTCAATCAACATAAGCAAATTTCGAAATTATTAGATGATCAGAAAATATATTATGAAATTTTAAAGGAAATTCCAAAAAATAAATCCTTTGATTTCGGAGTAATATCATCAAAATCAAAAGAGCGTTTACAAATATGTAAGAAATTAATCATAAATAATAAAATAAGATTTTTGTTTCTAGAAAAATTTTTATTTAATGATTTAAATGAATATAAAATTTTCTATTCATTAAAAAAAAGATTTAAAATTAAGACATATGTAAATATTTGGTCACAGATTTTTTTAAAAAGAGTAAATCTAAAGAAAAATGACAAAAAAATATTTATAGAAGTAATACTACCTAATAAAAAAATTTTAACAAATTTAATTCATTTTTTTGAAATTTTTAGATTATTAACTGGAAATAATTTTAAAATCGATTTAACAAATTTTAATTTAAAAAAAATAAATAAAACATATTATGATGGTAATGGCGAAATAAGATTTAAGTCTAAAAAAAATTCTATTATGCTTATTAAGTCAAAAAAAATGGACAATAATATTATTTTTACTTATAACTCAGCTAATTCTAAAAAAAAAATAATTATCTCTAAAGGAATAATCCAAATTTATAAAAATTCTAAAATATTAAAAAAAAAATTTCCTTTAGCAAGCATAGAAACAAGTAAATTATATAGAAACTTGTCAAAAATAAAATATAATCACAAAATCTTCTTTCCTCAATACCCTATTATTGAAAAAAGTTCAAAAATAATTCTCAAATCATTTTTTAAAAAATTTAAAAAAAGAGTTAAAATTTCATAATGAAAAAATTATTAGAATTTTTAAAGGCTAAAAAGAGTTTTCTTCCACCTTCAAAAAAAAAGAATGTTATACTAGACTCTTCTCAATCTTTTATTTTTAAAAATATTTTTAAAGAAAATAACACCACAATTATAAATACAAGATATGAACATTTTAATTTATTTATTTTATTAAAATCTCTTTTAAGACTAAAAATATCTTATGAGGATTATATAATCGAATATATAAGATATATAGAATGTAAAATTATCATTTCTTTCATAGAAAATAATATTTTTTATTATCGTCTAAAAAAACAATTTCCAGAAAAAAAGATAATATTGATTCAAAGTGGTATGAGGCCAATTAATTTTTTTGAAAAGTTAATTAAACATAAAAATCTTAAGATAGATTATTTGTTTACCTTTAGTGATTTATATACTTCAAAATTTAAAAAATATGTTGATGCTAAATTTATTACCTTGGGGTCTTTTAAAAATAACTTGGTAGATAAAGAAATTCAAAATAATGAAAACTCTGTGCTTTTTATTTCTTCTGGACCCTCATTTGAGAGTAGCATGGGTGTATTTGGAAATATAAGAGTTAATCCAAATATTTACTTTGCACCTGAAAAAATTTTATTACCTATTATTTATGATTTTTGTAAAAGAAGAAATCTTGTTTTAAAGATTTTAGCGAGATCAAAAAAAAGCAAACAACTAACTTATGAAAAAAATTTTTACCAAAGAATTATCAATTCTAGCAATTTTGAGTTTTTGCAAAATAATGATTGGGATCAAAGTTACAAATTTACAGATAAATCCAAACTAATTGTTAGTATATATTCATCGATGGGACTTGAGTCGCTATCAAGGGGAAACAGAACAATCTTTTTTAACGTAAGAGATAAGGCAACAAAATTGAAGAGTTTAAGCTTATTTTGGTCAGATGATGAAATTGAACCCAAAGGCCCCATTTGGACAAACGAGATAACAAGAGATGAATTTCAAAGATTAGCAAACTATGCAATCTCATCTTCTGATGATGAATGGAAAAAATCTTTAAGGAAAATTATTCCTAAATTTATTAATTACGATTTTGGAAATAAACAATTATTGAAAGTTTTAGATTATGAAAACTCAAAATAATACTCGTACTTTAATAATTAGCCCTGATCAAAAATATTGGGATTTATCAAAACCTTTATTATTTTGTGGAGAGTGGTGTATTAATAAAAATAATGAAGAATTATTAAAAGAAAAGAATTATAAAATTTTAAACGATAAAGTTTTTCAAAAAAATTTTAACCTTTCACAAATTAGTTTTTGCGACCAAGTTTATGAAAATTTGTTGAAAGAAATTTCTATCGTTTTAAATAAATTTCATGGAATAAATTGGTCTTTTAAGGCATGGAGGATAGTTATTGGACCATGGCTAAATAGGTACATTGCTATTATAAACAATAGGCTTAACTTATTAACTTCTTCTCATAAAGATTATGAAATTTCATTTAAAGATATAGATTTTAAAGACAATTCTTTAATTTCTTTTGACATAAGAGATTTTACAGATAAAGCGGTTAATCATGAATGGAACGAAAAACTTTTAAGAAGATTAAATACAATTTATTTGTCCAATAATTTTAATAAAGGATATCTCAACGATATTAAATTTGAGAAATTTAATAAAACAATTGATAATAAACATAGTATTTTTAAAGATTTTATTAAATGCAAACTAAATTCATTTTGGAATTTTTTTCCATTGACTAGATTTAACGACTTTTTTTTTCATAAAATATATATAGGAAGTTTTTTTACATCTTTTAAACTTTTTGTCGGTTTAAAAAATTTTCCAGTTAAATACTTTATTAGTGAAAAAAGATTTAAAGCTAATTTTGAAATAGAAATAAGAAAAAAACTTTCAATTAATTATGATGTAAATAGTTTTAACGAAAAAGTTATTAGATTTCTTTTAGTTGAAACTTTACCAACAATATATCTCGAAGGATTTAAAGATGTATTAAAGTCTATAAAAAAAATGAATTTACCAACTTCACCAAGGAAAATATTTACCAGCAATTGTTCACAAGACTCAATCTTCAAATTTTGGTTAGCAGAAGCAGTAAATAAGGGATCAAAATTAATTCATGGTCAACACGGTGCAGCATATGGAATGATCATAGAACACAGTAATCTTAAACACGAACTTAGTATTTGCGATAAATATATAAGCTGGGGATGGAATTCAAAAAATAAAAATGGTGATAGAATTTTAAAGGGAGTCGCATTGCCAATAATCAAAGAAAAAATTAAAAAAAGAAAATTAAATGATCAAATTTTAATTATACCAACAGTAATTGATTATTACTTATTTAAAAACGAACTAAGGAGAGTTGATAAAGTTAATGAAGATTTATTAATAGTAAATGAATTAATGAACAATCTTGATAAAAAATTATTAAAGAATTTAGCTTTTAAACCACATCCAATTGAGACGAGAAAAAAGAAGGAATTTTCTTACTACAATCATTTTCAAAAAAACTATCCCGATGTAAAATTAATTAATCATAAAGTTAGTTTAAATAAATTAATGAACAATTGTAAGCTGTCTATTTTCTTATACCTTGCTACGCCTTTTTTAGAGAATTTAGCATTAAATAAGCCTAGTTTAATGATATATCATTATGGTTTTGAAGAAACTTTAAATAAAGAGGCATTCAATCAATTTGAAACATTAGTTGAGGCTGGAATTATATTTAAAAACCCAAAAGAGGCAGCAAAATTTTTAAATACCAAAGATAAAGATGAACTTGAAAAATGGTGGAACTGTCGAGAAACCCAAGAAGCAAGAAAAAAATTTGTTAGTCTTTACGTCACTAAACAGGACAATTCCTTAGAAACTCTAGTTAAATGCTTATCAATAGCTTGAAGAATTTTACTATTTCATATAGTGTTCATTAAATGAACAAAAGATTAGATAACGAAGAGAATTACTTAGAAATTTTAAGAAAGATAAGTGATTCAAAAAATTTGACCCAAAGAGAGCTGGCTAATCAGGTAGGGTTTAGTCTTGGAAAGCTAAATTATTGTTTAAATGAATTAAAAAAAAAAGGGTTAATCAAATATAATAATTTTAAGAATAATAAAAATAAAATGAACTATGTGTATATTCTCACTCCAAAAGGAGTAACTAAAAAAACTAAATTATTAATTTCATTTATGCAGAGAAAAATGAAAGAATATGATGAGTTTAAACAAGATCTGGAAAATATTCAAAATCAAAATAAGTAACCTACTTTATGAAAAGTAATATTCTAAAAATGAAAAGTGATATTTTAAAAAAAATAGATAAATATCCTTATTTTAAAATTTTAAATATATCTCAAAATCAAAATTTGAAACTAAAAAATGATTTTATGTCTTTTGCTAAACGATTAGGGAAAGTTAGATCTCAGAATAGCAAAAACGAAAAAATAATAGAAATAAAACCTAATTTAAAAAAAATTGTCGCTTTAAAAAATAAAAATAAAAATATCAAATCTGTTTTAAGATACCATCAAACTAATTTAGGAGGCTCCATACACTCTGATGGACCTCAACTTGAGAATCCTCCAAAATACATAATTATGGCTTGTGAGCATAATTCAATTTCTGGAGGTGATACAATTTTGGTAAATACAAAAAAAATTTATAAATATTTACAAAAAAATAAAAAGAAATATCTCGAGATTTTACAAAACAATTTTTTATTTGAAAGAAGAGGGTTTGATTACAAAAATAATAATGTTTTTACAAAACCTATATTTCAAAGAAATCATTTTTTGTTTAGATATTTAAGAGATTATGTTGAAAAAGGTTTTGAATTAAAACAGAAGTCTATAAATCAATCTCAAAAAAAAGCGATGAATTTACTAGATAGACTTTTATCATCAAAAAAATTTTATAAAAAAATGAAACTTAAAAGAGGAGACCTTATTATTTTAAATAATCATATCTTGGCACATGGTAGGACTACTTTTAAAGTAAATAATAAAAAAAGGATAAACCGTAAGCTATATAGAATATGGCTGAATTAACTCAATCATTAAGTAAATACTCTGTGGTTTTATTATCAGCTGGAAGAGGAAATCGAATGGGGAAAATAGGAAAAAAAATTCCAAAATGTTTAATAAATATTAATAATAAAACTATAATTTCAAAATTGATTGAAATTTTAAAACTAAAAGGGTTAAAAGAAGTGAATATAATCTTAGGTTATAAATATAGGACAATTTTAAAAGAATTAAAAAAAATTAAAAATATTAAGGTTAATTATATTGTTATTAAAGATTACATTAACACCGGATCAGTTTATTCACTTTATAATTTCAAAAAATTGTGGATTAAAAAAAAACCAGTAATTATGTTTCACACTGATATAATTTTTGATCCAAAATTTCTCGAAAATATTTTGTTGAGTAAAAAAAAAAATTTAATTGGAGTAAAAAAAACTAAAATAACAAAACTCAAGCAAAATAAATTTGTTGTAAAAACATCTAAATCTATGAAAGTATTGAAAATTGATAAATACAAGAATTGTAAACCAGCTTATGGGGAAGTTCTTTGTATAAATAAATTTTCTGCAGGTTGTTTTAAAAAATTTATCTCTTTTCTAAAGATTTATTTCAAGAAGGAAACTAATAATATAACTTGGGAATATCCATTATCAGATTTTGTAAATAAAAATGACTTTTATGTCTTAAGAAACCAGAGTTTTAAATGGGCAAATATTAATACTATGCAAGACTTAAACCAAGCTAGGAAAGATTTTATATGAAAAAAAAGGTATATACAGCATTTTCTGTAGATGTTCTTCACGAAGGACATATTAATATTTTAAAAGCTGCTTCAAAATATGGAAAAGTAATAGTAGGTTTGCTTACCGATCAAGCAATAGCATCTTATAAAAGATTACCTCACTATGAATACAAAAGAAGAAAATTCATATTAGAAAATGTAAAATATGTTTCAAATGTTGTTCCTCAAGAAACTTTAGATTATTCAAAAAATTTAAAAAAATATAAACCTGATTATGTTATACATGGAGACGATTGGAAATCAGGAGTACAAAAAAAAACTAGAGAGAAAGTTATAAAAATTTTAAAAGCCTGGGGTGGAAAATTAATTGAAGTAAAATATACTAAAAATATTTCATCAGAAAAATTTAAAAAAATAATTTTCTCTGCAGGCACTACACCTGAAGTAAGAAAATCAAAATTAAAGAGATTAATCGAGTCAAAGGATATAGTTAGAATATTAGAAGCTCACTCACCTTTGTCAGGATTAATAATCGAAAAACTTAATATCACCAAAAATAATGAGCTGTTAGAATTCGACGGAATGTGGTCATCAAGCCTAACAGACTCTGCTTTAAGAGGGAAGCCAGACAATCAATCTGTTGAATATTCAACAAGAATAAATTGGATAAATGAGATTTTTGAAGTGACTACAAAACCCTTAATATTTGATGCCGATAATGGAGGGAGAATAGAACACATAAAATATATCGTAAGTTCTTTAGAAAGGATTGGCGGGTCTTCGATAATTATTGAAGATAAGATAGGATTGAAAAAAAATTCATTATTTAAAAACCAACAAGGTGTAAGTCAAGATACAATAAAAGATTTTTCAAGAAAAATTGCTGCAGCAAAACAAGCTTGTATATCAGAAGATTTCTTAATTATAGCTAGAATAGAAAGCTTTATATTAGGAAAAAGCTTAAGGGATGCATTAACAAGAGCCGAAGCTTATTCAAAAGCAGGTGCCGACGCAATTCTAATTCACAGTAAAGAAAAAAATCCTAAACAAATATTTGATTTTGCCAAAAAATTCTCAAAAAGTCGTTACTATAAACCAATGGTCTGTGTACCTTCAACGTACTCTCATGTTCATGAAAAAAAATTAATAAAAAAGGGTTTTAAAATTGTAATTTATGCCAACCATATGATGAGATCCTCATATCCATCAATGTTACATAATGCTAAAAAGATACTTCAAGCAAAAAAATCCTCTTCAATTGAAAAAAAAATTAGCTCAGTAAAAGATATGATTGAGCTGATTAAATAAATGTATTTATTTTTTGAAAAAGATTTAATCGCTGGTTATTAAAAATGACTAAAAAATTTTCTTCAAAACAAGATTTAAAAAAAATTAAGAATTTCTTAATTAAAGATAAATTACTGGTAATTTCAGGGAAAAATTCATATACGAAATCTGGTGCTAAAAAAATATTTAATTTCTCAAAAAGTAAAAATTTACGATTATTTTTTAAAAAATCTTATATTCCAGAGATACAAGAATTAAAAAAAATTATTTCTTTAATTAAAAAATTTAAGCCAAAAAAAATTTTATTAATTGGGGGTGGAGCAGTTATGGATCTTGGAAAGATATCAAATTTTTTATGGAATAAAAAAAATCTAAAAAAAAGTATTATACAATCTAATTATAAAAAAGAAAAAAACTATGCCAATTTAATTGCGGTTCCAACAACCGCAGGATCAGGTGCAGAGGTTACGAGTAATGCTGTTATATACATAAATAAAAAGAAATATTCAGTAGAGCATAAACATATTAAACCAAAAAAATTTATATTGCATCCAGAGTTAATTAAAAAAAATGTTAGCAGTCTCAAATCTTCCGCCGGATTTGATGCACTTGCTCAAGCTGTAGAGTCATTAGTTTCTGTAAATTCTAATTCTCAAAGTTTAAATTATTCAATTTTATCTTTAAAATATGGATTAAAAAATTATTTAAGTTATCTAAAAAATTCAAATTCAATCAATTCAAAAAATATGCTTTTAGCAGCTAATTACTCTGGCAAAGCAATAAATTTAACAAAAACTACTGCACCACATGCTCTATCTTATCCTTTTACAGCTCATTATGGAATAAGCCATGGACATGCTGTTTCTCTGACTTTTACTGATTTTATAAAGTTTAACTTTGAGAATATGAATAAATCTATTACTAAATTTTCTTTAAGAGATAGACTTAAAATTTTACTAAAACTTACCGAAACACAAAACTTATCAGAACTTTTAAAATATTTTGATAATATTAAAAAAAAAGCAAAACTTGAGGATAATTTTAAGAAATTAAATATAAATATTAATAAAGACTTAAATTTAATTACCAAGGACATTAATTTGTCTAGACTTTCAAATAACCCCGTTAAAGTTGATTTCCAAACAATAAAAGAAATTCTGTTGAAAAAATAAGCAAAATAACTTACTATGTTCAAGTATTGAACATACAAAAATGCCTTTCCTAGTATTTAAAAATTTATTTTCTATATTCGATAAATCACACAAGGTTTACATCTTTTTTATTTTTTCTATTTTTTTTTTATTGATGATTTTAGAACTTTTTTCAATAGCTCTATTCATTCCATTAATTGCATTTGTTTTAGAAAATAATATTGAACAAAATAAATTTTTTGTTTTTTTTAAAGAAAACTTGAACTTAGATCTATATTATCTAGTTGGAGATTTAAAAAACTTTATAATATTTTTTTTCATCATTTTTCTTGTTAAATCATTACTAGTAATTTTTTGTAACTGGCATAAGATTGGTTTCACATATAAAATAAGAAAATATTTAACGCATAAAATTTATAAAAAATATATTAATTTACCGTACGAAAATTTTATCAAAGAAAATTCAGCTACTTATTTAAAAAATATCAATTATGAAATCAATATAGTTTCAATTGGACTTATTCAGACGTTAGAATTTTTTTCAGAATTGATAATAATTTTCGGGTTAGGCATTTTTCTTATGCTGTATGATTTTAAAGTTTCAATTATAGTATTGATTTTATCAATCATGTTCATATTTTTAATAAGTATTTTTACAAAAAAAAAAATGTTTAGTCTCGGGGAAAAGGTAAGAATTTTTGAACAGTCTAGAATTCAAAATTATATTGAAAGCTTTAATTTAATAAAAGAGATAAAAATCTACAACAAACAAAATTTTTTTGTAAATAGAGATTTAAATTTTACTTCAAATTTTCTTCAAACTGATTTTCTTTTTAGATTTATTAAAAGCATACCAACAGTTTTAGTTGAATTATTATTAATAACTATAATGCTTACTTTAATATTAATTAATATAGAAGTAAAAAGTACAAATCATATTCTTGAATTATTAGGAGTTTTCGCAGCCTCAGGTTTTAGACTTATGCCATCTTCAAAGAGAATGGTTAGTTCTATTCAAAGCTTAAGATATGCGCTTCCCTCAATAAATAACATAATTAATGAATTTCCAAAAAATGAAAAATTACACTTAAGTAAAAATTCAAAAAACGAGATAAAAGATATTAAAAAAAGTATTTTGATTTCAGATGTATCATTCAAATACGACAATCAAGAAAAGCATGTTTTTCAAAAATTAAACATAGAAATTCCTAAAGGAAAGATTACAGGAATTAAAGGAACTACTGGGTCAGGCAAAACAACAATGGTAAATCTTATCTTGGGATTAGTTTCTCCTACAAATGGTTCAATTTTTATTGATAATAACAACTTTAAAGACACTAAAATTTCTTCAATTCACAGTCTGATTGGCTATGTGCCTCAAAATATATATTTAATGGATGCAAGTATTAAAGATAATATTTCTTTTTTCTCGGATGAAATTTCAAGTGAAAGTATTGAAGACTCTATTGATAAAGCAAATTTGAGAAAATTTGTAGATCAGTCAATACATGGTTTAGCAACTAATATAGGTGAAAAAAATAGTAAAATTTCTGGGGGGCAAGCACAAAGAATTGGTATTGCGAGAGCATTGGCCAAAAAACCTAGAATTTTGATTTTAGATGAAGCAACTAATGCATTGGACATAAGAACAGAAAATGAAATTTTAAACGGAATTTCTAATTTAAAAGGAGAACTGACTATTATTATAATTTCACACGATGAAAATTCATTAAAAATTTGTGACAAAATTATAGATTTGGATAATAGGTAATATTAAATGAAATTTACCAAAGTAAGAAAAGCATTTTTAAATGATATTATTAACAAATATAAAAACCAATACTTAATTGATCTAAAATCTTGGCTTCCTAACCCTTATTACACTCTAAAATATAAGCTTATTTGTGAAGTCGCCTCATTTATCTCATATTTTTTTTTGAAGCTTAGATTGACTGCAAATACGGTAACGATGATAAATTTGTTACTAGGGATATTAGCTTTAATGATTTTTGTAATGAACATACCTGAGTTAAAAATCATAGGCTTGTTAATTTTTTTTTCAAAACAAATATTAGATAATGTCGATGGATTTATTGCTAGAGTAAATAAATCATCGTCTGGATTTGGTAAAAATTTAGACGCAATTTGTGGTCATGTTTATTATCATTCGATATTTTTTTCTCTGGCTTTTCACAACTATTATATTTTTGAGAACGTAATCTTTATTTATTTAGGTTTTTTAGCATTCTTGCTGGACATTTTAGTTATTAAAAATAAAAAAACTAAAAAAAGGTACGATTTAAATAATAAATACTCATTGCTAAGCAATTTATATATTTTATTACAATCCATAAATTATGATGGAAGGACGAAAAAAACTGATTTAATACTTTTATTGATTTTAATTGAAACTTTCATTTTTCCTTTATCTTTTTCATTTTTATTAATTTTTTTATTTTTAATTCCTAAAATTTTAAGAAATTTTTATTTATTTTATAAAATCATCATATGAAGATCGAGAATAAAATTTGTTTTTTTTTAAATTGGTCTCGAGAAATTGACATGTATTTGAATATTTATAAAAAATTTCCTAAAGAACAAATTATATTTTTAATTAATAATTTTAATCAGGATTTAAATTCATTTAGTAAAGATATCAAAGATATTGAAAACTATTTAAAAAAAAATGATTTTAATTATGATTATTTGTCAGAAATTTATGGTAAAAAAAAATTCAAACTTCTTATTAGCACTGGAGATTTACCTATTAAAAATTTCAAACTAAAAAACTTTATTAAATATTTATACGCTAAAACATTCGGAATATTTATTGAAATGACAAATTTAAATAGTATTTTTAAAAATAAGTACGGTAGAGATTTTACTGCTGGCGGGCATAATGCAAAATTTTTTGGTGAGGAACTTATTGAGAAGAAAATATCAATTCAAACTGTTAAATTCCCTAACGGTTTAGATAGAAATGTAAAATATTTTCCTAACAAAACATGGAAAGATATATTTGATTTTTATTTTACTTCTTCATTGATGGAAAATGAGTTAATTAAAAAAAAATTTCCAAAAAAAAAGACCTTCTATATAGGTTACACAAGATTTAATGAAACAGATAAACAAGAAGAAGAAATAATAAAAAAAGAGTTTAATTTTGATTCGACCAAAGAAACTATTTATTGTTCCCCAAGTGAATGGATAATGAAACTCCAGAATGAAAGTTCTATTATTAGTTATATAAATTTTCTTAAGTTATTAGATAAAAGATTTAATCTAGTACTTAGACCTCATCCTAAATTAAAATATACAAAATTTGATTATTTTAAATTTTTAAAAGATTCTGGGCTCAACCTAGATTTAAATCCTTTCAGAAAATTACATAATTTATTTAATATTTCTAATTTGATCATCACAGATTTTGGAAGTTCAGTTTTAGAGGCAATTTATCTTAAAAAAAAAATATTAATTTACAATTGGCAAGATGAAGAAAATCATAGAATTAAACTTGATAAGATGAACAGTTTGGATGGTTTGATTAGAAATGAATTACTTAATATTAATGATATACAAATTAATAATTATACTGAATATGTTTATGATTTAATAAGAAACAAAGATTATCAAAATAAGGTTGAGAGTCTAAATTTAAATTTATTTGGTGAAGCAAAAAAATATATGGATCCATTTGACGTTATTAAAAATATTTATGAAAAAACAAATACCTTATAAAAATTTTTTCAATTTATTTGTAAAAAGGCAAAAAGTGCCTAAAAAGGCTTTAATTAAAAATCAAAATGAGAAACATAAAGTAATAAATACTCATAAAAATAATGTTTCTTTAATATATTTTCCTAAGAAAAAAATTTACAGAAAATTTGCTAAAACTAAAAACAGCTTAGAAAAAATAGACTCAGAGTATCAAGGTCTTAAATGGTATTGTAAAAGAATAAATAAAAATACTAGTTATATAATTGAAGATCATTACAAGAACAATAATTTTTCATTTATTGATTTAAATGAAAAAAAAGGAAAAAAAGCAAAATCATGGAAATCATTACAAGATAATTTCACTTTTCTGATAAAAGCATTTAAACATTATATAAAATTTTATCCCAAAACTAAAAAATCTCAAATACATGGGGATCTTACTTTAGATAATATAATTTTTAAAAAAAATAACGTTTTTATAATTGATTGGGAATATTTTAGTTCGAAAAAAAGCTATCGGGGTTACGATATTGTATATTTGTTTCTCTCTTCAGTATGTTTACCACATGTTTTTAACAAATCTTTTTCTAAAAAAGATGAGAAACTATTTAAAATACTATGGAAGCTTTTAATTAAAGAAAAATTTAATAAAAAAATGATTTATAATCCTTTTAAATTTTTTGAAAACAACATAAGAAAAGATGTTACTTTACACAAGGCACTTAAATTATCAAAATTTAAATTCTTTCCATTTATAACAAGCAAACATCATAAAAAAAATATAGTGGAAATTATCAAATCATTATGAGTAAGAGATTAGAACTAATTCTAAAAAAAATAATTTTAATAATTTTAATTTCACCTTTAATTTTTACCTTTTACAAATCTGAAATTATTTATAAAAGTGAATTACATGGGTATTATTTTAAATATTACATCATTTCATCTGTGTTGTGTTTTTATGCTATTGTAATTTATTTAAAGAATTGTAAGTTTTTAATTTATAACTTAATTATTTTACCGAGTATTCTAATATCTTTATATCTTTTTCAAGGATACGAAATCCAATTCAAAAAATATCTTATAAGTAAAGAATTTTTTGAAAAAACAGGAAAAGAATTTGATGCTAGAGAAATCTTTGAGGTGTATGAAGATCGACTATCTAAAGGTGAAAAAGTTACAGTTTGGGTTCCACCAAAATACTTTACAAAAAAAAAAAATTAGATTTACATCCTCTA